>QMCE01001964.1_pt1 | contig 15735 bp, 12 predicted proteins | sample 1821851 | NCBI WGS metagenome assembly QMCE01 (sample SAMN09453174, study PRJNA476694) | Termite gut metagenome, whole genome shotgun sequencing project. | isolation source: worker | host: Odontotermes sp. | place: South Africa:Pretoria | collected 2016-01-28
GGGGTGAGGAGGCGATGGAGCTGTATTTAAGCCTGGAACCCAGGATGGAAGTCCTGAAAGAGTATAATTTGCTGGGCCTGCTGAATAGTAGGGTAGGGTACTTATTTAGAATGCAAAATCGTGTAGAACAGTCTATTGAACGCGATAAGAAGGCGGCTAAGTATTTTAAATTGGCGGATAGCCGCCAAAGGGAAGGGTATGCCTTGTCGATACTTGGGTATAATTATTTGTACCTGAAACAATATGATAGCGCTGTGGTGTATTTGCAGGAGGCTAGGCAAATAGCCGGGCAGATCAATGACACCTTGTTATTGTCGGAGTCATTGATATATTTGGGCATAGCGAATAATCTCACCGGAAACACGCCGGCTGTAAAACTATATTTATCGGAGGCCGTCCTTTACGAGAAGTCGGATCGAAAGTTGATGGAAGCCTATAATTACTTGGCCGACGCTTATTTTAAAGACCATCAGTATGAAATGGCTCGTTTGTATGCCAATCGCGCATTGGATTTAAATGAAAAGGTTCCAGATATTTATAAAATGTATGGATTGTGTAACAGCGTTTGGCATTTATATAATATTGAACGGGCGGAGGGAAAGCTGCGGGCAGCGTTAGATTACTATTATAAATATTCTGCTGCAAAAGATTCTATTGCCGTATTGGAAAACAGGAACAATGTATTGGAAGTGCAGGAAAAATACAAGGCGGAGGAATTGAAGGCGGAGAACATGCGCTTGTTGGCCGAACGGGAATCGGGGCGTCTTGCCCAAACGTTGGGAATTTTTTCCGTCGTAGGGGCTGTATTGATTTTATTGATAATAAGATGGTTGCATAGGCTGAGTGTGCTGAAACGGAAAGAGCAGGAACTGACGAAGGAAGCCCGCCTCAAAGATTTCCTGCTAAAACGCTTAGACGTATCGAAAGAATTGGTAACCCTGGCCCAATATCCTGCTTCCGATTCCCAACGGTTGCAACAAAAACTCAAGCAATTGGTAGAAAGTCAAAGTTTCAACCTCAGCGACCAGAAAGAATTGATAGACACTGTAAATGAATTATTTGATAACTTTGCGGTTAAATTAACGGAGCGCTATCCGCAACTGACCGGCGACGAATTGCAACTGTGCTGTATGGTGCGTTGCGGCTTCGAAGCGGGCCTTATGGCCACGGCCATGGGCATGAACCTCGACTCCATTTATAAGAAACGTTGGCGGCTGCGGAGAAAATTTAACCTCGAACACGACGAAGATTTTGAACTTTTCCTGCGAAAATTGGTCTAAAAATTGAGTTAATAAGTGTGAAAATACCCTGTCGGAAGATGAAAAATCGGCTTGTCCATATTTTTGTAAAAATATGAATTGTAATTATTTTATTTTCAATAGGCTTTAAAATCATTGTCCATATCGTTTTTGACGCTGTCCATATATAACACGTGTGTTTTCGGCTTAAGTTTGCACTGAACTTAAACGAAATTACTATGAAAAACTTATCCAGGTTACCACGTTTTTTAACTGCCTTAGTTGCCTTATCTTGTTTGTCCGGAGCCTCCCTGATGGCGAATGGTCCGGTGTTGGATCCCAACTCACCGCTCGGTCCCCGGTTTAGTGAAGATGATCTTGTAAATGCGCAACTGACGAATGGCCCGGTGTTGGACCCCAATTCACCGCTCGGCCCTAGAGTTTACGCCGAAGGAACTGCCGTGATGACGGTTAATGAAAATGGAACGGTAATCTACAGAATTTTAGCTCCTACCTATGATATTCCATATAACCTCTTCGCTGAAGAGGACTGTGACGTCGATGTTTATGCAACCCCCGCGGATAGGTTGTGTGATTAAATGGTCACGGTAAATATTTCGCAGGTTTTAGTATGTGCGATGTCAAAGGTTATCCCACCTTCATCTTGCTCCCTCAGCGAAATGTTGACACACCCAAGCCAACGGAGTAATACACCGAATAATAACACACCTGCAAAAAGAGATGGTATCCGCCCCGGGTACCATCTCTTTTCTTTTTCTTATCTATGTGACTTTTTCATTTTTCATCACGACCATACCTAATTCATTGACTGAAAAGGAGAGGAAGTTTTTGAGGTAGCGATGAATTACAGCTTTCTCTTGATCTCTACAATTTCGTAGGCTTCTACAATATCCCCCACCTTAATATCGTTGAAGTTATCGATATTCAAACCGCAATCGTAGCCTGCCGATACTTCTTTCACATCATCTTTGAAGCGTTTGAGCGAACCGAGGGTTCCGGTGTACACCACAATGCCGTCGCGGATCACACGCACCTTCGAGTGGCGGGTGATCTTACCTTCTTTGACCATACAGCCGGCCACAGTACCCACTTTCGTGATCTTGAAAGTCTCGCGTACTTCCACCGTAGCGGTGATCTCTTCTTTTCGCTCGGGCGCCAGCATACCTTCAATACCATCCTTCACCTCGTTAATAGCGTCGTAGATAATAGAGTAGAGGCGGATCTCAATTTCTTCCTGTTCGGCAAGCCTGCGCGCACTGGCGCTCGGACGCACCTGGAAGCCAATGATGATAGCATTGGAAGCAGCCGCCAGCAACACATCCGACTCGGAAATGGCCCCTACGGCTTTATGGATCACATTCACATGCACTTCCTCGTTCGACAGCTTAAGCAGTGAGTCGGACAGCGCCTCGATGGAACCGTCAACGTCACCTTTCACGATAACGTTCAACTCTTTGAAGTTACCGATGGCTATGCGGCGGCCGATCTCTTCGAGGGTAATATGTTTCTTGGCTTTGATACCTTGCATGCGTAACAACTGTTCACGCTTATTGGCTATTTCCTTCGCTTCTTTTTCATCGTCCATCACGTTGAACGTTTCGCCGGCGGCAGGAGCGCCGTTAAGGCCCAGCACCAGCACGGGCGTTGACGGTCCGGCCTCTTGAATGCGTTGGCCGCGTTCGTTGAACATAGCTTTCACGTGGCCGGTGTAGCTGCCGCTGAGCAGCAAGTCGCCGATATGCAAAGTGCCGCTTTGCACCAATATGGTCGCCACGTAGCCGCGCCCTTTATCGAGCGACGATTCGATGATCGAACCAACGGCGTTCTTATCGGGATTGGCTTTCAGGTCGAGCATTTCGGCTTCAAGCAATACTTTATCCAACAGTTTATCGACGTTCAGGCCTTGCTTGGCGGAAATTTCCTGACATTGGTATTTACCGCCCCAGTCTTCCACCAGATAATTCATGTTGGCCAATTGTTCGCGTATTTTTTCGGCATTTGCGCCGGGCTTGTCCACCTTGTTGATAGCGAATACCATAGGCACATTTGCCGCCACGGCATGGTTAATGGCTTCAATCGTTTGGGGCATCACCGCATCGTCGGCTGCAATAATGATAATCGCCACGTCGGTGATCTTGGCGCCGCGGGCACGCATCGCAGTAAATGCTTCGTGGCCGGGCGTATCTAAGAAGGTGATATGGCGGCCGTCGGGCAATTGTACGCTGTAGGCGCCGATATGCTGTGTAATACCGCCGGCTTCACCGGCAATCACGTTGGCTTTACGAATATAGTCGAGCAATGATGTTTTACCGTGGTCTACGTGTCCCATCACCGTAATGATCGGGGGGCGGGGTGATAAATCTTCCGGTGCATCTTCGTCCGGCGCCACGGCATCCTGAATATCGGCGCTCACGAAATCCACCGTGAACCCGAACTCTTCGGCCACCACCACTAAAGCTTCGGCGTCGAGGCGCTGGTTGATGGATACCATCAATCCGAGGTTCATGCAGGCTTCAATAACTTTGATCACCGGCACGTTCATCATGTTGGCCAATTCGTTCACCGTCACAAACTCGGTGAGTTGAAGCACAGAGCTTTGTTGTTCGTTAAACTCCTGTTCCTCCGATATACGCTGGCTCACCAAATCGCGTTTCTCACGGCGATATTTTGAACTCTTGGTTTTACCCTTATTCTCCGTCATGCGTGCATACGTTTCTTTGATCTGGCGTTGCACTGCGTCGTCGTCTACCTCCTTATGTACGGGTTTGAACGCCGCCTTTTCTCTACCTTTCTTCTTGTCCTGCTTCTGCTGATTGTCTAAATTCACACGTTCTTTCCCGTCCTTTTTGATGCGTTCCCGTTTTTTCTTATGACGTTCGGCATTGCTTTCGGGTTTTTTCTTCTCGAACTGTGAAAGGTCGATCTTCTGTCCTTCCAGAATTTTCGGCCCGGTAAGTTTCTCAATGCGTGTTTCGATATGTTCTATAACTTCCGGTTCGGGTTTGGCCTGTTCAACCGCTTCAACTTTTTCTTCAATCACCGGCGGAGCGGCGGCTTCTTTTATCTTTTCAACCTTGACCGGTTTTTTATTTGCCTTTTCGGTCTTTGCCGCTTTTTCCGCTTTCTTTTCGGCGGCTGTTTTCTTGTCGGGACGTGTCTTGGTGTTTAACGCATCAAGGTCAATCTTATCAAGGATCTTAACCTTTCCGATCATTTCTTCTTTCTTTTCTTCTTTCTTTTCTTCTTCCTTTTCTTCTTCCTTTATTTCCGGAGTTTCAACAACCACTTCAACCTCTTTTACTTCTTGGACAGGTGCGGGTTCCGGTTCCGGCTCTTCTTTCTTCTCCGGCTCAGTTTTTTCGGCGGCTTTAGCTGTTTTCAGTACGGGGCGTTCCACCTGGGTGCTTTTAATGATCACTTCTTCCTCTTCCTTTTCCTCTTTTTTCTTCTCCTTCATATCGTCTATGGAGATAGTTTCAGGCTTTTCTTTCACTTTCAGAATAACCTTTTTCGACTCCTCTTTCAGCGCCACTTCCTTGCCGTATTCTTTCAGCGCAAGATTATATTCCTCCGCTGAAATTTTAGCATTAGGTGAGGCTTCCACTTCAAAGCCTTTCTTTGTAAGAAACTCCACCAGTGTACTGATACCGATGTTCAATTCCTTAACAACCTTACTTATTCTGATCGTTTCACTACTCATTATTAATCCTTTTTATATTGAGAGACACAAAATTATTGGCTCTGCAAATTATTCTTCAAATTCGGCTTTCAGCACCTTCAACACATCGTTGACGGTTTCTTCTTCCAGGTCGGCGCGTTTCATCAATTCAGAGGGAGTAATGGCCAGCACGCTCTTGGCCGTATCGCAGCCAATGGCTTTCAGTGCATCAATCACCCATTTTTCGATTTCATCATTGAACTCGTCGAGGCGAACGTCCTCTTCTTCGTCATCAATTTCGCGGTATACGTCGATCTCGTAACCTACCAATTGTCCGGCTAATTTAATGTTTAAACCGCCCTTCCCAATGGCCGACGACACTTCGGCAGGCTTCAGGAATACACCGATACGCCTGGTATCATCATGCATCTTCACGGAAGATATTTTGGCAGGACTGAGTGCACGTTGCACCAGCAACTGCACATTATTTGTCCAGTTAATGATGTCGATATTTTCATTACGTAATTCCCGCACGATACCATGTATACGCGAACCTTTCACACCCACGCAGGCGCCTACGGGATCAATACGGTCGTCATAAGATTCTACGGCGACCTTGGCGCGTTCGCCGGGTTGGCGTACAATTTTCTTGATCGTGATCAATCCGTCGAAAATTTCGGGCACCTCCTGTTCAAACAAACGTTCGAGGAAAGTATTGGCCGTGCGCGACAGGATAATTACAGGCGTGTTGTTTTTCATCTCCACTTTGGCTACCACAGCGCGAACAGTGTCGCCCTTGCGGAAAAAGTCGGATGGGATCTGCTCGGTCTTGGGTAATAACAACTCATTGCCCTCGTCATCGAGTACCAGCACTTCCTTTTTCCAGGCCTGGTACACCTCGCCGACAATAATTTCACCGACACGCTCTTTATATTTGTTGAACAAATTAGCTTTTTCAATGTCCATGATCCTGCTGGCCAAATTCTGGCGCAAGGCCAAAATACCACGGCGGCCAAAGTTTTCGAGCTTCACGGCTTCCGACACTTCTTCATCGAGTTCGTAATCGCTGTCAATTTTTTTAGCGTCCTTCAATGATATTTGCGACAAAGGGTCTTCCACCAGCTCCACCACCGTGCGGTTATGCCAGATTTCAAAGTCGCCTTTGTCGATATTAATGATGATATTGAAATTATCGGCGCTGCCGTACATTCTGGTAAGCAAATTGCGGAATACATCTTCCAATACGCTCATCATGGTGGGGCGGTCGATGTTTTTCAACTCTTTAAATTCGGCAAATGTGCTTATTAAATTTAAACCTTCCATTTTATTTTTTTGACTTTAAAAATTTATTACGGGTTTTGTTGTTTTGATATCGTTGAGGGCATAAGTTACTGTTTCGGTGACGGGCTTTTTACGTTTGGCTCCCTCTTCTTTTTTCATCACCGTGTAGGTTAATGTGATATTTTGGTCGTCGGCGGCAGTGAGCACGGCCTTCAGTTTTTTTCCGTTTTTTAACACCACTTCCACTTCTTTGCCGATATATTTCAGGTATTGTTGCAACACCTTGAACGGAAGGTCGAGCCCGGCCGACGATACGGTAAGCTCAAAATCCTCCGCCTCGCGGTCAAGGGCGCCTTCAATAGCCCGGCTGATCTCTACACAGCGGTCAAGATCAATGCCTGCGGGGCTGTCTACCAACACCTCGATACAATTGTCGGCGCTCACTTTCACCTCCACCAAAAAAAGTTCGGTGCCGGTCAGGTGGTTCTCTGCAATTTTCTGAATATCAGTTGTTTTTATCATCTATTGACTAATAAAGAAGGGGACACCAGGTCCCCTTTCATCACGAAAATCTCCTGCAAAGATAAGGGTTTTTTCGAATAAAAAAAAATTTTAAGCCTTAAATGCTGATTTTGGGCTAAAAAAATCGTACCTTTGAACTATGATTGCGAAGAAAAAAATTATTAATGACCCTATACATGGGTTCATTGACATACCGTCGGGATTGATTTACGAATTATTGGAACATCCTTGGTTGCAGCGCTTGCGAAATATCAAGCAGCTGGGAATGACGTATTTAGTGTATCCTGGCGCTTGCCATTCACGCTTTGCACACGCCCTGGGCGCCATGTATTTGATCAAGGAAGCCATTTTGTCGCTTCGTTCCAAAGGGCATGACATCACCCCCGAGGAAACGGAGTCGTCCATGGCGGCGATTTTACTGCATGATATTGGTCATGGCCCTTTTAGTCACACCTTGGAAAATACCATTGTAGAGAAAGTACATCATGAGCAACTGTCGCTCCTTTTCATGAAACACCTGAACAGAGAGATGAACGGCAGGCTGGACATGGCTATTCAAATTTTTGAAGGAAGTTATACGAAGAAATTCTTGCATCAATTGGTGTCGGGACAATTGGATGTCGACAGGCTTGATTACCTGCGCCGCGACAGCTTTTTTTCAGGTGTGGCCGAAGGAATGATAGGCGTGGAACGTATTATCAAAATGCTCGAGGTGGATAACGATGAGTTGGTGGTGGAGGCGAAAGGTATTTATTCTATTGAAAAATTCCTGATCTCACGCCGGCTGATGTATTGGCAGGTTTATCTGCATAAAACAACGCTGGCGGCCGACCGTTTATTATTGCAACTGCTACGCAGGGCAAGGGTTTTGGTGCAACAGGGCGAAACATTGTTCGCCTCTCCCGCACTGTCTTACTTCCTTACGGAGTCCCCTTCATTGAAAGATTTTGAATCGGGGGAAGCCCTGTACTTGTTCGCTTTGCTTGACGACAGCGATATTGATTGCGCCATAAAAAACTGGGCTTTTCATCACGACATGATCTTGTCGAAACTCTCATTAATGCTGGTGCAGCGCCGTTTGCCGAAAATAGAAATGAGCGATGAGCCTTTCGCTCCGGAGTATGTTGATAATATTAAACGGTCGTTGGCGGCGGCAACGGATATGACACCGGCGGAAGTCGATGAATTTATCTGGAGCGAAGAGATTACTAATAAAGGCTATGAAAGCGGCACCGAGAAAATTAATATTCGCTACGGGAATCATCAATTGCGCGATATTTATGAAGCCTCTGATATGTTAAGCGCACAGGCCTTTTCCGGCGCCACAAAAAAATATTACCTCTGCTACCCACGAACCGTATAAATTTTCAACTCTCATGCAACTAACCGCACAGGCTTTGGCCAACTATCTGAAAGGCGACATAGAAGGAAATCCCGAAGTGGTCGTATCTACTGCCGCCCGCATCGAACAAGGGCGCCCGGGAACTTTATGCTTTTTGGCGAACCCTAAGTATGAACAATACCTCTATACCACTAAAGCATCCATTGTATTGCTGAATCGCAGTTTTGAACTGAAAGAAAAAGTATCGTCTACCATCATCCGCGTCGACAATGCCTATGAGGCGATCGCGGCAGTATTGGAACTCTACAATTCCATGCACACATTTAATAAGACCGGCCGTTCGTGGCGCGCCCGCATTTCATGGCGCGCAAAGCTGGGTAAGAAAGTGTGGGTGGCGCCTTTCGCCTACATCGGCGGACATACGAGCGTGGGCAACAACACGAAAATATTCCCGCATGTCTACATCGGCGAAGGCGTAACCATCGGCGATAATTGCATTTTATATCCCGGCGTGCGCATTTACCACGGATGTAAGATCGGCAATAATTGCATTATCCACGCCAATGCGGTGATTGGGTCCGATGGTTTTGGCTTTGCACCTGCGGCCGACGGTACTTACAAGAAAATTCCGCAGATGGGCAATGTGGTCATTGAAGACGATGTGGAAATTGGGGCTAATACGGTAGTCGACCGCGCTACGATGGACTCCACCATCGTGCGCAAAGGCGTAAAATTGGATAACCTCATTCAAGTGGCCCATAACGTGGAAATAGGTGATAACACGGTAGTTGCAGCGCAAACAGGTATTGCAGGCTCTACCAAGGTCGGTAAAAACTGCATGTTTGCCGGGCAGGTGGGCATAGCCGGCCATTTGACGATACCCGACAAGGTGATGCTGGGCGCCCAATGCGGGGTGAACTCAAGCGTTAAAAAAGAAGGGGAGAGTTTGATCGGAACGCCGGCGCTGAATGCCCGCGAGTTTTTCAAGGCCTACGCTGTATTCCGTAACTTGCCCGATATGAGGAAAAAACTGGATGAATTGGTGAAAAAATAAAAAATCAATAATTTCAAAAAAAATGCCTACCTTTGCCGGTCAACAATGAATTAATTTTTATCTGATGCAACAAAAACAACAAACGCTCAAGTCAAAAATTTCATTCACAGGCAGGGGTCTGCATACCGGACTGCAGGTAGAGATGACGGTTGAACCGGCGCCTGCTAATCATGGTATCAAGTTTCAACGCATAGACATAACCGAACAACCCGTTATAGAAGCTATTGCCGATAATGTTACCGCTACTTCGCGCGGCACTACACTCGAAAAGAACGGCGTTAAGATCAGTACGATAGAACATGTACTGGCCGCCCTTTCGGGTATGGGTGTTGATAATGCTTTAATTAAAGTGAACGCCCCCGAGGCGCCTATCATGGACGGTAGCGCCCGCGACTATGTGGACGCTATCATTAAGGCCGGCGTGGAAGAACAGGCCGAAGACCGGTGGTGTTTCGAGATCAAGGAAAAATTTATTTATACCGATGAAGCCAGCGGTAAGGAAATTATTCTCTTGCCCGACGATAAGTTGAGCATGGAAGTGATGGTTGACTTTAACTCGAAGGTGGTAGGTAACCAGTATGCCCGCTTAAATGATATTTCCGAATTTGCCACGGAGGTAGCGCCTTGCCGTACTTTCGTGTTTTTACATGAGTTGGAACCGCTGTTCAAAAATAACCTGATCAAAGGCGGCGACTTCGACAATGCTATTGTAATTGTAGAAAAACCCGTTCCCCAGGAAGAGTTGAACCGTTTAGCTTCGGTATTCAATAAGCCCACGGTGGAACGTGCGCCCGAAGGCTACCTGAATCACCTTGAGCTGCGCTTTATGAACGAAGTGGCGCGTCACAAATTACTCGACCTGGTAGGCGACCTCTCGTTAGTAGGCTTCCCTATCAAAGGAAAAGTGATTGCCAACAAACCCGGCCACCAGATCAATACGGAAGTGGCGCGGCAGTTGCGTAAGATAGCGAAAAAAGAAATGCAGAAGCCGACAGTTCCTCCTTACGATCCGAACGTGCCGCCGGTGTATGATATCAACGAAGTGAAAAAATTGTTGCCTCATCGTCCCCCTTTCCTCTTAGTGGATAAAATTATTTCCAGCACGGCCGACTGTGTGGTGGGTGTGAAGAATGTGACCATGAACGAACCTTTCTTCGTGGGGCACTTCCCCGATGAGCCGGTGATGCCCGGGGTATTGGTAATTGAAGCCATGGCGCAGGTGGGAGGTATTTTGGTGTTAGGCTCTGTGGATAATCCCGAAGATTATTCAACTTATTTTCTCAAAATAAATAATGTGAAATTCAAGCGGAAAATAGTACCCGGCGATACGCTTATTTTCAAGTTGACCCTGACGGAACCTATCCGCCGCGGGATCGTGAATATGCTGGGACAGGCATTCGTGGGCGATACACTGGCCTGCGAAGGAGAATTGACAGCACAAGTAGTGAAAACAAAATAAATTTTTATCATGACGTTAACCAACATTCATCCCGAAGCACAGATAGGCGCTAATGTTACTATTGAGCCTTTTACGTCAATTGCTAAGAATGTAGAAATAGGCGAGGGTACATGGATTGGTCCCAACGTAACGATTTTCGATTATGTGAAGATCGGTAAGAATTGTAAAATATTTCCCGGTGCTGTGATCGGCGGCCTGCCGCAAGATCTCAAATTCAACAACGAAATTACCCGCGTGGAGATCGGCGATAACACGACGATACGTGAATACGTGACGGTGAATCGCGGAACGGCCGCCAGCGGTAAACACCTCACCAAAGTAGGCAACAACTGCCTGTTGATGTCGTATGTACACGTTGCACACGACTGCCGGGTGGGCGATAATGTAATTATGGCAAGTTATGTGGGATTAGCCGGCGAAGTGGAAGTGGATGATTACGCGATCATCGGCGGTTCGTCGGGTGCGCACCAGTTCACCCGTATCGGTACGCATGTGATGATTTCCGGCGGTTCCATGTTCGGTAAAGATGTGCCTCCTTATGCACTGGCCGGCCGCCGTCCTTTGGCGTTCGGCGGGATCAACGTCATAGGTTTACGCCGCCGCAGTTTTAGTAATGAAATAATTACGGAGATTAGCAATATCTATAAGGTGATCTACAATAGCGGATTGAACGTGAGCGATGCTTGCAACAAGGTGGAAGCCGACTTTCCTCCTACGCCCGAACGCGATACCATCCTTCAATTTATTCGTGGTTCGAAACGTGGAATCATCAAAAGCGTAAGCAGTCTCGAAGAAGAATAATTTTTTTTATGTCGTCCGTCTCTTATCAAGGCTTGCAGTACGACAAGCCCAAGCCTGCACATTCGCAAACAGCTCCGGAAACATTTAACGGACTGCAAAAAGTACGCCACATTGTTGCAGTAGCTTCAGGCAAAGGTGGTGTAGGAAAATCGACCGTAGCGGTGAATTTAGCTGTGGCCTTGGCGCGGCAAGGCTTTAAAGTAGGCCTGACCGATGCGGATATTTACGGCCCTTCGGTACCTAAAATGACCGGCACGGAAGACCTGCAACCGGCCATGCAGTCGATCGACGGGAAAGAAGCGATTATTCCCGTGGAACGCTACGGTGTGAAATGGATGTCGGTGGGTTACTTCGTGGCGCCCGACCGACCGCTGATATGGCGGGGGCCAATGGCCACCGGAGCATTGCGGCAAATGGTCATGCAGGTGAATTGGGGCGAATTGGATGTGCTGCTTATTGACCTTCCGCCCGGCACCGGCGATATTCATGTGAGCATGATACACGACATCAAATTGTCGGGAGCCGTTGTGGTGAGCACGCCGCAGGCGGTGGCGCTGGCCGACGTGGTGAAAGGCGTAAATATGTTTTTGAACCCGAAAGTCAATGTCCCGGTGTTAGGACTGGTGGAAAATATGGCATGGTTTACACCGGAAGAATTACCTGAAAACAAATATTATATCTTCGGCAAAGAAGGCGGTCTTCGTTTAGCTGAAACATTGAAGTTGCCTTTGTTGGCACAGATACCCATTGTGCAGAGCATTCGTGAAGGCGGCGACGAAGGACAGCCTGCAGCGTTACAAAAAAATGCAACCGGAGCTGCATTTTTATTATTAGCGGAAGAAGTGACGAAACGTTTACCGCTTCATTAGTTTTTTTGCATAATTAACGCCCAAATCCTTTTCCGAAAGTGGCGTACAAGTACGAAACCCAGTCCCAATATAAAGAATGCAGGCACCCAAAATTTAAGGTATGTAGTTAAAGGATTATCGACTGCAGATAAGGCGGAGAAATTACTTATTACAGTGATAGGCTGTTTGTTATATTCGGCCGTTGCTTCTTCCAGCGCCTGCTTGGTGCCGTATAAACCCAAAATATCATCATGATATAGTTTCCGGTCCTTTTCATTCATCAGCAATAACTGGCCTGACGAAGCCCTGAGGTCTCTCGGGTTTTTAAAATAATCGGTACGCTGCACACTGTCGAGCAGGTTGAGTTGATAATTCACCTGGGTTAAGCGTTCACGAACTTGTTGCAGGCGGATATCGTTGGCCTCAACAATATAAGCGTTTGTGTTTAGTACGTTAATAATGCCCTTTTCAATTAAAGGAAGCACAGACTCATCGCTGACTTTTGCCTGTATGTAAAATACCCTGGGTATTCTGCGGGCGCTGTTATCCGGATCATACCTGAAGCGATTCTTAGTATCTATATAACTCAATATGCCGTCCCCCTGGTCAATGCCGTAATAGGCGTTCAGGGCCAGAATAGATTTGGCGATAGTGTCGGGAACGGATAAGAGTTGAGAGAGCACCGGTGTGCTTTGAACACTCCCTATTTCGTTAACCTCATTGATCATAAACGTATTGTCCAACACATTGACCTGGGCCATCATGGTGGAGACGTATACCGGGGTTGAGATTTTGTAAAAAGAAAAGGCTACAATGAACCCTATAGCGATAAAAGCCGCCAGCCACAATGATTTACATCTTTTTTAAAATATCCAGCAGGTCGATTTCGTTATTGTTTTGGGGATTATTGGTTTCCATCTAAGTTAAGTATTTATTCTACAAAAATAAAGAAAAAATTTCAATTTACAAAATATCCATCCGTATGCGCCAATTATTCGGATAAAGATTGTTGCAGCGATTGCCCAGATTTTTGACGAAACCTAAAGGTTGTCCCTGGAAAGTAATGAGTTGATAGCCCCTGTTGTTGGTTTTTAGACTGATATTATCGCGATGAAGAAAATGCAGGGCATCGTTGAGATCAACCTCTTCACAGGGGAAAGCGTCCGGTCGCAGGGCAGTACATAAAGCAATGGCGGTGTGGGGAATAATGTCTTTGCCTTTGATCTCGCCCGTCTGCACGCCGGCTTGCAACACCCGGAGCCGTGATTGCAGCAGGGCAATGTCGTTCATTAGTTCGGCCGGGCGGGTTTGCAGGAATGCGTCGTGTTGCACGGTGATAAAATCGCCTGATAACCATTGGGGTACATTTTTTGCAATAGCCGGACGGGGAATTTTAGGAGACCTGCCTGCCGGAGCAGCGGACTTTTTTCGCAATAGGCTGATAAAAAATCCCTCTCCGCGTGTTTTGTGCGGGTAAAACCGGTAGCCGTAATCACTTTCTGTGATATTCCATGCGGGTTGTAAGGGTATACGTACTAATTCGGCGCCTAATTCTTTAATGATCCGTTGCACATTATTTTCGTTTTCTTCGCGATTGTAGGTGCAGGTGCTGTATATCAGCCAACCGCCCTCGCGCAAGGTGCCCCACACGTCGCCCACGATGCGCCGTTGCCGTTCGGCGCAGTGTTGCACGTTATCTACGCTCCATTCGTTCACGGCCTGCGGATCCTTGCGGAACATCCCTTCGCCGGAACAAGGTGCGTCAATCAGTACCACATCGAAAAAAGAAGGCAGGGCGGCGAAATCCTTCGGGTCATTGTGCGTGACCGCAACATGCGGATTTCCCCATTTGCAAAGATTTTCTGCCAGAACATTTACACGGTGGCGGATTACTTCATTGCTTACCAGTAAGCTGCCGGCGGGCAAACAGTCAACTAAATGCGTTGATTTTCCGCCGGGCGCTGCGCACAAGTCAAGCACGTGCAGCGGGTGATCGCCGGCTATTAGCGCCGCTGCCTGTTCCATAAACATAGAAGACGCCTCCTGCACATAGTAAGTTCCGGCATGTAACAGCGGGTCGAGGGTGAATACCGGCCGTTCGGGCAGGTAGCGCCCGGCTTCGCACCAGGCAACAACATCTTTCTGCGGCAATGAGCCTGTCTTTTTCCGGTTATGGCGTATGCTCACAGGGGCAGCCTGTTGCAGACTGTCGTAAAAAGAACCGTAGTCATTACCCAGAAGATTTTGCATACGGTCATGGAATGCCTTTGGCAATGTAATCATAATTACAAATATACAAACTCTTTGGGTTTTCAACAAAAAAGTAGTAGATTTGTGGGTTAAAATGACATTTATGGAGTATAATTTTTCGGCCATCGAAAAAAAATGGCAAAGATATTGGGCCGATCATCAAACTTTTCGGGTAAAAACGGATAGTAACCGCCCGAAATTTTATGTATTGGATATGTTTCCTTATCCCTCGGGAGCCGGCTTGCACGTAGGGCATCCGCTGGGTTATATCGCCAGCGATATTTACAGCCGCTATATGCGCCTGAAAGGATATAACGTGCTTCATCCGATGGGCTATGACGCCTTCGGACTGCCGGCCGAGCAATATGCCATCCAAACGGGGCAACATCCGGCCCTTACCACTAAACATAACATTAAACGTTATCGTGAGCAGTTGGATAAAATCGGTTTTTCGTACGACTGGAACCGCGAGGTGATTACTTCCGACCCCAACTATTATAAATGGACGCAGTGGGCCTTCCTCGAAATGTTTGCCCATTGGTATGATACCGATGTGCAACGCGCCCGCCCCATTAAAGAACTGATATCGGTTTTCGAATGCGGCTTGCGGCGATGTGCAAACATTTACGGCGGCCGAATGGACAGCTTTTTCGGAAAAAGAACAATACGATGTGTTGATGCAATACCGTATGGCTTACCTTGGCGAAACAACTGTGAATTGGTGTGCGGCATTAGGTACCGTGTTGGCTAATGATGAAGTGAAAGACGGACTGTCGGTGCGCGGAGGTTTTCCGGTAGAACAAAAGAAAATGCAGCAATGGCAACTGCGTGTGTCGGCCTACGCCGAGCGCCTGCTGTCGGGGCTTGATGCCGTAAATTGGACAGACTCGTTGAAAGATATGCAGCGCAACTGGATCGGGAAGAGCGAAGGGGCGGAGATCAGCCTCCCCCTGGCCCCCTCCCAAGGAGGGGAAAATACGGCGCTGACACCCCCTTGGGGGGATGGGGGGCTTGTAGTTTTCACCACTCGGGCTGATACCCTCTTCGGCGTTACCTTTATGGTGCTGGCGCCCGAAAGCGAATGGGTAGATATATTGACTACGCCTGAACAGCGTACCGCAGTAGATGACTACCTGACTTATGTGAAAAGCCGCACGGAGTTAGAGCGCAAGGCCGAAACGAAAAAAGTGACCGGCGTGTTTACCGGCAGCTATGCTGTGAACCCTTTTACCAACGAAGAAATACCCGTATGGATCGGCGA
>QMCE01000933.1_pt1 | contig 15715 bp, 8 predicted proteins | sample 1821851 | NCBI WGS metagenome assembly QMCE01 (sample SAMN09453174, study PRJNA476694) | Termite gut metagenome, whole genome shotgun sequencing project. | isolation source: worker | host: Odontotermes sp. | place: South Africa:Pretoria | collected 2016-01-28
CCCTGCTGCTTCCAAACCTCCGGAACGGCGCGGCAGTCGAGGGACTCGGGGGAGAACCTTAATAAGAAGTTATTCGGTCGATAAATCCAAATAACTTCTAATGCCAAAGAACCTCGTCGCTGAGAATATTTACCCGAGACTGCCGGATGTTGCATTGCAACTCCGGCACTGCCCTCAGCGTTGCAAGGCATCTTAGGGCGTGTCAGCATAAGTCCGCACACCTGTTTTCGGGGCGATTTTCCGCCCTGCGGCGACAAATTTTCTCGCCAATGCACCGACATTTCCTCCAAAATTTGGCTTGCATGACGAAAAATCGCCTCTCGAAACCAAATATCCGGTCTTATGCTAACACGCCCTATATTTTTTGCAAATGTAGAAAAAAGTTTAAACGTATTAGCTTTTTGTTTGTTTTTTTCATTTTTATTATCTACGTTTGCATTGTTAAAACCATCCATCGCCGGGGAGCCGGGGCATAAACGGCTTATATTGTGGCTGTTACGGTATAAAACTACGAATTTAGAGAAATGGCATCTTTCCAAAAAGTGTCGATAAAGGACGTTGCAGAGAAAGCCGGGGTGTCTACGGCCCTTGTCTCTTTTGTGTTGAACGACCGATGGAAAGATCTGCGCGTCAATCCCAAAACCGCCAGCCGCATACTGCGCATCGCCGAGGAGATGAGCTACCACCCCAATATGGCGGCAAAAAGCCTCAGGGGCGGCAAGACGGCGATCATAGGAGGGGTGATCTCGGACATCTCGAACTCGTTCTTCTCCCACATCGCCCGCATCATAGAGGACGAGGCCGCCAAATTGGGCTACACCGTGCTGTTCGGCAGCTCGGACGAAGATGCGGGAAAGATGGAGCGGGTGGTCTTCAGCCTCCTTAACAAAGGAGTGGACGGCATGATCATAGTCCCCTGCGAGAAGTCGGAACACGTCATCGACGAGCTCGTGAAGAGGAACGTCCCGATAGTCCTGCTCGACCGGCTCGTGCCCGAGATCAATGTCAGTTGCGTGGTGCTCAATAACTTCAATGCCACATATTCGGCTACGAAACATCTGCTTGAGGCGGGCTACAAATCGCCCTGCATGATGGCCTACGACGTGTCGCTCTACCACATGGAGGAGCGCATCAGGGGCTATCGTCAGGCAATGTGCGACATGGGGCTCAAAGATGCCGTCCATGTGGGCCTCGTGAAGTATAACGCCCCGCAACGAATTGTGGAGAAGGCCATCTCCAAGATAATCGCGTCGGGAGGCGACTCGATCATCTTTGCGACGAACACCATTTCGCTCGCCTGTCTGCACGTTATCAAAGACCTGAATGTCCCCGTGCCCGAAGTGGGGCTGGTGGGTTTCGACGGGAGCAACGCTTTCGATTTCTTCCATTCGCCCCTCACCTACATCAAGCAACCTATCGACGTGATGGGCCAAAGGGCGGTGGAGATACTTCACAACGTGATAAAGAACAAGGGGAAGTCGGTCCATTCGCTGCTCATCGAGAGCGAATTGATAGTGAGGCACTCCTCGCGACCGTTGTAGGGGCTTTTTTATTTGCTGTTTTGTTTAAACGATATAGCTAACTCTTTAGGAAATGAATGCACGAAGACTTATCGGGCGGCACCCAAAAATAGGGATCCGCCCCATCATCGACGGACGAAGGGGCGGTATCCGCGAATCGCTCGAAGAGACCACAATGAACATGGCCCGTAATGTGGCCAAACTCTACTCCGAAAAGTTGCGCTACTCCGACGGCACCCCCGTAGAGTGCGTGATAGCCGACCGTTGCATAGGCGGAGTGGCCGAAGCGGCCATGGCTGCGGCAAAATTCGCAGACAACAACGTGGGGGCCACCCTTTCGGTCACGCCGTGCTGGTGCTACGGCGTAGAGACCATCGACATGGACGCCGCGATGCCCAAGGCTATCTGGGGGTTCAACGGCACGGAACGCCCGGGCGCGGTCTATCTCGCCTCTGCATTGGCCGGACACAACCAAAAGGGGCTTCCGGCATTCGGCATCTATGGCCGCGATGTGCAGGACATGGGCGAAGAGGCCATTCCCGCCGAAGTGGAGGAAAAACTGTTGCGTTTCGCAAGGGCCGCGCTGGTCGTCGCCGAGATCAGGGGAAGTTCCTATCTTTCGATAGGCTCGGTGTCGATGGGGATCGCAGGTTCGATACCCGACCACACCTTTTTTCAGGATTACCTCGGGATGCGCAACGAGCAGGTCGATGCGAGCGAGATAGAACGCCGCGTCCGTCTCGGCATCTACGACCACGAGGAGTTCGAAAGGGCTATGGAGTGGACGAAAAAGCACTGCATCGGGAACGAGGGCACCGACTTCAACCCCGCACACCTGGTCTATTCGCGTGCCGAGAAGGACGAAAAATGGGAGTATGTCGTGAAAATGACCCTCATCTTCCGCGACCTGATGATCGGCAATCCGCGCCTCGCCGAGATGGGGTTCGAGGAGGAGGCGATGGGGCACAACGCCATTGCGGGAGGATTCCAGGGGCAGCGTCAATGGACGGACTTCATGCCCGACGGGGATTTTTCCGAGGCGATACTCAACAGCTCTTTCGACTGGAACGGCATCCGCGAGGCCTACACCTTCGCGACCGAGAACGACACGCTCAACGGGGTGTCGATGCTGTTGATGCACCTGCTCACAGGCCGCGCCCAGATGTTCGCCGATGTGCGCACCTTCTGGAGCCCCCGCGCCGTGGAGCGTGTCACCGGAAAGAAACTCACGGGAAGGGCCGCCGACGGCATAATCCACCTTATCAATTCGGGCTCCTGCACTCTCGACGCAACGGGACGCCAGAGCGACGCCGAGGGCAACCCCGTGATGAAACCGTTCTGGGAGATCGACGAAAAAGAGGTCGAAGCGTGCCTCGAAGCCACCACCTGGTACCCCTCCAACCGCGAATATATGCGCGGAGGGGGCTACTCGTCGCAGTTCCTGAGCAAGGGCGAGATGCCCGTTACGATGTGCCGCGTCAATCTGATCAAAGGAGAGGGGCCCGTGCTCCAGATCGCCGAAGGTTGGGTCGTGGATGTGGACAAAGAGATATTCGAGACTATCAACGAGCGCACCGACAAGACCTGGCCGACGACATGGTTCGCACCGAGACTGACGGGCAACGGCCCCTTCCGCGACGTCTACTCGGTGATGAACAAATGGGGTGCTAACCACGGGGCGATCAGCTATGGCCACATAGGCGCCGACCTCGTTACACTCGCTTCGATGCTGCGTATCCCGGTGTGTATGCACAACGTCGAGGAGGGCGATCTCTTCCGCCCGAGCGTGTGGGACGCCTTCGGAATGGATCCCGAGGGCGCCGACTATCGCGCCTGTGACAATTACGGTCCGCTTTACAGATAAAAAGCCATGAAAAAATTATTAACTACGGCGCTTGCGGCGACAGCTCTCGTCTCGTGCCGGACAGACAAAACATTCGAAATGGGAAGTTACGGATACGACAAGGGGTTCTTCGCACAACGGGGGATCGAGGCCCTCGAACTGTCGAGCCCCGACGGGCTGTCGAAATTGCTTATCGCCCCCGGCTATCAGGGCAGGGTGATGACCTCGACCGCCGACGGCAACGAGGGCGACAGCTACGGCTGGATAAACTACAATTTCATCGAGTCGGGCGAAAAAAGTCCTCAGTTCAACCCCGTGGGAGGCGAAGAACGTTTCTGGTTCGGCCCCGAGGGCGGCCCCTTCTCCCTCTATTTCAAGCCCGGCGAGGAGCAGGTCTATAGAAATTGGGTGGTTCCGTCGGTCATCGACACCGAGCCGTTCGACATCGTGCGGCAGGACGTGGACAGGGTCGTGTTCGAGAAGGACACCCGCCTTGCCAATGCGTCGGGCACGACTTTCGACATTGCTATCCGGCGCACAGTGACGCTGTTGGATGCCGACGGGGTTCGTTCACGGATGGGCATCGAGCTGCAACCTGGGATGAAGATGGTGGCTTACGGCACCGACAACACGATCACCAACACAGGTTCCGAGGCGTGGAAGAAAGAGACGGGGTTGGTGTCGATATGGCTGTTGAGCCACTTCGCACCCACTCCCACCACCACCGTGTTCATCCCTTACGACACCTCCGCCGAAGGGACTATCCTCAACGACGACTATTTCGGCAAGGTTCCCGCCGACCGCCTTATCGTAGATGGGGAACGGGGCATGATCTACTTCAAGATCGACGGCGAGTACCGCAGCAAGATCGGGGTGCCTTTCTCGCGTGCCAAGAACCTGTGCGGCAGCTACGACTCCGCTAAGAAAGTATTGACGCTGTTAGGTTTCAACCTACCCGACGGGCCGTCGTACTATGTGAACGGCAAATGGGGCGAACAGGACGACCCCTTCGACGGCGACGTGATCAATGCCTACAACGACGGCGTGACCGACGAAGGCACCATCATGGGCCCCTTCTACGAGATAGAAAGTTCTTCGCCCGGCGCTCCCCTTCTGCCCGGCACATCGCTCACCCACAGCCAGACCATAATCCACATTCAGGCCTCCGATGAGCAGCTCGGCCCTGTCGTGAAGCAACTCTTCGGAGTGGAGCTTTCCGAGATAGTTTCGAAATTCAAAAAATGAGAAATTAACATCCCGACAAACTTAACATGAAAAAACAACGTATAGTTCCTCCGGGTCTGTTGTGGCCCTTCATACTTCTCACGACGTTATTTTTCGCGTGGGCGATACCCAACAACCTCACCGACACCATGCTTGCCGCCTTCAAGCGCATCATGAGCCTGTCGGATTCGAAAACGGCATGGATACAGGTGGTGTGCTATCTGTTGGGATACGGATGTTTGGCCCTGCCCGGGGCGATGTTCATCAAGCGGTACACCTACAAGTCGGGCGTTCTGCTCGGGCTGGGGGTCTACGCACTGGGGGCTCTCCTGTTCTATCCCGCGATGCTTGCGTCGAACGTGAACATAGACCTGAGTTTCGCGATGTACCTGCTGGCCATCTTCGTGCTCTTCTCGGGACTTTCGATACTTGAGACGGCGACCAACTCCTATGTGCTCGCCATCGGGCCCGAGAGCACGGCGACACGAAGGCTCAATCTGGCGCAATCGTTCAATCCGTTCGGTGCGATAGCGGGCGTGGTGATAAGCCAGGTGTTCATCCTCTCGCAGTTGAACCTTTTGACGGCAGGCGAACGGGCGGCGATGTCGGCCTCGGAGCTGGCCGATATACAGGGCTCCGAGCTGAATGCCATCACGATGACCTACGTCGTGTTGGGCCTTGTGATGGTGGCGCTGATGCTTGCCATACGTTTCACCCGGATGCCCGCCATGAAGGAGGGCGGCAGGATCGAGTTCGCTGCGACCTTCCGCCGGCTGATGAAGAACCGCAACTATAAATGGGGCGTTGTGGCGCAGTTCTTCTATGTGGGGGCCCAGATCGCCGTTTGGTCGTTCGTCATCCGGTATTCGATGCAGCAGCTCGACCTCGACGGGGTGATCGCCTCTTTGGGCGAGGCGCCCTCGGCGGAGGCTGTGATGGCCGCCCTCAGAGGGGTCGAACCGCTTGCGCAGGGCTTCTACAACTTCGCCGAATGGACAGGCATGAACGATCTGTTGCCGCGCACCGCCGAACAGGCTGCGGCCACCTACTACATCATCTCCCTGGTCTTTTTCGTCGTGATGCGTTTCGTGTGCACGGGGCTGATGAACTTCATAAAGGCGTGGAAACTGCTCGTCATCGTGGGCGGGCTGGCCGTTGCGGCGTGCCTGGGCACCATATTCGGCCACGGCTCGTTCGGGGTCTATTCGCTGATATGCATCTCGGGCTGCATGTCGCTGATGTTCCCCACCATCTACGGCATAGGGTTGAAAGGATTGGGCGAGGATACCAAGATCGGCGGTGCGGGCATGGTGATGTCGATCGCAGGGGCAGCGGTCCTGACCCAGATACAGGGTATAGTCTCCGACCAGACGGGCAGCATAGAGAAGGCCTATCTGGTTCCGGCAGTCGCATTCGCCGTCGTGACCCTCTACGGAATTTTGGTTGCTTCGAGGCAGGATAAACAACAAGCGGCATAGACCATGGCAACGGACAAAAAATATGTTCTGGGTATAGATTACGGTACCGACTCGTGCCGCGCCCTCGTCGTGGACGCTTCCGACGGGAACGAAGCGGGGTGCGGGGTGAGCCGGTACCGCAGGTGGGCCAAAGGACTTTACTGCGATCCCGTCCGCAACATCTACCGCCAACATCCGCTCGACTACATCGAAGCCCTCAAAGAGTCGGTCGCACGGGCGCTCGCCGAATGCGGGCCCCGGATCGCCGCACGGATAGCGGGCGTGTGTTTCGACACCACAGGATCGACCCCCGCCCTCATAGACCGCAACGGTACCCCTCTCGCCCTGCTGCCCGGGTTCAGCGAAGAGCCCGACGCGATGTTCATTCTCTGGAAAGACCACTCCGCCGTGCGCGAGGCCGACGCGATCAACGATCTGGCGCACCGATGGCACACCGATTACACCGCCTGTTCGGGAGGCACCTACTCTTCGGAGTGGGTGTGGTCGAAAATGCTCGATGTGTGCGCACACAACGTTGCCGTCGGCAAGGCGGCATGGTCGTGGGCCGAACATTGCGACTGGATGGCCGCCCTGCTCACAGGCAACACCTCGCCCGAGGGTATGGTACGCAGCCGCTGTGCGGCAGGCCACAAAGCGATGTGGAACGAACGATGGGGAGGTTTGCCCGACCGCGAATTTCTTTCGACGCTCCACCCCCGGTTGGGAGATATGCACCCCCGCCTGTTCACCAAGGCCCACACGAGCGGCACTCCCGTCGGGACGATCTCTCCCCTGTGGGCCGACAGGCTCGGTTTGCCGAAAAGTACGATCGTAGCGACAGGCGCTCTCGACGCCCACATGGGAGCCGTCGGCGCCTCGGTGAGCCCCGGCGTGTTGGTGCGCATAATCGGCACCTCGACGTGCGACATTATGGTGACGGACGGCGGCGGGAATACCGCCGGGTGCATAGAGGGAATATGCGGACAGGTGGACGGTTCGGTCTTGCCGGGCTATGTCGGCCTCGAAGCGGGGCAGTCGGCTTTCGGCGACATATACGCATGGTTCAAAGAGATGGTGGCATGGCCTCTGCGCCGAATGGTGCCTGATGCCGAAGAGGGCAAACGGGCTATCGACGGCTTGCTCGACGCCCTGATGGCGGATGCCGAAAAGATCGTGCCCGCCGAAAACCTGCCCGTCGCCCTCGACTGGATGAACGGCCGCCGCACTCCCTTTGCCGACCAGAACCTTCGGGGGGCGATCGACGGTTTGACCCTCTCGACCGATGCCCCGTCGATCCTCCGGTCTTTGGTGGAGGCCACTGTGTTCGGGTCGAGGCGCATCGTCGAACATCTGCGCGAGGCGGGTGTGCCGATAGCCTCGATCCACGCCATCGGGGGCATCGCCAGGAAAGCTCCTTTCGTGATGCAGACGATGGCCGACGTTCTTCAAATGCCCATCCGCGTGATCCGCTCCGAGCAGGCGTGCGCCCTCGGGTCGGCGATGTTCGCCTCGGTGGCGGCGGGTATCCATGCGAACATCGAGGAGGCACAGGCCGCAATGGCGTCGCCCGTCGAGGTCGAATATCTGCCCCGGACGCTATACAGCGACATTTATAACGCCCGTTACCAGAAGTATCTTTTTTTGGGCGGGTGTGCTCAAACGATTTAGTAAAAAACCGAACCGATAAATTACCTAATAATTGCTTACTATGAAAACAAAAACATTTCTCTTAGCCGCTTGTTGCCTTGCCGTCCTCTCGGCAGGCGCACAACAACAGCCCTTCAACGGATTGGATATGGGCATGGGCAATCTCTATCGCCTCTCCGGTGCGCAAACACGTTCCATCAGCCCCGAGAACTTCACGGGCGAAAGGGGCAAAGGCGGCATGGCCATCCCCGACCCCGACGCCCCGAGGAACACCGCCAACGCCTCGCACGCCGCAAGCACTCTCGGACAGGGGTGGAAAGTGAACCCCTACATCAATCTCGGCCCGGGTGAGACCGCCGTGCTGGCCGACATCGACGGCCCGGGCGCCATTCAGCAGATATGGATGACCCCCACCGGCGAGTGGCGCAAGACCATCATCCGCATCTATTGGGACGGGGAGACCGAACCTTCGGTGGAGTGTCCCGTGGGCGACTTTTTTTGCAGCGGTTGGAACGTCTACTCGCCTCTTTCGTCGCTGGCGGTGTGCGTCAATCCCGGCAGCGCGTTCAACTGCTATTGGCAGATGCCATTCCGCAAAAAATGCCGCGTCACGATGGAGAACATCGACCCCGCCAAGGAGATGAGGGTTTACTATCAGATCAACTACACTCTCACCGAAGTCCCCGAGGATGCCGCCTATTTCCATGCGCAGTTCCGCCGTTCGAACCCCAACACCACCTCCGAACACGTTCTGGTGGACGGGATCAAAGGCCGTGGGCACTATGTGGGCACCTACATGGCGTGGCAGGTGAACAACAACGGCTGGTGGGGCGAAGGCGAGATCAAGTTCTTCATGGACGGCGACAAGAAGTTCCCGACCATCTGCGGCACCGGGACCGAGGACTATTTCTGCGGTTCGTACAACTTCGAGAACAAAACCACCCGCCAATACGAAGAGTACACCACCCCCTATGCCGGATTGCACCAGATAATCCGCCCCGACGGAGTGTACCGTTCGCAGCAGAGGTTCGGCATGTACCGCTGGCATATTCTCGACCCCGTTCGTTTCGAGAAAGACCTTCGCGTGACCATTCAAGACCTCGGATGGAGGAACGACGGCCGCTATCTCGACCAAAAGTCCGACATATCCTCTACCGTGTTCTGGTATCAGGCCGAACCCCACGCCAAATTCCCGGCGCTTCCTTCCGTAGACGATCTGGAGGTCGCCATGCCATTCTAACCCCCAATAATTACCTACCTAAAATACCACATGCTATGTTTAATTACTGTTATCTTCTGAAGAAAGCGAGGGCGCTGTTGCTTTTGAGCGCGGTGTGCGCCTTCTCGCTGCAAGCCTTTGCCGCCGGCCCGGTGGCAGTGACAGGCACCGTCAAAGACCCCAAAGGGAGCGCGCTGGCGGGAGTGACCATCTCGGCACAACAATCCGCCGGCAGTGTCGTGGCCATAACCGACACCCGGGGCGAATACCGCATAGATGTCGAGCCCGACGCCGTGCTGATCTTCTCTTTTTTGGGCTATGTGACCCAAACCGTTCCCGTCGAGGGACAACGGATACTCGATCTCATTATGACCGAGAACATGACCAACATCGACCAGGTGGTGGTCGTAGGCTACGGCTCGATGAAAAAGGGCGAGGTGACCGGCGCCATCTCCAGCGTGAGGCCCGACGACTTCCAGCGAGGCCTCGTCAAGAGCCCCGAGCAGTTGTTGCAGGGTAAGGTGGCGGGCCTTCAGGTGATCAACCCGACGGGCGACCCCGTGCTGGGACTTCAAATGAACATTCGCGGCACCAACTCCCTCGCGGGAACGGCATCGCCGCTGGTGATCATCGACGGCATCCCCGGAGGCAGCATGACCGCCATTTCCGCCGAAGACATCGAGTCGTTCGATGTGCTCAAAGACGGTTCGGCGGCCGCCATCTACGGAACGCAGGGCACCAACGGCGTGATCATCATCACCACCAAGGCCCCCCGTGCCAGCACCACATCGCTCGAATACGACGGCTCGGTAGCCATCGAGGCGATGTCGAACAAACAGGACGTTCTCAACGCCGCCGACTACCGCAGGCTTATCGGCGAAGAGGTGGCGGCCTTCTCGGGATTGAGGGACAACGGCGCGACAACCGATTGGCAAGACCGGATCACCCGTTTGGGAGTGAGCCAAAACCACTACGTCACCCTCAAGGGAGGTTCCGCACAATCGAGCTATGTCGCTTCGGTGGACTATCGCGACCGCAAAGGGGTGGTACTGAACTCCGACCGTGAGTCTATCACCGCCCGCATGGCTTTGAACCACAACATGTTCGACAACAAGCTCCGCATTCAGTTGAATTTCAACGACAGCTATGTCACCCAGCGGCGCGTGTGGTACAACTCCTATCTTTCGGCCCTCATCAACAACCCCACCTCGCCCGTCTACAACGAGGACGGCAGCTACTTCGACTCCACCGACAACCTGCAACCCCACAATCCGGTATCCCTGATCAAGGAGGAGTACGACGTCGAGGGCTACAACCAACTGATGGTGAACGCCAAAGTCATCTATTCGCCAATCGAAAACCTCAACCTGAGCGCAATGGGGGCCCTTCAGCGTTTCGACCGCATGGAGAACAAGAGCAACACTTTCGACCACATGAGCACGCTCGTTTACGCCGACAACGGCAACGTGTGGAACTGGGCCGACAACTGGCTCCAGAAGACTTTCGAGTTCGTGGGCGACTACACCTTCTCCAAAAACGGCCACTCGGCCATCGCAATGGCGGGATACAGCTATCAGAACACCGACTCGAAGGGCATCTACCAATGGGCCAAGAACTTCCCGACCGACATGTTCGGCCCGTGGAACATAGGCGCCTCCGACGACATCAAACAGGGCAAGGCGGCCCTGAGCAGCTATCGCAACGCCCACACCCTGATCTCGTTCTTCGGACGTTTGAACTACAACTACAAAGACCGCTACATGGTGATGGCAAGTTTGCGCCGCGAGGGCTCTTCGCGTTTCGGCGCCAACAACAAGTGGGGGACGTTCACCGCACTCTCGCTCGGCTGGAGCCTCTCCAACGAAGCGTTCCTGAAAGATGTGAAAGCCGTCGACAACCTCAAACTGAGGTTCGGCTACGGGATCACCGGAACCGAAGCGATGGCCAACTACGCATCGCTCTATATGCTCCGTTACAGCGGCTACGGCTATGTGAACGGCGAATGGACGCTCGGCACGACGCCCGCCCAGAACTCCAATCCCGACCTCAAATGGGAGACCAAGACAGAGTACAACTTCGGTGTCGATTTCGGGTTCTGGCAGCGCATTTCGGGCTCCATCGACCTCTATCACAGGACTTCGTCCGACCTGTTGGGCTATTACAGCGTGCCTACCCCGCCCTATCCCTACGGGAGTATGCTCGCCAACGTGGGTGAGATCACCAACAAGGGTGTCGAGTTTTCGCTCAACGCCAACCTGATACGCAAAAAGAACATGTCGCTCGAAGTTGGCGGCAACATCTCCTTCAACAAGAACGAAGTGGTGTCGCTCTCCAACGACATGTACCACACCGACTACATGTACGAAGGCGCGACCGGTTCGCCCATCCAGACCTACACCCATCTGGTCGAGACGGGACAACCCGTGGGCAACTTCTACGGCTTCCGAACGGTGGACATGGACGACAACGGCAAGTTCCTCGTCGAGGGTGCCGACGGCGAGCCCAAACTGCTCAGCGCCGGCACCGAGTCCGACAAGCGGGTCATAGGCAACGGTGTGCCGACCACCTTCGCGGCATTCCACCTCTCGTTCGTCTATAAGAATTTCGACATCTACGCCTCTTTGCGCGGCGCCTTCGATTTCGACATCCTCAACAGCTATCGCATGATGTGGGAGACCACCAGCCGCGCCGCTGCGGGCAACCTTCCCCGTTCGGTGCTCGACAAACCGTTCGGCAGCGACTCCTACATCACCGATTCGCCGGGATACCACAGTTTCTACCTCGAAAAGGGGAACTATGTGAAGCTCGACAACGTGAGCGTGGGCTACAACATTCCTTTGGGCAAGCAGAAGGTCATCCAAAAGCTCCGCGTCTACGCCTCGGCCTACAACGTGCTGACCCTCACCTCTTACAGCGGGCTCGATCCCGAGGTGGGCATGACCGGTTTGGCGCCGGGGGTCGAAGGTGCCAACGGAGGCGAACTCTATCCGACGGTGCGAACGTTCACTCTGGGCTTAAATATCACATTCTAACACACAAACTATCTACAGCCATGAAAAAACTATTTTTTCCCGTCCTCGCATCGCTCGCTCTCTGGAGCACGACGGGTTGCACGGATTTGACTGAGACGGTCTACAGTTCGATCCCCGAAAGCGAATTCTATACCAACGAGAAGGAGTTGATCTCGGCCACCATACCCGTCTATTCGGTGATGCGCAATCTGCTCGACTGGCAACACTGGTGGGACCTCGAAGAGACCACCGACGTCGCCATGACCCCCGTGCGCGGAGGTTGGGCGTGGTACGACGGCGGCATCTACGGCCGTCTGCACCAACACAACTGGTCGTACATGGATCCCCACTTCGACCGCATCTGGTCTACGCTCTATCTGGGTGTGAACTATGCCAACAAGGTGATCTACCAACTCGAGAACTCGACTGTCGAAGTTCCGGCCCGCGCAAGCATCATCGCCGAGATGAAGGTCGCCCGAGCGTTCTACTACTACCTGTTGTGCGAGACCTTCGGCAACGTGCCCATCGTAGACCGTTTCGACGTGCCCGAAGATTTTCTGCCCTCGACAAGCACACGCGCCGAGGTCTTCGCCTTCATCGAGAAAGACCTCACCGACGCCCTCGACCCCTCGCTCGACCTGTTGAGCGAAGATGTCAGGAGCACCTACGGCCGTTTCAACAAGTGGAACGCGATGGGCATTCTGGCGCGCCTCTATCTCAATGCCGAGGCGTGGATCGGCGTCGATCGCTACGACGATTGCCTCTCCCTGTGCGACGGGATCATCCTGTCGAACAGATATGCGCTTGCCGCCGATTTCTCGCAGAACTTTGCGCTCGACAACCACCTGTGCAGCGAGTCTATGTTCGCCATACCCTTCGACGAGGTCTATTCGGGCGGCCAGATATACATGATGATGCGTAAGACGATGCACTGTCTGAGCACGGCGCAGTACAACATCGCCACATGGCTCGACGGCGGCGGGTGCGCCTCGCCTTCGTTCGTGCTCACCGACCGCGACGTCGATTGGCAAAAAGGGCCCCATATCGGCAACAACTATCTCGAAGGCGACCTGCGCTACGAAAAGACGTGGATGGAGGGCGAGCAACACGACCTTCAGGGCAACGCCATGCCCACCAACGGATTTTTCGGCTGGTGGGGCAACATCGACTACATCAAGGCGGTGGGCAATCAGGCCGACAACGTGAACGGATGGCTGGCAGCCATGGATGGCGACGGCGTGCGTTTCAAAAAGTACGAGGTCAAGATCGGCGCCACCGAAACCCCCGACAACGACTGGGTGGTGATGCGCTATGCCGAGATACTCTTCATGAAGGCCGAGTGTATACTCCGCACCGAAGGCAACGCCCAGGAGGCTGCCGACGTTCTGAACTGGGTGCGCCGCAGGGCGTTCGAACAGATGAACGAGTACAACACCATCACCGCCGAACAACTTCTCGCCACGACCGACTACAACGGGGTTCCCGTCCGTTTCGCCCGCATGTTGCAGGAGTGGGGCGTGGAGTTCTGCCTCGAAGGGTTGCGCCGCAGCCAGTTGATCCGCTTCGACAACAACTACATTAAAGGAACGTGGAGCTACCACAACGCCACCAACAACCCCGACAAGGCGCTGTGTCCCATTCCCGGCAATCAACTCGCCGTGAACCCGAACCTTCGTCCCAATCCGGGCGACGAATAGCCTCGACGACCTGTTTTTAGAGGTTGTTTGGATTTTCCCATCGAAGTGATTTTTCGATGATTTCGAGGCTTATTTTTTGACTGAAATGAGGCGCATAGTGGTTCTATGTAACGAGTTTCGGGCAGAAAATAAGCCCGAAAGGGCGGAAAAGAACAAGAATGGGAAATTTCAAACAACCTCAAGCCCTGCCGGCGCGAAAAAAAACGCCGGCAGGGTCTCCGAAAACCACATTATTATGAAACAATCTCTCAAACTATTGATGACGGCCGCAGTGCTCTTTTGCGGCACGTTTGCGGCCGCGGGGAAGGGCGTTTCGCTCTCGTCGCCCGACGGCAGGCTGCAATTCACTTTCGACCATTCGGAGCGCGAGATCGCCTACTCGGTGTCGTATAACGGAGAGACGCTGGTCGGCCTCTCCCGGTTGGGCTTCTCGTTCGACAGCGGCGAGTTCGGCGCGGGGCTCTCCATGGGCAAGGTCGTGCGCCGCAGCGGCGTCGAAACATACGATCTGGTGGTTGGCAAGAACCGCCACATCTCCGAACGGTACAGGGAATTGACCGTCCCCCTCGAAGAGAAGGGGGGTGCGAAACGCAGGATAGATCTGGTCGTCAGGATCTTCGACGACGCGGTCGCTTTCCGCTACGAGTTCCCCGTGCAGGAGGGCTGGAACGGCTACACACTGTACGACGAAAGGACGGAGTTCAACCTCACGGGCGACCCTATGGCGTTGGTGCTTCCCGTTCCGGGCTACACATCGACCCACGAAGGGCTCTACACTAAGGCGCCCTATTCCGAGCTTCCCCAAAACAAGCTGATCGACATGCCCTCGACCTTCGAGTTCCCCGACGCCTACCTCTCCATCACCGAGGCCTCGGTCGTCGATTTTGCGGGCATGTACCTGTGCAAGCAGGGCGACAGGCTCGTCGGCAAACTCTCGCCGCATCTGGGGCAGGAGAAGATCAAGGTGGTTATCGACCGGTTCCCCCACCGCACCCCTTGGCGCGTGCTCATGGTGGGCCGGCAGGTGGGTACGCTCATCGAGAGCAACATACTCACCAATCTGGCCGAACCGTGCAAGATCGAGGATACGTCATGGATAAAGCCCTACCGCTCCACATTCACATGGTGGAACGGCAACGTCGTGCCCGACACGAATTTCTCGCCCGGCAACAACTTCGAGACCAATAAATTCTACATGGATTTCGCCGCCCGCAACGGCATCGACCTCCATTCGATCTACGGCTATGCCGAGACCCCGTGGTACCTCGACGACAACTTCAATTTCGGCTGGGCGGGCCCCAATGCCGACGTCACCCGCCCCAGTCCGAGCCTCGACATGCCGCGCATCGTGCAATACGCAAAGAGCAACGGCCTCGGTCTGCATGTGTGGGTACACTGGAGGCCCCTTTACGACAAGCTCGAAGAGGCGTTCGCGCTCTACGAGCAGTGGGGCATCAAAGGGATGATGGTCGATTTCATGGACCGCGACGACCAGCAGATGATAAAGATCCAGGAGGATATCCTGAAAATGGCCGCGAAGTACCACTTGTTCATCCAGTTCCACGGATCGAGCAAACCTTCGGGGCTCAACCGCACCTATCCCAACGAGTTCACACGCGAGGGCACGCTCAATTACGAGGTCTACAAGTGGGACTCCATCATCAATGCCGACCACGACATCCACATGCCCTTCACGCGCCTGTTGGCGGGTGTGACCGACTACCATCTGGGCGGGTTCCGTGCAGTTCCCGACGCGCAGCACGAGATACGGTATATCAACCCGTTGGTGACAAGCACCCGTTGCCACATGCTGGCGATGTATGTGGTGTTGGAGAGCTACATGATCTCGCTGTGCGACAACCCGATGGCCTACGAAGGCGAGCCCGGCTTCGAGTTCCTGTGCAAAGTTCCCGGCTCGTGGGACGCGACCAAAGTGCCCTCGGCGAGCTTCGACGAGTATGTGGTGGTCGCCCGCAAAAACGATAACGACTGGTGGCTGGGCGCGCTCAACAACAGCACGGCACGCAACGTCACCATGAAGCTCGACTTCCTCGACGAGGGCGGGCACCGAAAAGTCGGCGGTGTTAGCCTTGTCCT
>QMCE01002357.1_pt1 | contig 15714 bp, 12 predicted proteins | sample 1821851 | NCBI WGS metagenome assembly QMCE01 (sample SAMN09453174, study PRJNA476694) | Termite gut metagenome, whole genome shotgun sequencing project. | isolation source: worker | host: Odontotermes sp. | place: South Africa:Pretoria | collected 2016-01-28
CCGGTCGAGATAGCGGAGGGCGCTGTCGTAATCGCTGCCGCCGGCCAGCGTCTGCGCCATCAGGACGCACGGCTCCGGGTTGTTCGGCGCGCTCTTCACCGCCACTTCGAGATCCGCCTCGGCCTCGGCGTAGCGTCCCTGCCGCCGGAGGCACTCCGCCCGGCAGATGCGCGGCTCCGCGACGTCCGGCGCCGCCGTCACCGCCCTGTCCAGCTCGGCCAGGGCATGGCGGGTGAGCCCCTCGGCCTGGTAATATTCAGCACGCTTGAGGTGCTTGTCGCACATATCGTCGCTGGCTGGGATATCCATAAATGAATGCGCTTTTACAAGTATAAGTAATGGATGAACACGGGGGCGGCCTCGCCCGCCGCGCAAACGGCGGAACCTGAGAATCCCTCGGAAAACGAGCGGAAAATTGAAGGAACGCCAGAGAGAGTATCGCATTCCCGCGCCGGGTCAAGAGGCAAAAAAAAACTTCCGGTACGGGTGGATGATTTGGGCGTTTTCCCTTGTACGACAGGGGTTGGCGGCACTTTTATCGGAAATGGAACCTTGCTGCCGGGGCGGGGTTGCGGAGGGCCTGGGCGAGGAGGGGGAGAGGGCGTCGCGAACGGAGTCGGAGCAGCTTTTTTTCCGCGGCCGGAGCGGTTTCTCTTCCAGTTCGTTCCCGAACAGGCACAACGAAAGACATGCGCCGTGGCCGGAGGGGAGTTGACGCCAACAACACAACCCCTCTCTCGGCGAGAGAGAGGGGTTGGCGATTTCGCGTACGCGTCGTGTGCGCGTTACGAGCGGATTATGACGGCATGGAGGCTTTGATCCAGGCGGCGATGTGTTTGCCCAGGGCCGCGTGGCCGGCGGCCGAATAATGAATGCCGTCTTCGGGAGCCACCGTCAGCACATCCTCTGCGTACAAAATGGGAACGTTGCGCTCCCTCGCCATACGCGCGAACTCCCCCCGGAAACCGAGGGAAATCGCCTTGCCGCCGGCGAACATGGGGCCGAAATAGTCGCCGACTTCCTCAATGGGCGGCGGGCAGACGAGCAGAATCTCCGGCGCGCGCGCCAGATCCCGCCCCCGGTTGACGGCGATGCGGATCCTGTCCACCATCGTGCCCACCGCTTGCGCAACGTCAAACGCGGAGAAGGAGAAACGCGCCTTGACGTCGTTCGTGCCCAGCATGAAGACGACGAGATCGATGGGGGCGTGGGCGAAGAGCGCCACGCCGAGGCTGGGCATTCCGTTCTTGTCTTCGGCGTTTTCCACCGGATCGTCAAGAACCGTGGTACGCCCGCACACCCCGTCGTCCACCACATGCCACCCGTCCCCCAACTCCGCCGCCAGCACGCCGGGCCAGCGGACCGGGCGGGGATGACGCCGCCCTTCCCGCCCGGGAACCGCTCCCCACGTGTTCGAATCGCCGTAACACAAGACAACCTTTTCGTCCATCGTCATATCCTTTTCTGTCAGCGTTTCTCGCCGTTGAACTCGCGCACGGCATCCACCATCGCCACGATGTTTTCCGTCGGCGTGCCGGCCTGAATGTTGTGGATCGCCGCGAAGACGAAACCGCCCCCGGCGGAAAACACCCGGCAGCGCTCCAGCACTTCCCGCCGCACGTCTTCCGGCGTGCCGAACGGCAGCGTCTTTTGCGTGTTGACGCCGCCGCCCCAGAAGACCAGGCGGTCGCCGTATTTCTTCTTCAGCATTGCCGGGTCCATGCCGGAGGCCGAGCATTGCACCGGATTCAGAATGTCGAACCCGGATTCGATGAGGACGTCGAGCAGCGGCTCCACCGCCCCGCAGGTGTGCTTCATGGTTTTCCAGCCGGTATGCTCGTGGATCCAGCCGTTGATTTTTTGGTAAAACGGCATTTGCAGTTCCCGCAGCGCGTCCGCCGAGCAGAACTGCCCGGTCTGGGTGCCGTAGTCCGCGCCGCACACGATGACCGCGTCGTAGACATCGCCCACCCGCTTGTGGATGCGCCGCATGTTTTCCAGCGCGATCTCGGTCTGGCGGGCGAATATCGCGCGGACGTGGTCCTGCCGCGTCACCAGCGAGACGTACCACTCCTCGACGTCCCGGATGCCTTTCGGGCGGGAGAGGGACACTCCCGGGATGTGGCAGATGTCCCCGAGGCCGGTGTTTGGGGTGCTGCCGACGATGGCGCGGCCGTCGGCGGAGGCGACCGCCGCTTCCGCCGCTTGGGCGATGAAATCGAGATCGTCGTCGCTCAGGAGGCGGTGCTCCTCAAGGTTGTCGGCGGGATCCAGTTCGTCGTCGTCGCCGATCTCCTCCTGGCGGATGACGGCGTCGAAGAAGAAGCCCGATTTCGGCATGTGGGCCGAAGGGGCGGCCGCCGCGTCTCCGGACGGGTAGCCGTAATAATCGCCGTTCTCGGCGACGCTCCAGGCAAAACTCCCCGGCACCAGCACGGTTTGCCCCCAGGGCGTCGGCATTTCCTTCCAGTCCGCCAGCGGGGAGAAGCGGTTGCCGAAATTGTCGGCGAGGGGCAGCGGCGCCTGCACGTCCACGCCCATCGCGCCCAGGAGATCCGGCTCCATGTAGCCGAGGCCCAGAAACACGTCGTACATCCTGACCGGGGCGTCGGACAAGCCGTAGCGCCTCCGCAGCGCCGCGACGCAACTGGCGTGCATCCCGGAGACAAGGGTTCCGTTGATGTCCAGCGGCACCTTCGCCGGCTGCCGGTGGCGGAGAGCGTCGCGCACCGCCTGTCCGCTGTCGTTCATGCGTCCGTCCCTTTCCTCAAGCCTGCCGCTTTGCCTTGAACAACTTCTGCCAGAATGCCGGAGCGCCGTATTTCTGGATGCAGTCGAAGCTGACCGCCAGCAGCAGAACCACGCCCTTGATGGCGACCTGGTAGAATTCGTTGATGTTCACCAGGATCATGCCGTTCGAGAGGATGCCCATGATGAGGACGCCCGCGACCGCCCCGGACAACATGCCGGCGCCGCCCATCGTGCTGACGCCGCCCAGGACGACGGCGATGATGACGTCGAACTCGAAGCCTTTGCCGGTGGTGGGCTGGCCGGAGTTGGTGCGGGAGAGCATGATGACGCCCGCGAGGCCGGCGAAGAAGCCGCACAGGGTGTAGACCAGCTTCTTGGTGAGCTTGACGTTGATGCCGGAGAGCGCCGACGCCTCTTCGTTGCCGCCCACGGCGTAGAAGAAGCGGCCGTGGTAGGTGCGGTTCAGGATGAACGATCCGAGCGCGACGATCGCCGCCATGATGATGACGGGGATGGGCACGAAGCCGACGTAGCCCTGGCCGATGATGGAAAAGCTCTTCGGGAAGCCGAAAATGGGCAGGCCGCCGGAAATGATGAAGGCGAGGCCGGAGAGGATGTTCATGAAGCCGAGGGTGGCGATGAACGGCGGCATGTTCAGCTCCGCCACCAGCCAGCCGATGATGTAGCCGACGCAGGAGGTGATGAGGAGCACGATGAGCGCCGCCAGCAGCGGATGCACGCCCATGTGCACCATCAGGTAGGCGCAGAAGATGTTGACGAAGGTGATTTGCGACCCCACCGACAAATCGATGCCGCCGGTCAGCATCACGAAGGTCATGCCCACCGAGGCGATGCCGATCATGGAGACCTGGCGGGCGACGTTCAGCAGATTCCCCCTGGTGAAGAACGCCGGGGAGGCGAAGGTGAAAATAAGAAACACAATCAGCAATATCACGAAAATGCCGTACTTCCTGAATTCAAATTTCTTCATGCCCGTGTCCCCCTCTCATGCGCGCCGGAGGCAAACGCCATAATCCGCTCCTGGTTGAATTCGTCCGGCGTCAGTTCGCCGGTCACCCTTCCCTCGCACAACACGACAATGCGGTCCGACATCCCCATCAGCTCCGGCATCTCGGAGGAGATGACGATGAGCGTCTTCCCCTGGCGGTTCAGCTCGCGCATGAGGAGATAGATTTCCTGCTTGGCGCCGACGTCGATGCCGCGCGTCGGCTCGTCCAGGATGATGATGTCGGCGTTGACCGCCAGCCATTTGGCGAGAGCCACCTTCTGCTGGTTGCCGCCCGACAGATTGTTGACCAACTGCTCGAAATCGTACATTTTGATGCGGAGGCTTTCGCGGTACTTCGCCACCAGGTCGCGCTCCTCCCCGCGGTTGATGACCGATCGCGAGGAAATGCTCCGTATCGACGCCATCGTGACGTTTTCGCGGATGCTCATCTTCACCAGCACGCCCTGCCGCTTGCGATCCTCGGGGACGAGCGCGATGCGGTTGGCGATGGCGTCCCGGGGATGCCGGGGCGCGTAGGGCCGGCCGTTCAGGAGCATCCGGCCCGCGTCCGGCTGCGCGAAGCCGAACATGACCTGCGCCAGCTCCGTCCGTCCGGCGCCGATAAGGCCGCCCAGCCCCAGCACCTCTCCCCGCTTCACCTTGAGGCTGACGTTTTTCAGGCCGTTGCCGCTGACGTTGTCCACGTCCAGAATCACGTCGCCCGTGGTCGTCTTCGCCTCGCGGGGCGGGAAGATGTCCGTGATTTCGCGGCCCACCATCATTTTGATGAGATCGTCCTGGTTGGTGTCCTTGATGTTTTTGGTGCCGATGTACTTGCCGTCGCGCAGCACCGACACGCGGTCGGCGATTTCAAAAATCTCCTCCAGCCGGTGCGAGATGTAGACGACCGTCACCCCGTCCCGTTTCAGGCGCTCGACGAAGCGGAACAGGATCCGCACCTCCTGATTGGTCAGGGGCGCGGTCGGCTCGTCCATGATGATGAGGTTCGACCGCTTCGACATGGCCTTGGCGATTTCGACAAGCTGCTGGTAGCCGACGGTCAACTGCCGGACGAGGGTGTTCGGATCAAGCGCCAGATCCAGGCTGTCGAGAAGCTCCTTCGCCCTGGCGACGCATTCGCGCCGGTTGAAAATGACGCCGCCCTCGGGGCGGTCGCCGAGGAAAATGTTCTCGGCGATGGACATTTCGTTCACCAGGTTGAACTCCTGGTAGATGACGGCTATTCCGTGCTCCTTGGCCGTGATGGGCGTGAAGGAGGAATAGGGTTTGCCGAACAGCGTTATCGTGCCGCTGGTGGGCTCGATGGCCCCGGTGCAGGTCTTGATCAGCGTGGACTTGCCGGCGCCGTTTTCCCCGCACAGGGCGTGCACCTCCCCCCGGCGGAAATCCAGGCTCACATTGTCCAGCGCGACGACGCCGGGGTAGCGCTTGGTGATGTTCTTGAATTCGAGGATTGTTTCATTTTCCACGGATCTCTCCTCCCTCCTCTTCGCGAAAAGCGCGGCCGGCCTCGAAGACCGGCCGCGCGGATGGGGATGGTCGCGCTTACTGCAGGGTGAAGCCGGCGTCCTTGGCGTATTCCACGACGTTCGACTTGTCGATGGGGTCCTTCAGGGTGTAGAACACCAGCGGGTATTGCTCGCCCTTGAGGATCTGCATGAGGACGTCGACCATCGCGCGGGCGCGGGCGCGGCCGGAGCCGAGGGAGACGTCGACGCGGATGCCTTCGTTGCTGTAGATCTTCTGCACGCCCTCGTTCGTGGCGTCGGCGCAGAAAATGCCGAAATTGTCGGTGATGCGGCCCGCCGCCTTCGCCGCTTCGTTCGCGCCGATGCCGCCGCCGTCGCCGATGGAGCAGATGACCATCATGTTGGGGTTGCGCTGCAGGAAGTTCTCGGCCACGCTCTGCCCTTCGGGAACGCTGATGGCCTTGGCGGTGGCGACGATGCTGGCCTCGGGCGCGACTTCCATCAGGCCGTCGACGATGCCGCGCTCACGGTCGATGAGGTCCTTGGACAGGGGCAGGTTGATGATGCCGACCTCGGTCTTGCCGCCCAGCTTTTCCTTGATCCACTTGCCGGCCGAGGTGCCGATGACCTTGCCCACTTCGTAATTCGGGACCAGGTATTCGGTGTCGACGCAGTCCATCTCGTAGCCGAAGCTCATGACCGCGATGCCCTGCTCGCGGGCGCGGTTGAGGACGTCGTCGAGGGAGTTCATGTCCACGGCGGCGACGATGATGCCGTCCACCTTGCTCTCGATGAGGCTTTCGAGCTGGGAGATCTGGGTGTTGGTGTCGTTGTTGGCGCCGTACATGGTGGCCTGGGCGTTGCCGAGGGACTTGCAGTACAGCTCCATCTGGCGGAAGTCCTCCGACCACACCGGGTGCTCGGCGTGCGACACGGCGAAGGCGATTTTGTAGGTCTTGCCGTCGAACGGGGCGCGGCCCGGCAGTTTGCCGAACTTGCCGATGCGCTCGGCGGTGCCGGCGGCGTAGACGCTTCCCGCCGCCAGCATGGCGACGGCGACGAACAGGGCGATGATTTTTCCGATACGCATTATCGTATCCCTCCTCACAATAACAAAAGCGAAAGTCGGGGCGGCACGCGCCGCCGCCTGAGAACTCACATGCCAAGCGCTTCCCGGACCAGGGACGCCCATTTGCCCATGCGGGCGAAATCGCCGTGCACGTCGTAGACGTCGCGGACGGCGACTTGGAGATGGCAGTCGCGGGTCGCGGACGCGATTTCCGCCAGCTCCCGCCGCATCCAGTCGTAGTCCGCCTGTTTCACCGACAGGGGTGTGGGGTGGACCTTGCGGCAATAGCCGTAGCGGTTGCCGACGATGTCGGCGATGACGCGGTCATCGTTGTAGGGCGAGACGCTGACGGTGCGGATGTTTTGCATCGCCGCCAGCGCCAATTCCAGCCGGTCCGTCAATTTTTCGCAGCAGCCGTAGGTGATGAGGCCGAAGCGGTCGCCCGCCTCCTTCAGGTACGGCAGGCAGAACTCGGCGAACATCTCCGGCGAGTAAATCTCCGCCTCCTGCGCCTCGCACCAGCCCCACAACCGGGACAGCGTCGTCGGCTCCAGAGAGTCTGTCGCAAGATCGGACACACATCCCATTGGCCCGGAACCGATCATGGCGCCGTTGGCGTTGGAGGTGAGAAGACCTTCCTTCTCGGCCCATTCGTAGAACATGATCCTGTCGTCGCGGATGAACCGGAACAGCCGCTTCAGATCGTCCGGATAATCGTAGGGCCAGAAGGAGAGGTTGTCGTTGCCAAGCAACTTGTACACCGCCATGCAGATGGCGAGGCAGTAATCGCCCCAGAACGGGGTGTAGCCGACATAGCGTTTGCCGCCGCCCGGGCCGCCGGGCCATTCGGCCTCCTTGCACAGCGCCGACATGCCGTCGTATTCGGTGAAGACGATGTCCAGGCCGCCGATGTGCACGGGGAGGATGTCGCCCACGGCGTCGGCGACCTTCTCCGCCAGCGCCTCCGTGTCTTCTCGGAAGACGGTGTGGGTGTTGTGGCTGAGGCGGTCGATGTCTTCCGGTTTCTTGACGAAATAATCGTAGGAGTAGGCGATGTCCCGGTTTTCCGCGTCGACGCCGCGTTGCAGGCCCATGTCGATGCCGTAGCCGGAACTGCGGAATTTCCACGGGACGCGGAAGCAGGGATCGACGACGAAATCATCGTCGATTTCCTCGTAGTGGCGGATCATCTCGCGGAAGTGCTTCTCGACGTCGCGCAGATACGGATCCTCGCACTGGAGCGCGGCCTCGTCCTTGAAGCCTTCCACCGCGAAGGTCTCGAAGACGAGGACGGGGCGGTACGACTTGAGATCATGCGAGGCGCGCCAGGCGCGGCGGCGCTCGTCCATCTTCGGCGACGACGCTATTTCCATAACCCTTCCGGCCAGGGCGCGAAGAAGGGATTTGTCCTTTTCGCCGGCGCGGGCTGCCCCCACGTAGGGGCGATCATGCGTATTCATGGCGTTTCCCTTCTTTCACCGACCGTCCAGGCGATCAGCGCCCGGTGCGCTCGAACATCCGCGCGTTTTCGAGACAATGATCGATCGCCAACGCCGCCGCGCCCACATACGCCGGGTCCCGCTCGAACGACGACAAACGAATCTCCACCCGGTTGAGGATCCGGGAAAGGGTCCGGCCGGTGAAGAACTCCTGGATGGCGCCTATCATCCGGGGACCGATGGCGCTCATTTCATCGCCGATGATGATCCTGTCCGGGCCGTAGGTCCAAATGGCGTTGTTGATGCCGACCGCCAGATAGCGCATCGTTTCCCGGTACACCTTCATCGCCGCCGCTTCGCCGGCGGCGATGGCGCTTGCCACGGCGGGAAAATCCACGGCGTCGTCCGTCGCCCGGCTCTTCCCCGTTTCTTCCCGGTAGCGGCTGACCATATGCGTCGTGGAGGCGTAGTTGGTCAGGCAGCCCCGGTTGCCGCAGGCGCAGGGCGGACCGTTCAGGTCGATGGTCGTATGCCCGATTTCCCCGGCAATGCCCAGAGCGCCCCGGAGAATGCGCCCGTCGTTGATAATCCCGGCGCCAAGCCCCTGACCGACGGCGACGTAGACGATGGTGCCCCGGGTGAGTTCGTTGGGCGCTATCCACCATTCGGCCAACGCGCCGGCGTTGGCGTCGTGATCGATGATCACCGGCAGGTCGAGGCTGCCGAACAGGTCGCTGCGGAGATCGATCTCGTTCCAGCCCGGAAAATCGGTGATGAGCTCGATCTGCTTCTCGTGGTAGAAGAACGGTCCCGGCACCGCCATGCCGACGCCCAGGATCATCCGTTTCCGGTTGCGCTTGAGAATCTCCTCTATTTCCCGGCGAATGGCCGCCACCACCGGCGCCGGTCCTGACATCCGGCGGATATCCACCGTCTTCCCGTTGGCCAGGTTGCCTGCCATGTCGAAGAGGCCGATATCGAAGAAATTCCGCGTCAACCTGACGCCGATGACGTAAAACGCCTGGTGCCGGATGACGACGCCGATGCTGCGGCGGCCCTTGACGCTCGGGAGCATCCCCGTTTCCTCGACCAGCCCCCAATCGAGAAAATCGTTGATGATATTGGTCATCGTCGCCTGCTTGAGTCCCGACTCCTTCGCCAACTGCGCGCGGGAGCACACGCCATTCTTCTGCATAAGGCGAAGGACCAGGGAGCGGTTCATCGCCTGGATGTCGTTCAGATTTTTCCCTGAGACGCTGGCAGAATCATTGGAAACATGCATGAATACGCCGCTCCCGCCGTGATTTTCAGTCGATTGATTATTCCTGCGTCCGTGTATGAGTCTGCGAATCCCGAAACGGGATAGCGGGTTAGAGCAATGTGAATTGGGACACATGGAATACGCAGTGTTGTGGGGTACGATGCGGTGTTTCAGAGGGTATAGGGCATTATTCTTAATTAGTTTTATTTATTCATCGAATTAAGTATATCCCGTATTTCGTCTTTGTCAAGCGATTGCAGTAATTTTTCGATATCAAATCGAGTCGGCGATTTGAAGAATACGTTCTTGACCGGAGCGCCCGACGCGCATATACTGGCGTTCGTCCGATGGCAACGCGCGGACGTACTCTGATTTGCAAAGGCAATCCGTGGTCATCAACCGGTTTTGGTATTATTGCGTGGGTTTGACTCGATATTCACCCCTGTGCGGGCTGTGATGATTGTCTTCATGAATGTCGACTCAAACCCTTAAAAGACTTCCGCGCGGCGCGGAGGTCTTTTTTTATACGGAAGGAGCCAACCATGATCTGCATACCCTTCAGCGCCGAGACAAACGATCAGATGCTCGCCTTGATCGCCCGGGCGGAAAAGGAAACGGCGGATCTGTACGAGTACCGCTTCGACGCCATGAGCGAGAAACCGGAGGTGGAGCGGCTCATGGCGGCGGCGTCACGACCGATCATCGCCACGTGCCGCTCGGTGAGCGAGGGCGGCGGCTTCCGCGGAGGCTTCGCCGAGAGGCGCTCCATCCTGCGCCGGGCCGGCCTCGCGGGCGCGGCCTACATCGACTCCGAGGCGAGCGATTTGGCCAGCCTCGAAGACTGCGGCGACGTCACCCGCATCAACAGCCTGCACGATTTCGACGGCACGCCGGCCGAGCTCGACTACAGCGTCTCGGCCCTGGCGTCCACGCAGGCGGAATGGGTGAAAATCGCCGTCACCGCCCGCCGCCACGGCGACAACCTCAAGGTCTTCGCCGCCCTGGCGAAATGCCCCAAGCCCGCCATCGCCACCGTCATGGGACCGCTGGGCGTGGTGAGCCGCATTCTGGGCGGGCGGTACGGCTCGCGCGTCACCTACGGCAGCCTGGACAGCGGCTTCGAGTCCGCTCCCGGCCAGACAACGGCCAGAGACCTGGCCCACCTCTACCGCGTCCACTCCATCACCGGCGCCACCGTCATACACGGATTTCTCGGGAATCTCGACAAGCCCGTTCCCGGCCACATCGTCCACAACCGCGCCTTCGCCAATGCGGGGCTGGACGCGGTGTGCGTCCCCTTCCTCGCCGGCGACGACGCGGGCGAGTTCCTGTCCTCGCTTCCGGACGCCCTCGGCCTGCGCAGCCTCGCCGTCGACGGCCGCCATGCCGAACTCCTCGTCAAAAAGGACGACCACTGGCTGGCCGACGACACGGACAGCCCCATCGCCTCGGAGTCGGCGGTCCTGCGCCACATCGGAGAGTAGAACGCTCCGGACCGATTACGCGCAGGCATCCTTGAACGCCGCCGCGAAGCCGGCCAGAAGAGGAGAGGCCACGCTTTTTTTGCGCATGACCACCGCCACGTTCCAATCGGGAAGGGACGCGGAGGTCGAAAAGAATCTCGGCAGGGGAGGCTCCAGGCTGAGCCGGGCGTAGGACGCGGGGATGAACGCCACGCCGACGCCGTGCGAGGCGAGGCGGAGGGCCGTCATGTTGCTGGCGGTGGTCACGGCGATGTCCGGGATAATGCCCTCGGCCCGGAAAAAGGCGTCGGCCGATTCCCGCAGGCGCATCCCCGCCTGGGAGAGGATGAAGCGCTCTCCGGCGAGCTCGGCCGGCGCGATGAAGGGAAACGCCCTGCCTTTTCGCTTCGCCGCTTTTGCCGCGAGTTTGCCGTCCTTGGCGACCGCCAGCAACACCTCTTCCTGGAACAGGTGTTCGTAGGCGAGCGAACTGTTCCGCCCCGTTTCCACAAGCACAGCCACATCGATGGCGTCCTGGACGAGGAGATTTTCCAGGAGGGACGAGGTGTGGGTGTGGATGACCACCTCGACGTCCGGGTGCAGGCGCGAATAGACGGGGAGTACTTTGGGAACGAGGCTGCGGCTGAAGGTGTGCGAAATGCCCAACTGAATGCGCCCGGCCTGCCCCTGGGCGATGACGCGCATTTCGTCGTCCAGGTCGCGCTTGATTCGGAGCAGCTTGTGGGCGATGCCGACGAAGCGCCGCCCCGCGGCGGTCAGTTCCAGCCCGTGCCGGTTGCGCAGGAACAGGGGTGCGCCCGCCGCTTCCTCCAGGCGGGCGAGGGTCTTGCTCAGGGTCGGCTGGCTGACGATGAGTTTGTCGGCGGCGCGGGACAAATTGAGCTCCTCCGCCGCCCGGACGATGTATTCGAGATCCCTGAAGTCCATTCTCCCGCCTTTTTCTTCGAGAAGTTCAACGCGCGAAATCCACCAGCAGGCGCATGAAGTCCTTCAGCTCCTTCCCTTCCTCCGCGCCCCGCGGGCGGACGAAATGCACGTCAAGATGAATGGGATCCCCCACCGAATAGAACTCCGGCGATTCGCTGAACCGGAAAGAGCGCGTGCCTATCGCCGGAGCGAAGCAGACGGCCGCCCCGGACGAGGCCATGCGTATCGAGGTCAGGACGCTCCGCGTCTGCATGAACACGCGGGGAACGATATGCTCCCGCTCAAGAAGCGCGTCGGAGAGGATGCGCGTTTGCTGGTAGGGAAACAGCCTGATGAACGCCTCGCCGCAGACGAGGTTGACGTCCACCCAGGGAGCCACGCAGTTCTCGCGCCAGACGGCGGTTTTCCCGACGGGATGGTTCTTCTGGGTGACGAGAAGGATTTCGTCGCGGACCAGGCGGGTGTAGACGAAATCCTTTCCCGGCAGGGTCGCCGAGGTGACGGCGACGTCGGCCTGGCCGTTGTGGAGGAGGTCGGCCATGTCGTTCGATTCGAGCATGATGAGGCCGACGTCGGGATACAGCTCGCGGAAGCGCCGCACGGCGTAGGGATGGATGTAGGAGCCTTCAAACGGCGGGCAGGTGACGCGGATCGTCCGTTCCCGCACTTGCGGCGCGGGCCGGCGCAGGCCGCCGGCGATGGAGAGGGCGTGGCGGGCCGAGACGATGTAGCGCTCCCCGGCGTAGGTGGGCGTGAAGCCGTTTTCGCCGCGCTCGAACAGGGCGACGCCCAGGTTTTCGGAGAGGGTGCGCAGATAATTCGTCAGCGACGGCTGCGTTATGCCCAGATGTTTCGCCGCGGCGGAAATGCTTCCCTTGTCCGCGACGGCGACGACATAGTTGAGCGCCTTGAAATCCATGCGGACGTCTCCCATAGGTTTTTGGCATAGCTGAAATAGCTTTAATTTATTGGCGATTCGTCATCCCGCGACATATAGTGACGGAAACGGAACGGCAAACGGCGGCGGGAAAGCCGCGAATCCATAGCTTTTTCGCATATCTGGAAGAGCGTTTCGGCATTCCATCACCGCCGGCGCTGCCGCCCACCCGGGGCGCGATCGCCCGGAAGCATAGTGCAGTATACCCGCCAATCAACGGAAGGCATCCGTGCATTTATCTTTTTTCTCGGAGGAATGAACATGGGCGACGTCAAGAAGCACATGAACTACATCGACGGCGCGTGGGTCGCGCCCGCCACCGGCGAATATTACAAAAACATCAACCCCGCCAACCGCGACGACATTATCGGCGAATATCCCCTCTCCGACAAGCGCGACGTCGACGCCGCCGTCGCTTCCTGCCAGAAGGCGTTCGCGAGCTGGTCGAAAATGCTGGTGGGCGATCGGGAAAAGATCATCAACACGTTCATCACCCTCCTCGACGCGAACAAGCAGAAAATCGGCGAAATGCTCACCCGCGAACAGGGAAAAACCCTGAAGGAGGCTCTCGGCGAACCCACCCGGGGCGTCGTCGAGTGCCGCTACTTCCTGGGCGAAGGCCAGCGCCTCGAAGGCATCACCATGCCTTCCGACCGCGCCGGCGTCATCTCCGTCGCCCAGCGCGTGCCCCTGGGCGTCGTCGCCGCCATCGCGCCGTGGAATTTCCCGTTCCTGACGCCGCTGCGGAAAATCATGCCCGCCCTCGTCTGCGGCAACACCGTCATCTTCAAGCCCGCCTTCGAGACGCCTCACTGCGGCGTCATGATCATGGAGCTGTTTGAACAGGCCGGCCTGCCCGCCGGCGTCGTCAACATGGTCATCGGCAAGGGCAGCGTCATGGGGGACGCCATTTCCGCGAACCCTCTCGTGCGCGGCATCACCTTCACCGGCTCCACCAGCGTCGGCAGGCGGATCAACGAGACGGCGGCGAAGAATTTCACCAAGGTCCAGCTCGAAATGGGCGGCAAGAACCCCTCCGTCGTCGCCAACTACAAGAACCTCGCCTCCGCGGCAAAGCAGCTCGCGGGCGCGGCCTACGCCCTCGCGGGACAGCGCTGCACCTCCATCAGCCGCGTCATCGTTCTGGAGAGCCAGGCGGACGAGTTCGAGAAGCTTCTCGCCGAGGAGACGACGAAGTTCACCCTGGGCGACGGCATGGATCCGAACGTCACCATCGGCCCCGTCATGAACCAGAAGGCCTGCGACGACATCATGAACTGGATCCAGTCCGCCCGCGACGAGGGCGCGACCGTGAAGGTCGGCGGCAAGCGCCTCTCGGGCGGCGTCTTCGACAGGGGCTGCTGGATAGAGCCCACCCTCATCACGAACGTCACCCCGAAGATGAAGGTCGCGATCGACGAAATCTTCGGCCCCGTCCTCGTCGTGCTGCGCGCGAAGACTTTCGAGGAGGCTGTCGCCATCGCCAACGACACGAAGTACGGCCTCGCCTCCTCGCTCTTCACGGACGACATGGACAAGGTGTATTACTTCATCCGGGAGATCGAGTCCGGCATGGTGCACATCAACCACGGCACCGTGACCGACGGCACCATGCCCTTCGGCGGCGTCAAGCAGTCGGGCCTCGGCCAGTTCTCCAAGGGCAAGACGAACAAGGATTTCTTCACCCAGTTGAAGGTTGTCTACACCAAATACGCATAACCGGACCGTATCGGAGAAAACGATGATTCATGTGAGGATGAAGTTCGAGCGCGTCGCGCCGGAGCTTGCGGAGAAATTCCGCAGACACGCCAGCGCGACCATCCACGAGGCGTCGGGGCGCAGGGGCTACATCAGCCACCGCATCAAGCCCATCGCGAAGGGGATGAGAATCTGCGGCCCCGCGTTCACCTGCCAGTGCGCGCCCGGCGACAACATGATGCTCCACAAGGCGCTGGAGCGCGCGAAGCCGGGCGACGTCATCGTCGCCACCGTCGGCGGCGCGGAGGACTACGGCTACTTCGGCGATCTGATGGCGACGAGCGGGTTGGCGCGCAAGGTGGGCGGCCTCGCCATCGAGGGCTGCGTCCGCGACGCGGAGGAGATTATCGAAGCCGGGTTCCCGATCTTCTCGACAGGGCTCTGCATCCGGGGGTCGGGCAAGGGAAGCTTGGGCCTCATCAACTACCCCATCATCTTCGGCGGCTGCCGGATCGAGCCGGGCGACCTCATCGTCGGCGACGACGACGGCATGGTCGCCATCGCGCGGGCGGACTGCGAAGAGGTGCTGGCGAAGACGGACGAGCGCGTGTCGAAGGAGGACGCCAAGGCGAAGACGCTCGCGGGCGGCGTCTCCTCCGTCGAGTTCAACAAGTTCGGCCCCCTCTTTGAAAAAGCGGGCCTGGTCGAGGAAGAATAGGGGGGCGCTGTCATGAACATCCGTATCGAAGCGCTGCGCGCCGCCGCGACGGAAATCCTCCGCGCCTGCGGCGAAAGCGAAAGCGGCGCCGCCACTGTCGCGGACAGCATGATCATGGCGGACTCCCGCGGCATCACCACCCACGGCGCCTATCTTCTCACGCCGATTTACAAACGCGTGCAGGCGGGGCAGCTTCCGCTCCCGACCAGGGCCTCGCTCGTCGCGGACAAGGGCGGCACAGCCGTCGTGGACGGCGGCGACGGGCTGGGCGCGGTGGCGGGGAAGCTCGCTGTCGAGACGGCGGTCGCCAAGGCGAAGGCGAACGGCGTCGCCACCGTCCTCATCCGCAACACCAACAACGTCGGCTCCCTCGCCGTCTACACCGAGGCTGCGGCGAAGGAGGGGATGATCGCGCTCATGAGCTGCAACGCCGCCTCCGCCATGTCCCCCTGGGGCGGCGCGGAGCCTTTCCTCGGCACCAACCCCATTGCGATGGCGGTGTACACGGGGGGGCCGGTCATGTTCTCGGCGGACATGGCGTCCTCCGTCGTGGCGCGGGGGAAGATCCGCAAGGCGGCGCGGAACGGCGAGAGCATTCCCGACACCTGGGCGATGGACGGCGAGGGCAACTTCACGACCGATCCGAACGCGGCGCTCAAGGGCTGCCTGCTCCCGATGGGCGGGCCCAAGGGATCGGCCATCGCGCTCTTCGTGGACATCATTTCCGGGATTCTTTCCGGCTCCCGCTACGCGCAGGATCTGAAGAGCTTCCACGCGCCTGAGGGTTCGACCGGAGTCGGGGCGGCGCTCACCGTCATCAATATCGAGAGCTTCATGCCGCTCCCCGCGTTCGCGGCGCTCATGGAGGGGTACATCGCGAAGATGAAGGGGCTGCGGAAGGCGAAGGGCGCGGCCGAGATCTTCCTGCCCG
>QMCE01000934.1_pt1 | contig 15710 bp, 13 predicted proteins | sample 1821851 | NCBI WGS metagenome assembly QMCE01 (sample SAMN09453174, study PRJNA476694) | Termite gut metagenome, whole genome shotgun sequencing project. | isolation source: worker | host: Odontotermes sp. | place: South Africa:Pretoria | collected 2016-01-28
ATCGACTCGTTATGCTAAAAACGAGAAATCCTTTTTGGCGGCTATTCATATTCGATGTATGGCTATATGGCTGGGCGTCTCGTGACGACACTATCTAAGATTTTCTGCCCTGCAAAGCGGGGCAGAAAATCTGCCGCGAGCAAAGCACGCGGCGTCTCAACCCCGGCGCAGCCGGTGGTTTTCAATACAAACACAAAACCCCGCCGAAAGGCGGGGTTTTGGAATCCCGGTTAAGAGCCGGAATAAAAATTACCCGAGCGTGACTTCGATTTTATGCGTGCCGCTTTTGAAGAACGGAACCACATTGCTGTCGATTTCCTTTCCGTCGACAATCATTTTTTCAACGCCCTTGCAAATTTTCTTGGGGTTCTTTACCGTAATCTGGTAAGTCGCTCCGCGATATTTGCGTGTCGCTTCGAAACCTTCCCAGGAAGAAGGGATGCACGGATCGATAATTAATCCGCTGAAGCTCGCGCGAATGCCGAGAATGTATTGAGTTGCGGCCTGGTAGGTCCAGGAGCTTGTGCCCGAAAGCCAGGCATTGCGGCCCATACCGAATTGCTTGTGCTCATCGCCCAAAATATTTTGAGGATAGCAGTAAGGTTCGGATTCGAACTCGTCCAGCTTACAATTTTTGGCAGCCGGGTTAATTTGGTTGTAGTATTCGTAAGCGCGGTCACCGTTGCCCATGATCGTTTCGGCAATCATCACCCACGGGTTCGCGTGCAAAAAGATACCGCCGTTTTCTTTGGCTCCGGGAGGATAAGTGGAAATCCCGCCGACTTTCGGGTCGAAGCCCTTGTAACCGGGCCAGGAAAGTTTGATCCCGTTGGAAGTATTCAAATATTTGTTCACGCTGTCGAGAGCCTTGCGAGCCCGTTCGCCTTCGGCAAGTCCGCTGATCACCGGCCAGGATTGACCGTTACAGTGAATTTTTCCGTATTTCTGCGCTTTGGAACCGTAAGCCACGCCGTCCTTATCGAACCAGCGTTTCCACCACTGTCCGTCCCAAACATTGTCGTTCAGCGCTTTTTTCACTTCCTGATACCAGCCCTTGTATTTTTCAAGGGACTTCATGTCGCCGGTGGCTTCGCAAATGTCCATCATTTCAAGGAGCGCTTTTCCGTAAAGGCTCGCGTTGAATGTGGATTCGGCACCCGGAGCGAGATTCATGGTATCATTCCAGTCGGCAAAACCGAGAAGCGGAATTCCGTGCTTGCCCATGTGATCGTGGGTGAATTGGAGGCTCCGCTGCAAGTGATCGAGAACCGTACCTTTTTGGCGTTCGGCGCGCTTCTTGCCTTTTTCGTAGAACGGAATTTCCTGTTTCAACAGGGCGAGATTTCCGGTTTCTTTCAGGTAGCCGGCGATGGTGAGGACAATCCACAGGTGATCATCGCCGTACCAGTCGCAGTAGCCATCGGCCGCTTTTTCGCGGGAATCGCCTTCGTTCGCTTCATCCCCTTCGTCGAGAGCGAGCTTGGAAGGCAGATACTGGTGCATGGCGTTGCCTTCCGGGCGCTGCACGGAAAGGAGGTTTTTCGCAAGTTCCAGCGCTTCTTCGGGCATGTGACTCATCACGCCGAGCAAATCCTGGCTCGAATCGCGGTAACCGATGCCGCGTGAGGTACCGTAACCGAGCTGATACAGGGAAAGGTAACGGCTCCAGTTTTTGGTCGTGTGGCATTGGCGCGGGTTATGCACGTTTACCATGGAGTTAAACGAAGCATCCGGAGTTTTCACGGTAATCGCGGAAAGATAATCGGTCCAGAATTTGGCGAGTTCGTCGAAAGCCTTATCGACATTCTTCAAATCGCGATATTTTTTAATCGCTTTCGCAGCCGCTTTCAAACTCTGTTCCTGACCGAGTTGCGTACAGGTGCGGAACGTCTTTTTCGGAGCGAGTTTTCCGGCATGAATCATGAGAGCCGCGATATTATCGCCGCGGTCGCATTCGCTGTTGGAAAGTTCCTTTTCGCCGAGAGCGAGCGGGAGCGCCCAGCTGCCCATTTCATTGGCACCGAGGAATTTCCGGCGGTCTCCGTCGAAACTGGAAATTTTGGCATCGGCAGTCACATAGTTCACCGCATAATCGCGTTTCATGTAAGCGTATTGCTCAAGAACGAGGTGCCCCGTTTTTTCCGGGTGCGCTTTCAACGTCATGGTTTGCGGAACCCAGTCGGCGTTTGTGAGCTGTTTTTCAGCTTCAAAATGGCTGAATTCGTAAACGGGAATGATATCCACTTCTTTTGCACTCCGGGAAATATTCGTAACCTGAATATCCTGAAGAAGCGTATTGGAACCTGTCGGCACAAAAATCGTAATTTGGATGCGGAGCCCGAACACTTCGGCGATCCAGCGGGAATAGGAAAGCCCGATACGGCATTCCCACTTATCCATCGGAATCAGTGTCGGAGTTACAAACGGAGAAAACACCTGGTAAGACTTGCCGTCTTTAATGCGGATATAAACCGTGCTTGCCTTGAAATCCGAGCCCGGCATTTGAGCAATGTATTTGGTAATACGATTCAGAGCCGGGTCGCCCTTACAGATCAGCGCACCGCCGGTCGTATCCACAATACCGCCGAAATTCAAAGTGCCCACATAATTGCACCATTTGATCGGGGTCGCGGGGTTTGTCAAAATATATTCTTTACGGGCATCATCAAAATAACCGTACTGGGTAGAGCAGCAACAAGCCTTGTCGGACTTCTTCGCTCCCGGTTTTTGATTGGCGCGTTTTGCTTTTTCTTTAGCCATGAGTTCTCCGTTTAAGAGTGAGTTGTTTTGTCTAAATTTGAAGATTCGCCGGCATCGTCAAAATTCCGGGAACCGAAATTGATCCGGAAATAACCGTCGAGTTTTTGACTGCGGATCGGATCTTTTAAAATGGTGATTGCCGCCCGCACATATTTCAGTTCCACCAAAATATGATCGCGGGACATACAGTTTAAAAAGGGACCATCGGGATAAAGGGTCGGCCGGGGTTCCGCCTGAATCATTTCCGTTAAGCGCTCCACTTCCTGAATCAGGCGCTTTTCGTGAACTTCGAGCGATCGAATCACCTCTTTGGGCACGATACCATAAAGAAACGCGTAACCGAGGGTGCGCGGATCATCGTTAAAGCCCGTTAAATGTTTGACGATTTCTTTTCGGAGAACGTCTCTTCCTTTATCTGTAATCGAAAAAATGGTACGCTCCGGCCGGTTGCCGTCACGTTCGACCCGGCCCGAAATGGCTCCGTTTTTTTCCAAACGGGTCAAGCGGTTATAAACCGTGGAGGTGCTGATCTTTGCCCAGCGGTCCAGTTCGCGCACACGAATTTGCGTGATAATATCGTAGCCGCTGCATTCGTGTTCTAAAATGAGTCCTAAAAGAACCAAATCGTAACGATTCATAAAAATCCTATATATTCCAACTTGGAATAATTGCAAAAAATATACATTCTTTTTTTCATGGAAAGTATGAAAATTTTTGAAAAATAAAGGCGAGCACTTTTACCGGGATTGTTTTGAATAAACTGCCGTTTTTACCGCTTTTTGCCGAAAAACACGAACACGATTTCCAAAATTATGGTATATTCACTTAATGGCTTATAACATTCAAGAACTTCTCTCCGAAATGGTGAAGCGCGGAGCTTCCGACCTTCATATCACCGCAGGCAGCCCTCCCTTAATTCGTTTATCCGGAAAATTAACTCCCCTCGGCATGGAAAAGCTGAAACCGGACGAAACCATGAGAATCACTTATTCGCTCATGAATGAAATGCAGAAAAAGCATTTTGAGCTGAACAAGGAATGTGACTTTTCTTTCGGCATTCAAAATCTCGCCCGTTTCCGCGCGAACGCCTATTTGCAGCGCGGCTGTGTGGCGCTTGCGCTTCGTATTATCCCTCTTGAAATTAAAACCTTCCGCGACCTCGGGCTTCCGCCGATCATGGGTGAATTCACCACGCGTCCTTCGGGGCTCGTTCTCGTCACCGGTGCCACGGGCTCCGGTAAGTCCACGACGCTTGCGGCGATGATCGATAAAATCAACAAGGAACGCCACGATCATATTTTAACGGTGGAAGATCCGATTGAATTTTTGCACAAACATCAAGGTTGCATGATCAACCAGCGCGAAGTAGGGAACGATACCTCCAGTTTCGCCCAGGCTTTGAAAATGGCGCTTCGCCAGGACCCGGATGTGGTGCTGATCGGCGAAATGCGCGACCTGGAAACGATTCGCGCCGCCCTCACCATTGCGGAAACGGGTCACTTGACTTTTGCCACATTGCATACCAACTCTTCCGTACAAACGATTAACCGTATTGTAGATGCCTTCCCGAAAGGCGAACAGCAAACCATCCGTACCCAGCTTTCGTTTGTACTTCAGGGTGTCATTTGCCAAACGCTCATTCCCAAAGTCGGCGGCGGCCGCGTGATGTGTTACGAGGTTATGAACGTCACCCCGGGAATTCGCGCCCTGATTCGCGATGACAAAGTTCATCAAATCGAGTCGATGATTGAAATCGGGCAGAAGTTCGGAATGAATACGATGAATATGCGCCTGTGTGATTTGGTGGCGGAGCGCAAAGTGGATCGTTTCGATGCGATTGCAAAATCTTCAAACCCGGATCAGTTGGAAAAGCTGTTGATGGAAAAGGGAATCTAGCATGGCTGTATTTCTTTATAAAGCCCAGAATGCCCAGGGGAACGTTTTTGACGGACAGATTGAAGCCGCCAGCAAAGCCGAAGCGGAATCGTTACTGCGCCGGAAGCGTTTGATTGTTCAGTCCGTAAAGAAAAAACCGACTGAAATCAATTTGAAAATCGGTACCGGAATCAAATCCGCCGACATCAGCCGCTTTACCCGAATGTTCTCCGTGATGTGTTCTGCGGGGCTTCCGATGCTTCAATGCTTGAACATTCTGGAAGAGCAGACCGACAACCCGGCTTTGAAAAGCGTAGTTCATAAGGTGAGTATGAGCATTAACGGCGGTTCGACTCTCGCCGATGCGCTCGCGCTGCACCCGAAAGTTTTTGATACGCTTTATGTAAACATGGTAGCCGCCGGAGAAGCGGGCGGTATTCTGGAAGGCATTTTGCTTCGCCTGGCCGATTATCAGGAAGCGAGCGAACGCTTAAAACGGAAAGTGAAAAAGGCGATGACTTATCCGGCGATGGTCGCCATTGTCGCGGTGTTTGTGGTGATTGCCATGCTCACCTTTGTGGTGCCGACATTTGCGGAAATGTTCGATTCCATCGGCGGCGCGCTCCCTTGGCCTACGCAGGTGGTGATGAACGCCTCCAACCTTTTGAAAGATTACGCCGCGTTTTGGATTTTTTTGGTGATCGCTTTTATTGTCTCTATCCGCGTGGTATTAAAAGTGCCCCGGCTCCGCTACCAGTTTGACTACTTAATGCTGAAATTGCCGAAACTCGGGGACTTGCAAACCAAAAACGCCATTGCGCGCTTCGGGAGAACTTTGGGAACACTTTTGAATGCGGGTGTTTCCATTATCGATGCCTTGCAAGTGACCGCCAAAACGGCCGGCAATATGGCAATAGAAGCGGCGATTCTCAAAGTATCTACCTCTATTGCGGGCGGTAAACCCATCGCCGAACCGATGAAGGAAACAAAGATATTCCCGCCGATGGTGGTGCAAATGACGGGGGTAGGTGAACGTACCGGTAATTTGGGCGGCATGCTTTTGAAAGTCGCGGACTTTTACGACGAAGAAGTGGAAGCGGCGATTGATTCCGTCACTTCCATGATCGAACCGTTGATCATCGTGGTGCTCGGCGGTGCCGTGGGCTTTATGCTTGTCGCGATGTATATGCCGATCTTCAGCATGTCCGATGCCGTTCAGGGTTAATTGGGCGTGTTCACACAACCGTTCAATACCCATCTTTTGATGGATTCGGCGCATCAGTTGAGTTCGGTTCGGCATGTAAGATTTTCCAAATGTGCACCGCCACTTGGTTCCGCTATGCTTCCTTAAATTTTCTTGAAATACCACCGGTATTCCTGCAAAAATTTGCCTTGCCTGGCGAAAAATCCATTCAAAATCTGAATATCTCAGATAATGTGAACACGCCTTAATCACTGATTAAACACCGATTAAGCATATTTATTTTAGGAAAAAGCCTCGAATTTGAACGAATTTGAGGCTTTTTTTATGGCATCCGTTTTGCTTTAATAAAATTGTCCCGCTCGGGATTCATTTTATTTACTCAGGAGGTGCCACATGGCTAACCATAAAAAGGAAACCAAACCCAAATCCGAAAAGGAAATTCTTTTTGACTGTCTGGCAGTCACTCATGTTCAGGTTTATCCGCTGAAAGAAGGGAACTTAGGCAAAACCAAAGCATTTGCCCGGGTACTTTTGAACGATCAACTGCTTTTAACGGGGCTTCGCATTATGGACGGCGCGAACGGCTTTTTTGTGGCTTACCCGAACGACCCGTTTTATAAAGGAGAAGAATACCGCTCCATTTACAATCCGGTCACGCGGCAGTTGCGGGAACATATCGAAAATTGCATTCTCGAAAAATATCAGGAAACGGTAAACGCGGAATAAAGGATGGACTGGGCGTGCCCCGGCGCATCCCGCACGAGCCTGTCCTCGCGATTGTCCTGACTGCATAAAAACGTGAGGAATGCGGGATCCAAATGTAATTGATTCGTCAGTGCTATTTGGGGCTCTTCGTTATCGCAGCGGAGTTCTAAATGCTTACGACTCCGTTTTATAAAGCTTCGGGTTGGGATACGGGATTAAAGACAGGATATGAATCGTCCTAATCATTCTGTCTTTTGTTGCGCACAGATATGTTTTTCTTGTTTTCCTTTATGTGTGCGCAACCGGATGGTCTCCGCGTGAGATTCCATCCGAATCCCATATCCCTTTTCCCTGTCTTCCATACTCCAATTTTCTATTCAACCTTAAACCCTTCGTAAAACCATGTTTCAACGAATCAGAACTTTTTGTCTTTCCGGAATTCAGGCGATCCCCGTCAATGTGGAAGTCGATGTATCTCAAGGACTTCCGGGCTTTACTCTGGTTGGGCTTCCGGACAGCGCCGTGCGGGAATCCCGGGAACGCGTGATTGCCGCGGTCAGGAGTTCCGGCTATGCAGTGACGGGAAGCCGCATGACGGTCAGCCTTTCTCCGGCGGATTTAAAAAAGGAGGGTGCCGCCCTTGATTTGCCGATCGCCATGGGAATGTTGCTCGCATCCAAAGAAATTGCGGTGGAACGCGCGGCACGCTATATCTTTTTAGGGGAACTCGCTCTCGACGGTGAATTAAAGCCGGTACGCGGCGTTCTTTCTGTAGCCATGAGTTTAAAGAAAAACGGTACGGATATACTTGTGGTCCCGAGGGCAAATGAAGAAGAAGCTTCCCTCGTGGAAGGAATTACGGTACTCGGTGTCTCTACCCTTTCGGAGTGCATTCGTTTTTTGGAATCGGCGGAAAATTTTTCATTTCGGCGCGCTTCCGGGTTTTCCAAGGCCCGGCGGAAGACATTGAGGAAGGTGCCCGATTTCAAATCGGTTTTAGGAATGAAGAGTGTCAAAAGGGCCCTTGAAATTGCCGCGGCCGGCGGGCATAATTTTTTGCTGATCGGTTCTCCGGGTTCCGGAAAAACTTTTTGTGCCCGCTGCCTGCCCGGGATTCTTCCGGAAATGGACGATGATGAAATTCTCGAAACCACACGGATTCATTCCTGTGCGGGGTTTTCGCCTCCGGGAAGCGTTCGCTTGATTGAGGAAAGACCGTTCCGCACTCCGCACCATTCCGCGTCTATGGGAGCGCTGATCGGTGGGGGAGTGCGGCTCTCCCCCGGAGAGGTGAGCCTTGCTCACAACGGTGTTTTGTTTTTGGATGAACTTCCGGAATACCAAAAGAACGTTTTGGAGGGGCTTCGCGAACCGATGGAAGAACGAAAAATTCAAATCAGCCGCGTTTCGGGAACCGTCGTTTGGCCGGCCTCCTTTATGCTTGGGGCCGCCATGAACCCTTGCCCTTGCGGGTATTCCATGGATCCGGAAAAAGAATGCCGCTGTTTGCCGGATACAATCACACGTTACCGGCAGCGTATTTCGGGACCCCTGATGGATCGCATCGATTTGCAGATTATGGTTCCGCCGGTGAAAACGGAAGCGCTTCGCGGGCAAAATACGGAGGAACCCTCTTCCGTAATCCGGGAACGCGTCATGAAAGCGCGGGAAAAACAAAAGGCGCGTTTCAAAAAGTGGAATTGCAACTTTGTCCGTTGTAACGCCGATATGGACAGCGAACAAGCGCGCCGGCTCGCTTTTATGGACGATTCCGCCGCGGAGTTTTCCGTTCAGGCGGCGCAAAAAATGAACTTGAGTGCGCGCGGGTATTACCGGTTATTGAAAGTTTCGAGAACCATCGCCGATCTCCGGGATTCGGAAGCGGTAGAAATTCAGGATATGAGCGAAGCGCTTCGCTACCGGGAGTTCAGCTTCAAACGATAGACTTCTTCGGAAAATAATATAAATTCAGCGTTTTAATAATAGAAAGGCTTTGTTAGACCAAAGTGTTGTTGATAGACAAGCTTGGACCCCGCACGCACAAGTGTCATTCCGCACTTGATGCGGAATCCAAGGAGAAGCGAGTTTGGATCCTCCGATCAAGTCGGAGGGTGACGGTGGTGCGGTTCGGAGTGACGAGGGTGTGTAATACCGCAATTTCCGAAGAGGTCTAATGTGCGCCGCCTCTTGGTTCCGCTATGCTTCGTTAAATTTTCTTGAAATACCACCGGTATTCCTGCGAAAATTTGCCTTGCCTGGCACAAAATCCATTCAAAATTTAAATATTTCAGATCATGTGAACAGGCTCTAACGTGAAACGCGAATGGTGGCCGTTACGTTTTCGGCTTCCGGTATGGCGTTCGGTTTGCTGATGGAAATTTCCGTTTTTCGGATGAGAGGAGAATAGTTTAATACTCTTTCCGCCGTAGCGGTCACGAGAGTTTCCACCAAAAAAAACTGTGAACGGATAATAAACTGTTTAAGGTCTTCCGTAAGGGCCGCATAATTCACCGTATCTTGAAGGTTTTCGGTTTTAGCGGCCTGAGAAAAATCAAGCCAAAGGGTGAAAGAAAGTAAAACACGCTGAGGGGTTTCCCTCTCAAAAGAATAAGTTCCGAGAATACACTCGAAACTTATTTTGGAAACGGTAATTTTTGAAACTTCCGCTACCATACAAAGAGAACGATCGCACCCGTAACGGAAGCGGCTGTCACGCCGAACCAAATGTTGCGAGACATGGAATAGGAATCCATCGTTTTCTGGTTGGTTTTATTTCTCTGTTTCAATTTGCCTAGCTCACCCGATTCATTTGCGAGCCACTCCATTGCGGTAATGCACTGTGCATCTCCGCCGCACTGGCTCGCAATCGCATCTTTATGCTGCTTGATTAAATCATCAGTGGCGGAGTATTCATCACTTGCTTCGCTGTATTTCATTTGTTGGAGCACACCGGTAACGGCGGTTCCGGCGGCAACTGCCACCAATGCCCACGCGCTCCACCAACGGATTTCATCACCCATGCCGAAGCGATCTTTCACATCACTCACCGCATCTTGAGCCGAATAATTTCTGGAATCGGCTGTGGAAACGGTTTCGGTGACATCGCCGGCGACATCGTATTCATATTCGTCTTCGTATTCGCAATCCGGATCGTTTTCATCGCATTCCACATATTCGCAGTCCGGATCATTTTCATCACATTCTTCCGCATCGGCGTAAGTGTAAGCATCGGCAGCGGGTGCCTCAGCCGGTGTCGCAGCGGTTGCGCTCGGGCGAAGTTCCACCATGGCGGAATTGATGTAGGCGATCAGAGAAGAACTCCCCTGTGCGTAAACGTAACTGCCGTCAAAGTAAACCTTTTCCACATCGTTATCCGGGCTTTCCCCGCGCACTTTGTAAAATTTCGCCTTCACAAGGTCATCGTAATTCACACCTTCCGGAACCTCAAGCGGTGTGAGTTCGGATTTCATGGGCCCGGGGAGACCTTCATAAAGCTGATAGGCGGTTATGGTGGCATCGAACGGATCTTCGGATTTTTGACGAAGGACAAACGAACCGGAAGAAACGGTTCCCGATTGAGAAATCCGGAGTTCTCCGCCGAATTCCGCGGAAATGTAATCATCCGGAACACCGACATCGGTTCCGGTAAACTCATCAATAACATAAGGCGCAGCAAAGGCCTGAAATGTGAGTAAACCAAATGCGAACAGTAAAAAATTCTTCATGAATTAAACTCCAGAAAATCCGTCTAAGCTAGGGTAAATATACATAATTTTACAAAAAACAACAAAAATAAAATAACAGTGAGCGTTTGAATCGGTTTTTCGGCACTCTAATAACCGTCTTTTTATTTTGTCGCCACAAAATAGTCTGTGGGTGAATTCTGCTCCGCTTCATAATAGGAATAAGAAATCGTATTCCCGTTCACTTCAAAAACAGCATATCCGGGAGTGTGATTTTGAAACCCAACGAGAGTGGAAAGCGGTAAATTGCCTTCCATATAGGCCTGTGCGCCGAATAACCCGTTCACGAGATACGGATAATTGGGATTGCTTATGCCGTATAATTTTCCCGTTCCGTTAAACAATGCGTTGTATTTGGCCCCGCTTGCCGTAGTCAGTGTGAGGTAAATGGTTCCCGGGTTTCCGGCTAGCGAAATATTCTCTTTTGAAGTATCCACAATTTCGCCGCCGGTGTATCGTTGCAGTGCTTCATCGTAGTTACCTCCGCCGCGCATTACATTCGTTCTGGCATAAACGTGGTCGTGCCCGGCAATCACAAAATCAACTTGATGTTTATCCATGAGTTTTTCAAAGCCGGCTTCCACATAACGCTGTATTTCCGGTTCCGCTACATGGTCGGCAATGGAAGCGGTCGATTTATGGTGCGTAACGATAAGCCAGGTGAATTTTCCCTGGTTTTCCTGTTTCGCCTTTTCAATGGCGAGATCAAATCGCGCGACGAGTTCTTGAGCTCTCGCTGTAGTGGTAGCCACATTGGAAGTATTCAGCCCGACAAAAAGGACATTGTTGTAAAGGAAAAAGAAGTCTCCCGCCGTTTCCACCGATTTGAAACCTTCGCAAGCGGCGGGCACATTTTGCTCGTTCGGCAAATAAAAATGATACATGAAAAGGCAACTTTTATCATGGTTTCCCGTTACGGGCGCGAGCGGAATACCGCGAAGTGCTTCCGGAGCAAAAAAAACAGCATATTCGGCTTCATCACCTTCATTTTTATCATTCTTATCTACCTGATCCCCGGCACTTATAATTAAACTGACCTGTTTTTCGGCTATTTTGTCGGTGATCGTTTTCCAGCCCAGCGCAATGCTTTGATCGGCACTGAACCACGCGCTGGCGGCATCCTGATTTCCGGCTTTAGCGTGAGCATCGGTTATGGCGGCGAATTTGAATGTTTGTAAAGCGGGTGTTTTAAAAGAAAAAGTGCCGCTCCAGGAAAGTCCGTTGCTTGAAACTTGATATTGATACCGGGTATCGGGTGCCAGGTTTCGAACCTTTGCTTTGTGGGTGACTTTAGTATCCGAAACTATCGTTATTGTCCCGGATTCGGTCATTAATAAAGCATTATCCTGTAAAATATTTACGATGGATGCATTGCAGGCCGGTGCGATGTTTGAATACCAGGTGAAATGAAGTTCCGTTTGATCGCTTCCCGGAGTGAGGGATAGCATTTCGGGTAAGCAATCCGAATTCGGTTCGATTTCCCCGCCGCTAATGCTTGAACTGGAGCTCTCCGTGCCGGGTTCACCGGTATCGTTCATGCTCGAACTGGAACTCTCGATTCCCGGTTCGCCGCTATCATCGATACCGGAGCTGGAACTTTCGTCAAGTGCGCCGTTGCCGCCATCAACGCTGGAGCAGGAAACAAAGAAAAGCGTTAAAAAAATGAAGCCGAAAAATCTTTTAACCATGGGTTACCTCATTTAGGGCGTGTTCACATAACCGTTCAATACCCATCTTTTGATGGATTCGGCGCATCAGTTGAGTTCGGTTCGGCATGTAAGACTTTCTCAATGTGCGCCGCCACTTGGTTTCGCTATGCTTCGTTAAATTTTCTTGAAATACCACCGGTATTCCTGCGAAAATTTGCCTTGCTTGGCGAAAAATCCATTCAAAATCTGAATATCTCAGATTATGTGAACACGCCCTATTCAAAAATGGCGGAAATGAATGTCTTAAAATACATTTTTTTGAGGATGATTTCGTTTTTTTCTAACTTAATACGCTAAAAATGAGTATTATTCAACAAAATTACCATTGTGTCGTTCTCGGTATCAGCCATAAAACCTGTTCGGTGGCTCTCCGGGATCGTCTCGGTTTTTCCGGAGATTCTTTGGAGGCCGGGCTTTCGAGTTTGAAACTTTTGCCCGGCATTTCCGAGGCGGTGATTCTTTCGACTTGCAACCGCATTGAAATTTATGCGGCCACGCTTTACCCGGAAGCTTTGAGAGATACGCTGATTCACTGGTGGGCTAATTTTTGCCGTATCGACGAACCGGAACTGATTCCTTACTGCTTTTATCACACGCATGCGGAAGCGGTTTTTCATTTATACAGTGTGGTTTCTTCCATCGACAGCCTGGTACTCGGGGAAAATCAGATTCTCGCGCAGGTGAAAAACGCGTTTCTTTTTTCTCAAAAAGCGGGTTATTTGGGCTTTTTTCTGAATCACCTTTTTCAGAGCGCCATCGCCCTCGGGAAACGCGTGCGCGAACAAACTGCAATCGGGGAAGGCTCTGTTTCGGTGGCGTTTCTCGCGGTGGAATGCTGCCGTCATGAACTCGGGGATTTATCTTCGGCGCGTGCCGGAGTTCTCGGCCTTGGGGAAATGGGTGCGCTCGCGGTGTCCAATCTTTATGCCGCCGGTGTGCGGGATTTTTACTTCTTTAACCGCACGTTTCAAAAATCCGAAGATTTTGCCGCCCGTTACGGCGGCCGTGCTATTCCTTTAAACGAAATAAACCACCATTTGGGCGAACTGGATTTGTTGATCGCCTGTGCCCAAAGTTCCGAATATCTGGTGCGGGCTTTGGACTTGCCGGAAATATCACGCCCTAAAACCGTACTCGTGGATATCGCGTCTCCGCGGAATATGGATCCGCAACTCGCCGCTGTCGACGGTATTTCTCTCTTTTCTTTGGATGACCTCAACCGGGCGGTGACCGAAAACCGGCTCCGCCGCCGCCATGCGGTTTCCGATGTGCGCGATTTGATTGATCTCGCTCTCGAAGATTTTATCTTGTGGTATCATTCTCTGAGTGTGGTGCCGCTGATCCGGAATTTCAGCCGCTATCACGAACAAATCGGAACGGAACTTCTCGAAAAATGGAAGCATAAGGTTTCGCCTGAAATGCTGGATGTTTTGGAAAAGTTTCAAAAAGAATTTTGCGGAAAAATTCTCCATGAACCGTTGAGCCAGTTGAAAAAGATCGGCGGGGCGGGGCTTGGGCTTGAAAGTAAACTGTTGCTTGAAAAACTGTATCGGTTGGATCATGCCGGGGGAGAAAATGGCGGATAATTTAGTGATTCGCCTCGGGACCCGCGGGAGTCCGCTCGCTCTCGCGCAGGCGCAGTTGGCGGCCGGTGCTTTTAAAACGCATTGCCCCGGTACCGGTGTGGAAATCAAAGTGATTCACACTTCAGGCGATAAAGACCGCGTGCGTTCTTTGGTTTCCATGGCGGGCAGCGGCGTTTTTGTAAAGGAATTGGAAGAAGCGCTCCTAAACCGTGAAATAGATGCCGCAGTTCATTCGCTGAAAGATGTTCCCTCACAAATGGACCCGCGGCTTCACCTTGCCGGATTTTTAAAACGGGAATCGCCTTATGATGTTCTTGTTTCCCGTGAATTCGGGTTTAGCGATTTGCCGGCCGGCGCAAAAATCGGCACCGGTTCTCCCCGCCGGATTTTGCAGTTACGGAAACTCCGGCCGGATTTGAATTTCGTGAATCTTCGCGGGAATCTGGAAACGCGGATCCGTTCTGTGGTTTCCGAGTTCGATGCGGTGGTGCTCGGTGCGGCGGGTTTAAACCGTTTGAATCTGAGCCGGGCGGTGACGCAGGTTTTTAACGCGCATGAAGTGATTCCCGCCATCGGGCAGGGGATTATCGGTTTGCAGTGCCTCACGGAAAATGAAGAAATGAGCCGCCTGCTTGCGGAAATTTCGGACCCGGAAACGCTGACGGCGGCGCGAACGGAGCGCCGCTGGATGAATCTTCTCGGCGGCGGTTGCCGCGTTCCGATGGCAGCTCTGCTTTTGCCTGAAAATGAGGGCTACCGTTTTTACGCTTACCTTTCCGAAATCAACGGCCGGGCGGCACATCGCGCCGAGGTTTATTGGGCTGCTCCTGAAAATGAATCTCTCATGGAAGATTTTGCCGCCGGCTTTATTCGCGAGTGCCGTTTGAAGGGAGTGCCGCTTCCATCGGAAACGGATGAACACGCTTTGCTGGATTTTTGGAAATGACGGTGATCGATACCCGGATAGAAGCGCCTTCTCCGGAAGACGTGGAAAGAGAAAAGAGTCTCGGAAATCGATTGGTACATTTACCGGCTCTTGAAATGATCCCTTTAGAGAGACCGTTTTCCTTATCTGCATTCGATACGGCCTTTGTCGCAAGCCCGCGGGCGGCTCGTTTGGCGTGTGAGTCATTAAAAAAATGGGGAAAAAATGTTTGGGCGGTGGGGAATGCGACGGCAGCTGTTCTCCGGGGTTTCGGCGTGAATGTTTCCCGGGAAGGGAATGCCGCAGGGGCGTTGTTTTTTTTTGAGCAAATTGCGGAAGCATACCGGGAATTTCCGGCAAAAAAAATCGCCTGGCTTTCCGCGCTGGAAACCGAAGTTTCTCTCGAGTTTTTAAGGCAAAAATACGGTGTGGAAATAGTTCATTTTCCGTTGTATAAAACCTTATTCAGAAAACCGGAACCGGAAGAAATCGAAGCGTTGCCGCGCCCGCGGCAATGGCGTTTTTATTCGGGAAAAGGAGTGGAATCTCTTTTTGCTTATATCGCGCCTGCCGATGAGGTGGAATTTACCGGCAAGAGTGCCGAAAAAATGATGAACAAATTAAAAGGTAATTTATGACTCCTCTGGACCGGATTCTCACGGAAAACGAAATTAAAAATCATGCTCTGGCGGAAATTTTTCCCGGACGGCTTTCCCATAAAATGGTGCAGAAAGCGCGCCTCGGCAAACGTCCGCTTACGAGAAACGTACAAGTGCTCGTGACGGAGGCTCTCAATGCGGTGCTTAAACCGGAAAAACCTTATAAACGGCAGTTTTTGTTTCCGTTATCCCGGGAGGAATAATACTTGCCGGGAATGTTTGTGAATTTATGGCTCTGTTAACTAAAGTGTTGTTAGTAGATAGATTTGGACCCCGCATCAAGTGCGGGGTGACGAAGAAGCGTAACACAGTCATCCCGGCCTCCGAGCCGGACAATGTTGCGGCGCAGACAAAGAAATTCTTACATACCCGCTCGAACTATATTAATGCGGTAAATCCAAGAACGTTCTGTTTTGGACCCTGAAACAAGTTCAGGGTGACGAGGATAAGGCGCAATCTTTCATTCTGTCATCCCCCGGGTTGATAAAAGCTTCACTTTGTTCGCTTTTCCCCTCCGGGCTTCCTTACGGAAGTCTTCCGCCTC
>QMCE01001135.1_pt1 | contig 15706 bp, 13 predicted proteins | sample 1821851 | NCBI WGS metagenome assembly QMCE01 (sample SAMN09453174, study PRJNA476694) | Termite gut metagenome, whole genome shotgun sequencing project. | isolation source: worker | host: Odontotermes sp. | place: South Africa:Pretoria | collected 2016-01-28
GGCCGCACCAAGCATTAGGCTATAAAACGCCGGAATTCTTCGATAGAGTGAGAAAACTAGCCGTTTAGCGTGTCCGGTTGGCCGACACCGCATCAGAAGATATCCAAGCCAGTAATCCGCAAATCGCCTGGAATGGGATTAGAGGATTAAGAAATCACATTATCCACGATTATGAAAATGTTGATTTAGATACCGTTTGGGAAACTGTAAGTGTAAGCCTGCCTCAACTGGAGCAGCAGATTATAGAATTGCTCGCGCGCGAATAACGATAGTTACTATGCAGACGTATTATCAGCGTATATAGAGGTATGATAATAAGATGAAAAGAATCGCGTTTATCCTGACGGCGCTGCTGCTAACAGCCGCATTAGCTCCGGGCGCTTTCGCGGCGGCGGAATCCAAGCCCCTCGCGGGCAAGATCATCGGCCTCGACCCTGGGCACCAGATCAAGGCCAACCGCACGAAGGAGCCAATCGGCCCCGGCTCCAAGACGCTGAAAAACTCCGTATCCAGCGGTACGCGCGGCGTAATATCGCGTACGTGGGAGCACGAGATAAACCTCGCCGTCGCGCTGAAGCTGCGCAAGCTGCTCGAAGATGCGGGCGCGGCGGTCGTCATGACGCGCGAAACGGCGGACGTAGACGTCCCGAACAGCGAACGCGCCAAGCTGATGAACGAGGCGGGGGCCGATCTCGTTCTGCGCATCCATTGCAACGGCAACAGCAAGGAGCGCGTACACGGCACGTCCATGCTCGTCCCCTCCGGCAAGTATTGCGGGGCGATAGAGGAGGAGAGCGCGAAGGCGGGCAAGGCGATTCTGGCCGCGTTTATCGCGGCGACGGGCTCGAAGGACGAAGGGCTTAGAAAGCGCTCCGACCAGACGGGCTTCAACTGGTCTACGGTGCCAGTATGCAATATCGAGATGGGGTATATGACGAACGAGGCGACGGATAAGCTCCTGAACACGGAGGAATATCAGGATATCTGCGCGAGAGCGCTGTGCGAGGGGATCGCGGAGTATTTTCGCTTGTAATTTGCCAAAGAATCGCATATAATAGAAACATAAAGGGAGCCGCCAAGCGCGGCGTCCGACTAAACGGAAAAGACAGCCACTACTTGGACGGTGGGCGGCTGTTTTTCATATATAACGTATAAGCCCGATCTCCCTGCTGCGCAGGGAGATCGGGCTTATTTCCAATTTATTGGGGTGAAGAATTCACCCCCGCTCCACAATCTCTATCCCGCCGAACACGGCGCTGCCCTCGAACGTGGATTCGCCGCTGCCTCTGCCGATGCTGCCGAAGTAGACGCCGTCGCCGCCGGGCGTTTGCATACTGCCGAACGCGGCGCTGCCGTGGATCTTGATATCCTGCCCAGGGCGCACGTAACCTGGATATGATGCTGCCCGGCCGGGAGCGTGGTCAAATCGACCGTGCCGCTCGAAAAGATGTAGGAGAATTTCGCGCTGCCCGTGGCCGTGAAATGCCGCTGGCTGAAGACGATCTCCTGGTTCGCGCTTGCGGGGGAGCCCTGATACTGCGACTCCGCGCCGCTGCGCTGGCTGAAGCCGTCGCGGAACCAGCGCGCCCCGCCCGTCAGCAGCGAGATGCCCAGCGCCACGATTATGACCCCCACCAGTACCCGGAAGAACGATATGTTCCAGCCGAAGATGTTCCTAAGCAGCATCATAACGCCGAATATGATTACGAGTACGGGTATCAACACTTTGCTCATCAGAAATTCCTTTCGTAATGTAATATACTTCCTGCATTATGGAATAAAATTGCGTCTGCCGCCATTATAGCCTATTTAATTACTCAATGCAATTATGCCCCATATGCATATTATAACTCATGACGCGGCGTCATGAGCAAGCCTTATTTTTTCGAATTTCTGTAGGGGCGGCCTTTGGCCGTCCGCGAAACAAAGAATGTAGGGGCGACTGCCCCCGGTCGTGCGTGACTCGCAATATGCGTTTGCGCATATCGCAGGCGGCTGCCCCTACAACCTAACCAATTCAATCTCACCCAACGCCCCGAAAGCCCCGCCCAGCACGGCGAGCGCGCCGCATACGCCTTCAACGGACAGCGCCCAGTTCAGGGCGGGCTCGATGTCGTCGAACGTTTTGATTCTGTTGCCGAGCGCGGTGGCGCAGGCGTCGGAGAGGGCCGTATTTTCCCGATGTGTGTTTTGCGGGACGCTGAGGACAGCGTCCCCTACAGCGTCGTACGGCTTTGTGAGTATTACGGCTGCGTCCGCTTTGCCGAAGGAGAGCGCGTGCCCCACGGTCGCGCTGGAGGCGCAGACGCCCCACGCCCCGGGCGGCACGCGAACGCCCAGCTTGCCGGAGAGCGGCGACGCGCCCGCGTATACGAGGATATTGCGCTCTGTGGCGGTTTGGATGAAGATATCGCCGCCGTTTTCGAGTATCAGCTCGTCCGAAAGCTTTAAAAGCTCTTCCGCGAGAAAATCGTTTACGGCTCCGGCGACGGCGGCCATCGGCCCCACGCCCGCTTTTTGCGCCGCGCGGCACATTTCCCGGACGATATTCGGCATATCTTCGGTTTCGGGCAGCGGCGCGAGCGCCTTTACGAATGCGGGATGCGCGTTCGCGTACGCTTCGAGCGGCTCGCGTATAGCGATAAGCGCGCTTTGGGCGCGTGCGAAGACGGCTTTCGCAGCGTTTTCCGGCGCGCCGACGTGCAGGTCGCTCTCCTTCGCCTTTATAGTGCAAAAAATCAGGCCGCTGTGCAGCGACCTGTAGAGCGTTCGGTTCGTATCATTGAAATACATTGATGTTTATCGCCTTCGTCGGGCAGGCCTTGACGCATTGCTTGCAGCGCACGCACTCGTTCGGGTCGAATTCGAGCTTCCAATCGGGGGCCTTGATCTTCAGCGCGCCCGACGTGCATACGGCGACGCACGCGCCGCAGTCCACGCAGTTATCGGCGTTGTGGATGATGCTCGTCGTAAACATATGCACGGAGATACCGTTATCCGACAGATAGGTCAAGCCCCTTTCGAGGTCGGCTTCGCTGCCGCTCAGGTCGATGACGGACTTGCCGGGCCGCCCCGGCAGTATTTCGGCCTGCAAAACATTGACGGTCAAGCCGTAATCGCGGACAAGATCCGTAATAAACGGCTTATCTGTCATGTCGATGGGAAAATACAATGAAGCCTTGACAGTTTGCATATTTTTGCTCCTTATGTTTATGCGTATAAACCATATTTATCTAATATTCAGCGGCTTATTGACCTTCCCCCGCTCGAAATACTGCACGGGCTCGCTCAAAAGGAATTCGCCCTTTTGCACCTGCTGTTTCAGCTCAGCGGCGATCTCCCGCGCGATGCGCAGGCTCGAAAGCGGCGCGGTCCTTGCCCTCTTGCCGTTCAGCTCGATCTCGCCGGAGCGCAGCTCCGCGTAGGAGACGAGCCGGAGCGCCGGGCGGCTGCGGCTCGGCACGCTGTAGTCGAAGACGCGCGTATAGAGCTTATCGTCCGGCAGGGCGAGCTGATGCAGGAAGTCCTCGTCCAAAACTGGGTACGGGATGCCGATGCCGACGAACATCGAGCAGCCGTAGCCCTCGAATACCGCCGCGCGGATATATTTCGTACTCATCCGCTTCATATCGCCCACGACCGCGAGCGTCACGCCGCCGTACCAGTTATCGCCCGACTCCAATTCCTGATGGTTGAAGACGGTCTGCGTTCCCTCGAAAGCGACGTAGCCCTGCGTTCCGCCCAGGAAGATGCGCGTGCCGACGCCCGTCGCCCTAAGCTCCGGGTCCTTCAAAAGCGGGGACAGCGCGCCGCTCGTCGAGTACGTTACGTTGCGCATGTTCGGCAGCAGCGTGCCCATATATGTATAGAGCGTGCGTTCGGTTGAGTTCGTCGCGGCTGAATAGTTCTGATAGGCGTTGCGGGGGTTGAAGAGCATGGCCTGGTTCATGTCTTCTAGGCCGATGTGCGTTTCGATCTCCCTGCGCGGGTAGCAGTCCGTGCCGTAGCTCGCAGCGTGCAGCTTTACGCTTTTGCCCGCGATCAGGTCCTCGATTACGTGCGCGCCGCCGTATTGCATCCCCCTGTCGTTGGAGGGCTGCGTCGCGCCGACGTAGGTATCCACCGCCGCGAGGCCGCCGTAACACTCGACGTCGTTAAGCGTTATCTTGCCCATGCGGATAGGCGGCTCGCTGTGCCCGAAGTTCAGGACCGCGCCGGAGGAGCACATAGGCCCGAACGTGCCGGTCGTCACGACGTCGATCCGCTTCGCCGCCGCTTTCACGCCGTCGCTCGCGACGAGCTGCGCCGCTTCCTCCGCGGTCATGACGACCGCCTTGCCCGCCTTAATCTTTTCGTTGACTTCGCTGAAGGTGCGTTTCATAGGGTCACTCCTTAGAAAACTAAAGTGATTCAGTTAACCACAATTTCTACTTTAGCGCAATCCAATCGGCGAAACAGCGCAATACACTACAAAAGGAGAGGAGGATTTTACAAAATAATAACCCTACCCAAACAGCATCTCCCCGTACGACGGCAGGGGCCAATACTCCTTATCCACGATGCGCTCCAACGCGTCGGCGGCTATTCTCAGCTTTTCCATCGCGGGGCGCACGTGCTCGAGCTGGAAGCGCGCCCGCGCCAGGGGCACCTCGTTCTTCTCCTCGCGGCGAATCTCCGCCGCGAGCGCCTCGACGGCCCCGTGCATATTGTTTATCCCCTCCGCGACGCGCGTGAGCAGCGTCTCTATACCGCCGCTGTCGAGCGTAAGGCCGGTAGCCCTCAGCGCGTTCAGCGCGTCCGCGTAGGTCTTGACCTGCTTAACGCTCGCTGGCAGGAGCTTTTGTCTACTCATCTTCAGCATCGTCAGCGCTTCGATGTGCGTCTGCTTGGCGTACTGGCGCAGCATGATATCCTGCCGCGCCATAAGCTCCTCGCGGCTCAAAACGCCCATCCGCCCGAAGACCTCGACGACGCGCTCTTGCGTCAGCGTTTCGACGGCGGAAACGGCGTTGTCGAAGACGGGCAGGCCGCGCCGAACCGCTTCCTCGACCCATTCCGAGGAGTAGTTGTTGCCGTTGAATACGACGCGCTTATGCTCGGCAACGCTCTCGCGCATCCAGCCTGCCAGCGCCGCCTCCTTATCCGAAGCCGCTTCAAGCCGTTCCGCCAGGCGGGAGAGCTGGTCGGCGACGACCGTATTGAGCACCGTATTCGCGAACGCGAGCGATTGCGACGCGCCCACCATGCGGAATTCGAACTTGTTGCCCGTAAACGCGAAGGGGGACGTGCGGTTCCTGTCCGCGTCGTCCTTATGCAGGACGGCGAGCGACGAGACGCCTATCGTCATCTTCTCTACGCCCGCGCCGTCCGCCGCGCCCGCGTTGTTCTCCGCGCGATCCAAATCGCCGGCCATCGTCTGCCCGATATAGGCCGAGATGATCGGCGGGGGCGCTTCGTTGCCGCCGAGGCGGTAATCGTTGCCCAGCGTCGAGCAGGACGCGCGCAAAAGCTCCGGGAAGGCGTCCAGCGCCGAGATAACGGCGATGAAGAACGACAGAAAAGCCTTGCTTGGGCCGCTCTTATCGCGCTTTAGCAGGTTCAGGCCCGTATCCGTAACGAGCGACCAGTTGTTGTGCTTGCCGCTCCCGTTCACCCAATCGAACGGCTTTTCGTGCAAAAGGCATACGAAGCCGTGCCGGTCGGCGATGGAGCGCATGTATTCCATGATCAGCTGGTTTTGATCCGTCGCGATATTCGCCGTGGAGAAATAAGGTGCTAATTCATATTGCGAGGGGGCGGTTTCCTTGTGCTGCGTTTTACTAAGTACGCCGACCTTCCACAACTCGTGATTCAGCTCGTCCATGAACGCGCTCACGCGCTCGTTTACGGGCGCGTAATACTGATCCTCCAGCTCCTGACCCCTCGCGGGGGGCGCGCCGAAAAGCGTGCGCCCGGTGTATGTCAAATCCTTGCGCTGCTTCGCGAGGTTTTTATCTATAAGAAAATATTCCTGCTCGCCGCCGACCATCGGGACGACCGAATTAGCCGCGACGCCGAGCTGCGAAAGGACGCGGAGCGCCTCGCGGTTTATGGCCTCCATAGAGCGCAGGAGAGGGGTCTTTTCGTCCAGCGCCTGCCCGGAAAACGAGCAGAACGCCGTCGGGATGCACAGCACCGTCATGCCGGAGCCGTCCTCGCGCACGAACGCGGGGGACGTGCAATCCCACGTCGTGTAGCCGCGCGCCTCAAACGTCGCCCGAAGTCCGCCCGAAGGGAAGGACGAGCCGTCCGCCTCGCCCTTTATCAGCGCCTTGCCCGTAAGGAATTTTACGGGCCGGTTGTTATCGTCGAGTGAAAGAAACGCGTCGTGCTTTTCGGCGGTCAGGCCGTTCATAGGCTGGAACCAATGCGTATAGTGCGTCGCGCCGCGCTCCGTCGCGAAGGCGAGCATACCCTCGGCTACGGCGTCCGCGATTTCGATGGTCAGCTGCGCCCCGCGCGAGACGTTTTGCAGCGAAGCGTATACGTTTGGCAGGAGATACTTCTGCATCGCCTTGTCGTTGAATACGTTTTCGCCGAAGATTTCTGTAAAGCCCGATGGCACCGGTTTCGCCTCCCTGTCGAGAAAATCAAGTGATTCAGCATAGCATAAAGGAGGGCGGGGTGTCAAAATTTCAGATATTATACAATTTGTAAGCAATATATGGTATAATAATTGTATAAAGGGTGTGCCACACGGCGCGGCTGTTCAACCGAACTTCGCAAGAAGGGAGGTGTTGCCAATGAATGAGGCGATCATCATCATGTTCATGATTTTGCTCGTAGTAATTCTACGGTTAACGCGAAACAACCGCCCCCGCAAGTAGGCGGCTGTTTCCATGAAATAACGTAGTCCTGGAACAGCCGCGCTAGCGGCGCTCCATTTGTATCTATATTATATGCCCTTCAACTAGAAATTTCAATCAAAAATTTGGAACAATTAATTTACCGCCCTCCCAAAACCTCCCCAATAGGCTCTCTAAAAACCATCGACGCATACCCATCATACGGCGTCGCAGTCTTGTTGATCAAAACCAGCTCGCCCGCAAAATTCGCGAGCAGCCCCGCCGCTGGGTAGACCGAGAGCGACGTCCCGCCGGCGATGACGAGCTCCGCCGCGGAAATCGCCGCGTGCGCCCTGGCCATAAGCGCCGTATCCAGCGCCTCTTCGTATAAAACGACGTCCGGGCGGACGATGCCTCCGCATTCGCATCTCGGAACGCCCTTCGCCTCCATCACGAATTCGAGAGTATGGCGCTTTTTACAATCGGCGCAATAGTTGCGCCATACAGAGCCGTGCAGCTCCAGCACATTTTTGTTGCCAGCGGCTTGGTGCAGCCCGTCGATATTCTGCGTGACGACGGCTTTGAGCTTTCCCGCCGCTTCGAGCCGCGCTAGGGCCTTGTGCGCCGCGTTCGGCTTCGCGCTTGTATGTACGAGATTTTCGCGGTAATAATCGAAAAAGACGTCGGGATGCCTAATGAAGAAGCTGTGGCTCAACAGCTCCTCCGGGCGCGCGTAATAGCGCTTCATCGCGGCGTATAGCCCCGATTCGCTACGGAAATCGGGAATACCGCTCTCGGTGGAAACGCCCGCGCCTCCGAAAAATACGATATTTGCGCTCGCTTCGATTTTCTGTTTTAATTGCTCAATCATGGCCTCCCGCCCTCCATATACTACAAGCCTAACCCATATATTACAAGAAAACAAGTGTATTATTTGATTCTATATAGTATAATCATTGCTATCGGATCAGTAATTATTTAATTAGCAATATAATTTGGAGGGCAGCGATGAAAAACTTTGGCTTCGGCATGATGCGCCTGCCGTTAAATGGAAGCGCCACAACCGATATCGACCAGGCGCAGACGAACCAAATGGCCGATCTCTTCCTCTCACAGGGCTTTACCTACGTCGATACGGCCTACGGCTATCATGACGGCAGGAGCGAGCGCGCCGTACGCCAAGCGTTTACCGAGCGTTACGCGCGCGAAAGCTTCGTCCTCGCGGACAAGATGCCCGTGTGGCTCGTAAAAAGCTACGGGGACTACGGCAGAATATTTGCCGAACAGCTCGAAAGATGCGGCGTGCGCTATTTCGACTATTATCTTTTGCACTGCCTCGGCGTAAGCGCCTACGCCGACGCCATGCGGCTCGGCGGCTTCGACTTCCTGCGCGAGCTGAAGGCCAAGGGCCTCGCGCAGCACATAGGCTTCTCCTACCACGACAAAGCAGGGCTGCTGGACAAGATTTTTACCGAAAACCCGGATATCGAATTCGTGCAGCTGCAGGTCAACTACGCGGACTGGGAGGATCAAACCATCCAGTCGCGCAAGTGCTGCGAAGCGGCCCAAAAGCACGGCAAGGGCATAATCGCGATGGAGCCCGTTAAGGGCGGCGCGCTCGCGAACGTGCCGGAAGCGGCGCAGGCGGCGTTTGCGCGCTTGCGGCCGGAGATGAGCGCCGCGTCCTGGGCGATGCGCTTCGCGGCGTCCGTGCCCGGCGTGTTTATGGTGCTCTCCGGCATGAGCGATCTCGCCCAAATGCGCGATAATGTTGGCTATATGAGCGGGTTTTCCCCGCTGTCGGAGGAAGAGCGCGCCGCCGTGAATCTCGCGGCGAGCATCGTGACGGATTCGCGCGCCGTCCCCTGTACCGCGTGCGACTACTGCGTAAACGAATGCCCTAAGAATATCCCGATCCCCGGCTTCTTCGCGCTGTATAACGACCAGCGCCGCTCGGGGCTGACGCCGACGCACACGACGTATTACGGAAATCTGACGGCGGCGGGCGGAAAGGCGTCGGATTGTATCGAGTGCCGCGCGTGCGAGGCGCGCTGCCCGCAGCATATCGAGATTTCCAAGAGGATGAAGGACGTCTCAAAAATATTCGATATATAACAATGATCCCCCGGCTTTGCCGGGGGATCATTGTTATACAATTTTAGCCTTTCCATACGCCGCCGAGCGCGGCGCAGGTATTCTTCCCGATGACGCCGTCAACGGTGATCTTTTTGGCTCTTTGGAAGGCTCTTACCGCGGCGTCCGTGCCGCTGCCGAACGCGCCGTCCGCGCCCTGCTTGCCGCAGGAGAAGTTATTCTTGATCAGCGCGGCCTGCGCGTTTTTAACATCGTCGCCCCTCATCAGGGGATCGGTCTTCTTCAGCAAGCGCGTCAATACCCAGCCGCTGTTCGCAGGCGCAGGGTTCACCGCCACGGGCTTTGCCGGAGACGGCGCGGCGGGTACGGCTGCGGGCTTCGATGGAGCGGCTGCGGGAGCTGCGCTCTTGCCGTTGATCTCGTCCGCGAACATGGTCGGCCTGCCGCAGCGGTTCCAGTAGCTCACGCCGGACGCATTGAGCGCCCTGCGAACGACGCCGTCGTCGCGCCCCTTCGATTCGATGACGTTTAGCGCCGTATCCACGACGTAGCCTATATGAGTGGCCTTGCCCGAGCTGTCCACGCGGAACACCCAGTCGCCCATCTTCAAATCCGCCCGTGTGATCTTCTTCGTCCAGCCCATCATCGTGTTCGCCTTCGCCTTCGATTTCCCGAGGCAATAGGTGCCCAAGCCCGAGCAGTCAAACGCGCGCAGGATGTTGGCGTACCCCGCCGCGCATTGCTTCTTCCAGAACGCGATCGCGCGCTTGGCGTTCGTGGAGGAATTTTCCTTTTTCTTTATCCACGCCTCGGTGATCGTCGGGGCCATCTGGCCGCCGCCGCCCCAAACGTAGATCGAATGGTTCTTAACCTCGCGCTCGAGGTTCGCGATAAATTCTTTTAGAGTCATTGCGTTACCTCCTGTCTTCGCATATTCATGATATGACCGCCATATCAAATGCGTTATTTCATCCATTATAAAGCGCGCGTACCCGGCTTTTCCCGGAAGACCTGCGCCACACCCTTCTAAAAAGCGCGCATAAACTGAAGCAGGGGAACGTGTGTTCCGTAATCGACGAATAAGAGAGGCACGAATAATGTCTTTGCCGGATACGCCAACAATGGATAAGAGCTTTGAAGAGGTTCTTAGCGATGTTATCGACTCTATTGCAAAGGAAGAAGAGGCGCTGAGCCATATGCTGGACGCTCAAACCAGGCAGATCCAGCTTACGACCGACTACATAACGAACGACGGCGTGGATTTGCAGAAGCTGATCGAGGTCAATTCAAGCGCCGCGGCGCTGCTGGAGCAGATCAAAGAGATGCAGCTAATCCTGAAAAACAAGCTGCGCATAGCGGTAGACCGCCTGCCGCCCTGCGAAGCGGTCCCATGCGCGCAGCTGCCGCCGCCCGCGTATCCTGCGCCGGAGCCGTGCGGGTGCGAACAATGCGCGCCCGGGCCGTGCGAGTGCGAGCAATGTTCGCCGGAGCCATGCGGGTGTGAGCATTGCGCTCCCGAGCCGTGCGCGTGCGGGCATGGCGCGCCGGAACCGTGTATGTGCGGGCAATGCGCGCCCGGGCAAGGAGCGCCGCAGCCACAGGGTCCGGAACCGTGCTACGGCAATAACGGGGCGTTTCCGAATATGGGAGGCTTCCAGCTGCCGAATATGGGCGGTTTCCAGTTTCCGAACATGGGCGGCTTCCCGTTTCAGGGGCTGGGCGGATTTGCGCTCCCGAACATGCGCGGCCCGCTGCCGGGCATGGGCGGCTTTACGCTCCCGAACCTTTACGCGCTCCCGCTGCGGCGCTTGGGCGGACTGTCGTTTTTACAGCTTCAGCAGCTGCTGGCGATGCAGGGGCCCTGCCAGTGCGCCAAGTGCCGCGCCAAGCAGCAGGGCGGCAATACGAACAAAAACAGCGCTTGAGCGGTTAACGCAAGCGCCATTGAGAACGAAGGCCCCGCAAGCGGGCCTATGCGTCTATTCCCATTCCCGCGCGATGCGCCGCGCCGCCGCGACGCAGATATGCCCGAACACCTCCGCGCAGAAATCGCCGAGCGGCGCGCGGGCGCGCAAAACGCCCACCTCCAGCGCGGCGCGCCATTTTTGGGCGCTGCGCAGCAGGAGGGCGCGGAGCGCTTCGGAGCCCATCTCCGCCTCGTGGAAAAACGCCATGAATAGACGCGCCGCGAATAGGCCGCCGCTGCCGTCCGGGAAAGCGTGCTCGGCTAAAAGCGCGCGCGCCTGCTCCCCGGACGTTTCCCGCGTGAGCGAGGGCAATAAGCCTATGAGCACGCGCGTCAGGTCCGCTACGAGCTCCTGCGCCGCGTCCAGCACGAGCAGCTCCTTCGAGGCGTAGTAGTAATTGAGCGTGCCCTTGCTGATGCCCGCCGCCGCCGCAATATCGGCGAGGCTCGAGCGCTCCACGCCTCTTAACGCGAATAGCGATTCCGCCGCCGATACGATCTCCCCGCGCGATATCTCCTCGCCCTTGTCGTGCCGTTTAGCCATATAGCTTACCTCGTTTTTGAATGTGTAGGGGTCGTAGTCCGCTGCACCAGTGACCCCCAAATTGCAGGGGCGATTTGGGTTCGCCCGCGGCCCCAAAATATGACCCAATACTGTAGGGCGGGGGCTCTGCTCCCGCCGTGACGTTTGCCGTGATTTCTTCGGCAGGAGTAGAACCCCTGCCCTACAAATGAGAGACAACTATGCGCGCCCCTACAACGCTGCACCTAAAACTGCGGCAGCTGATACTGCCCGCGCAGGCGTTCCAGCTCGCCGGAAGCCCTGAGTTCTTCTATGGCGGCGGAGGCGATAGCGGCTAGGCCGGTCTCCGTGCGGCGCACTGCCGCGCAGTAGCCGAGCTGGGAGACGGCCTCGGGTATGGCGGCCTTCGTCTCGTCGTAATACTTGGGCACGAGCGCCGCGGGCATGAGCGCGGCGTCCACCGCCTGGGCGGACAGGCCCTCCATTAGCTCCGGGTAGGACGCGAAGAACCTGAAGGTGTAGCCATACCCGGCGCTTGCGCCCCATTCGGTCAGCGCGGTCAGCGCCGGGGGCTTATCCAGATCCGGGGCGTCCATATCCTGCACGATGCCGATCGTCCTGCCGGACAGTGAGGTGAGCGTCGTGAGCGGGCTGCCCGCCGGGGTCATGACGGCGTAAGCGTCGGTATAGTACGCGCCGGTATACGCGTAGCTCGTGTTGGTATCCGTCAGCTGCGCGAAGACGATATCGGCCGCGTCGTTGTTGATGTGCGAGAGCGCGCGGGACGTGCTTTCGACGAACTCCAGCTGCTCCGCGCCGTCGAATATCGCGCGGGCGACGGCGCGGGCCACGTCGATCTCGACGCCGGACCATTCGCCCGTTTCGGGGTCCTTATACGCGAAGCCGGGCAGGTCCGCGCGCACGGCAACGCGCAGGACGCCGTGATCCCGTATCTCCGCGATTTCGGCGGCGACGTACGGGCTGGGCGCGGGGCGCGTCACGCCCTCGATAAAGAGCGCCGCCGCCAGCAGCACGACCGCGCCTGCGATGATCAGCCGGATCGGGGGCTGCTTCGCCACGAAGCGCTTTAACCCGTTTAACCAGAATTTCAAGCGGTAGAACATACCCGTATATTATCGCACTATCGCGGGGAATGCAAACGCGGGGCGAATTATCTCGGCTAATAGATGTAAAAATAATTCACGATGACAAGTCATGCTTTACAGGCTGCCCTGTTGCGTATCGCTGGCGCTGCAATCTGGGGCTGTGATCCGGGGTGGTTGACCCAAAAGAACGGACCCGAATCAGGCACTGTGTTGCGGGCAAACGCAATAGGGCAGACACAAGGTCTGCCCCTACATTTGGGATGCAATTTGGGGGTCGCGGGCGATTGCGAATCGCCCCTACAATTTTGGATCGGTTTATTGGGGTCGCGTCGCGCCGAGGCGTCGCGCCCTACCGTCAATTCTTAGCTATCTTCGCGTACGTATCCTTCAGCCCAACGATCTCATTGAACACCAATTTTTCCGGCGAACTGTCCTTGTCCGCGCAGAAATAGCCCTGCCGCAGGAACTGGAACCGCTCGCCGGGCTTAGCGTCGCCCAGCGCGGCCTCCACGCGGGCGTTCAGCGTTTCGATCGAATCCGGGTTCATGCGCTCGGCGAAGTCCTTCGGCCCGTTCTCCGATTCCGGCAGCAGCAGATAGTCGTACAGCCGCACGCTGGCCGGTATGCTGGATTCCGTGTCCACGAAGTGCAGCGTCGCCTTTACCTTGCGCTCGCTGCCCGGCAGCCCCGAGCGCGTCTCGGGGTCGTAGGTGCATAGCAGCTCCGTGACCTCGCCGTTCGCGTCCTTGATGAAATCCTCGCATTTGATGATATACGCGCCCTTAAGCCGCGCCTCGCGCCCCGGCGCGAGCCGGAAGTATTTGGGCGGCGGCGTCTCCATAAAGTCGTCCCGCTCGATATAGATTTCGCGGGAGAAGCGCGTCTTGCGCGCGTCCATCTCCGGGAAATCCTGATTCACGGGCATGTCCAGCAGCTCCTCCTGCCCCTCGGGATAATTCGTGATCGTCACCTTCAGCGGCCGGAGCACGGCCATGACGCGCGGCGCGCTCTTCAATGTTTCGCGCGCGCAGTGCTCCAACAGCGCCGCGTCCACGACGGAATTGCTCTTGGCGATGCCGATCTTCTCGACGAAGAGGCGCAGCGCCTCGGGAGAATAGCCGCGCCGCCTAAGGCCAGATAATGTCGGCATACGCGGATCGTCCCAGCCGGAGACTAATTTCTCGTCCACGAGCTTTTTTAAATAGCGCTTCGACATGATCGTGCGCGTCAGCCCCAGCCGCGCGAACTCGATCTGGCGCGGCGGCTTGGGGAAATTAAGGCGCTCCAGGCACCAGTCGTACAGCGGCCTGTGATCCTCGAATTCCAGCGTGCACAGCGATTGGGTAACGCCCTCGATCGCGTCCGATATCGGGTGCGCGTAGTCGTACATCGGGTAGATGCACCATTTATCCAGCGTGCGGTGGTGCGTCGCGCGCAGAATCCTGTAGATTACGGGGTCGCGCATGTTTACGTTGGGCGAGGCCATGTCGATCTTGGCGCGCAGGGTATATTTCCCGTCCGGATATTTCCCGTCGCGCATTTCCCGGAACATCCGAAGGCTTTCCTCCGGCGGCCTGTCCCTGTACGGGCTGTTTTTCCCCGGCTCCGTCAAGGTTCCGCGCGTCGCGCGCACCTCCTCGGCCGTCAGCTCGCATATATAAGCGTCGCCCTGTTGGATCAGCTTTTCGGCGCACTCGTACAGATCGTCGAAGTAGTCCGACGCGTAGTAGACGTTCTTCCACTCGAACCCGAGCCAGCGCACGTCCTCCATGATCGAATCGACGTATTCCTGCTCCTCCTTGCTGGGGTTCGTGTCGTCAAAGCGCAGGTTGCACTCGCCGCCGTACTTTTCGGCCATGCCGAAGTTCAGGCATATCGCCTTCGCGTGCCCGACGTGCAGATAGCCGTTTGGCTCCGGCGGAAACCGCGTCTGTACGCGTGTATCGCCCCTCTTGCGCGCTTCTTCTATGTATTCGTCGATGAACGAATTCGGCAGGTTCATGTGTGGCCTCCGGTTTGTTGGATTTTGGGCTTCATGCTTTCTTTGTCTGCTTATTATCGTGCATCGGAGCGTTTACTGTCAATAGAAAAGCAAAACAACAGCTGCTAAGAATATTTTGTCGAAAATTACTGCATTAATGGAAAAGGTGCTATAATAAAAGCTCAAAAGGGGATAGCCTTAGGTGTTGGTTGCTTCCTTATCGCCAAACTTCGAAAGAGGGGAGGTGATGTTAGATGGAAATTGCGCAGATCATCATTTTTATGATACTTCTGATTGTAATACTCCAGATAGCACGAAACAACCGTCGCCGCTAACCGCCGGTTGTTTCTAAATGCAACTCGTGATTGGGAACAGCCGCACATAACGGCGATTCCCCTTGTGTTCTTTATTATATACGCTTTCTTGGTAAAATTCAATGTCTTTTTTATTGGCCTTACCCAAGCTGTCAACATATTTTACTTGCGCTCATTTTTGCTTCTTCCCCCAAATGATTGACAATAGCCGCAGAAAAATAGTATAAAGCCATATAGCGCAATTAGAAAATTATACCGATGTAAAGGCGCGGCATGAACGATGTGAATTTTACGCAAGCTAACGTTCATGAGCGCCCCAAACTGTAAGGGCGATTCACGAATCGCCCGCGCCCCCAAACCATAGGGGCGATTCGTAATCGCCCGCGACATAACAAGGAGACAGCATGGAGACGGCAGTTCGCATCACCGACCTGGTAAAGGAATACACGATGGGAGAGACGACGATTACAGCCGTCGATCACATCAGCTTCGAGCTGCCTCTGGGCAAGTACGCGATCATACTGGGCGCGTCCGGCGCGGGCAAATCGACGGTGCTGAACATCCTCGGCGGCATGGATACGCCGACGTCCGGCTCGGTCGTCGTGCGCGGCAACGATATCTCCAGGTTCAGCAAGGGCAAGCTCACGAAATACCGGCGCGACAGCGTCGGCTTCGTGTTCCAGTTCTATAACCTGATGCCGAACCTGACCGTGCTGGAAAACGTCGAGCTGGCAAGCGAAATCTGCCCCGATCCGCTGGACGCGCGGGAGGTCTTGGCGACGGTGGGGCTGTCGGAGCGGCTGAAGAACTTCCCCTCGCAGCTCTCGGGCGGCGAGCAGCAGCGCGTCGCCATCGCGAGGGCTTTGGCGAAGAACCCGGACATCCTGCTCTGCGACGA
>QMCE01003344.1_pt1 | contig 15698 bp, 3 predicted proteins | sample 1821851 | NCBI WGS metagenome assembly QMCE01 (sample SAMN09453174, study PRJNA476694) | Termite gut metagenome, whole genome shotgun sequencing project. | isolation source: worker | host: Odontotermes sp. | place: South Africa:Pretoria | collected 2016-01-28
ATGGCAATCTCTGCGATCAGCAGAATGACCTTATGCGTCCAGTGGTTCAGGGTGCGTAGGAACGAAGCCATTGACGGTTCACCTCCGATCAAAGACGGGGAGAGGCTTTCCGGCCTCTCCCCATGCGTTGGATATTACACTCAGAATCCCTCACCAACGGCCCTGATCGCGTCGATGATGTCGGTGTAATCCGCGCCGAACTCGTCATACAGCGGTTCCATTGCGGCCTGGAAGCCGGCGAAGGCTTCGGGCGTCAGCTCGACAACCGTCGTGCCCGCATCACGGACGATCTGCTCGGAGGAGGCTTCTTTCAGCGCCCACTGCTCGATCTCGTAGGCCTGCGTCTCCTTGGCGCACTCCTGAATGATCGCAAAGTCTTCTTCGCTCAGCGTATCCTTAATGGCTTTGCTCATGACCAGAAGCTCCGGCACGCGGGTGTGCTGGTCAAGGATGTAGAACTTGGCAACTTCATAGTCGCTCATGTTCTGGTAGGTGGGCCAGTTGTTCTCGGCGCCGTCGACCGTGCCGGTCTGGATGGCGGAGTACACATCGCCCGGGCCGATGCCGGTGACGCCCGTGGCGCCCAGCAGCTCAACCATGCGGACCATCATCGGGTTATCCTGCATGCGGATTTTCAGGCCCGCCATGTCGGCGACGCTGTTGACTTCCTTGGTGAGGTAGAAGCAGCGGGAGCCGGCGTCGTAGTAGCACAGGCCAACCATGCCCGAGCCGCTCTCTTCGATGTCCGCCAGAATCTTCTGGCCGACTTCGCCATTAAGCACCGCCCACATATGCTCGCCGCTCTTGTACAGATACGGCATCTGGATGGCGTTGACCGCGGGCACATAGCTGCCCACCGGGGATGCGGAAACGCGGGTGATTGCGGAATGCTCCGGAAGAAACGGTATACACGGAAGTTAGAAGCGAAAGAACCGTTAATAATGACGGTACCTATACTTATTTTGCCGATGTTACCGATTTGATGGAAGGGCATAATGGTGGTGTAGTGTGGGTTGCCAATGTTAAGTCGCGCACAGAAAACCAGAGTGGCGCTGACGGTGGCGTGAAAGCCGGTTGGAGTTTAATTGTGATTTACCAGCCGCCTAACTGCCCGCCTCGCACCATTCGTTTCTGGGATAATAACAACGGCAACAACCCTGCTGGAAACGATACAGACATCAATCTCGTTTTTGGAACGGGCGAAGTGCCTGCCAGTGGAAAATCGGTATCTTATCTTGGCTTTATGGGGCTTGACGGTGAAGATTCTTATGGACTTCTCACTTATAATGCAAGACAAGCAGCAGATATTACGGCAACAACAAGAAATACTGCATCTGCCAATAGAGTTGTATTCAATGGCGGAAACGGCAATATGATTATTCAGCCTTTTATTGACGACCAACCGGCAAGATATACTTGCTCTGATGGTGGAACGCCTTGTGCCGATGCGTATGCAGGGTTTATTTCTTCCCAGACTTCTGTTTATGATAAGAATAATGGGTTGAATGGAAATCAGGTGCGCCGTTGGCCTAATCACGTCAATACGTTGGGTTATGATGCCCATCACGTTAAATTGCCTAATAACGCCTTTAGAGCAGGTCAGACTACGGCTACGGTATCGTTGCCTGATGAGCAAAATGGTAATTATAGCCTGATGATGGCGTATGTGGCTATCGAAGTGGTGCAACCTTTATTGGTAGCTGAAAAGACATCGAATATCGGACCAGAGGGTGTATTATTGAATGGTGAAGTGGAATATACCATTAAAGTTACCAATAAAGGTTTGGCAGATTCCAATACTGGTCCAAACAACTTTATAACAGATACACTTGATATTCCGCTTGATTTTGTGGGGAATATTGTGGTAAAAAGAGGTACTAATACATTAGCCACCTATAATCTGACAAACCCACAGGTTATTGGACACAACTCTAACCTTGAATATTTCAAAATACCTTTGCCAATGATTGCTGCGGCTGATGCTCAAACCGGCACTCCGACAGACGAAATAACTATTACTTTTTCTGCCAGAGTACGAGAATGGGATGGCAATGAAGACATTTGGCGAACAGGCTGTAACCGAACATTGCAAAATAAGGCAACGCTTTACTATCAGGACGATGAAGGGACAAATATGGTGGGAGAAACCAATTCCGAATTCGGCTGCGGTAACAGCAGTCAGTTTGCCAGCGTGTATGTGAATGATACTTTCCTGGACGACCAGATTGCGGCAACACACAACTTTGAAGTCAATCTTGCCAATGAACCGGGCGTAACTGATGTATCCAATGAAGAAATCATTGAATGGGTACATAATACAATGGTCAAAGAAACTAATGGCTTTTCTGTAGGGCAACTTACACTCCCAGAAGCACAGGGGTATATCGTTACCGATATGGATGGTAATACAGTGCTTAACGGCGAAACGTTCGACCCTGCAATGCCTTCTCAAATGTATATGGCTACAAAAGACATCAGTACGGAAGGTTACGAATGTTTCGAGTCATTTGTGGTTACTTTCAATGTGCTGAAAATACCGGATATGGTAGTAACTCCAACAAACCCACTTTGTCCAGAAGGCAATACGGGTAGTTTTAATATTAACTTAACAGGTGGTGGCAGCGGTTTTGCTGTACGCATTGTAGAACAAAGTGCACCCGATGATGTGCTTTATTTGTCGCGTACAAAAGCAGGTGAGGCTGCCGATATTTATAACGCTGCTTATTTTGCACCGGGTACTTACGATATTTTGCTCGAAGTACAGGGCGAAGTGATTGAGGGTCCGAATAAAACTTTGCGTGGCGTAGTGCTTACTGCTCCAAGCAATTCCTCAACGCTTGTTTCGGCAGGAACATCTGTTATGGCGGTTGATGCCGAAAACGGTAATGTTTGTCCCGAAACAACCTTTACGCTCAATCAAACCAAAACCAACGGCGCGAGTTATACAACTTATTGTTGGAAACAGTCTGTTGACGGCGGCGTGACTTGGACAGATGCTGTTGGAACGGTTAATGCCACAAACGGAAGTTTGACCGTAACGGGCGGTATTACCGGGAATACGATGTACAAAGCCTTTGCCAATAATACCCAATGCCAAATAACAGACGAATATACGGTGAACGTACTGGAAGTGCCTGTGATTGCAAATATTACAGCCGACCCGATTTGCAGCGGCGAAACATTTACTGTTGACCCTGTTGCTTTGGGAAGGGTAGGGGATATTATTCCGGCAGGAACACAATATACCTGGACGGTGGCTGCTGTACAGACAAATGCAAGCGCGCAACCGACAAAACAAAACACTATCAGCCAAACGTTGACCAACACAAGCAGTCCTTCGGCAGACCAAACCGTTATCTATACAGTAACGCCCTGGATAGGTGATTGTAAAGGCGAAATCTTTACCGTAAGCGTTACGGTAAGAGCCATTCCGACTGTGGCAACTATTCCGGCACAAACCATTTGTCCTGACGACACGACAACCGAAGTTGCGTTGGCAACTGTTCCGGCAGTGGGCGCAGGCATCGCATCGTTTGAATGGACGATTGGCGGTTATACAAATGGTGTAACAGGCGGTACAGCCGGCAATGGTCTGGCAATTCCTTCCGAACAATTTACAGGCTCAACACCGGATGTAACTTTGGGTGGTGTGGCTGTTTATACCATTACCCCGACATTGAACGGTTGCGAGGGAACCGATGGAACATTTACCGTAAATGTGAAACCAACGCCTACAACCAATGCTGTTACGGCTCAGACTATTTGTTCGGGCGAAAGTTTTGTTGCGGTTCCTTTGGTTTCAACACCAGCGGGCGCGGACTTTACCTGGACAGTGATGCAAACTGATGTAACAGGTGCTTCGGATAATGCTACTCCGGCAAAAACCATTCCGGCAACAGCCTTGACTTTGTCGCCGGGCGTTACAGTGCAGGGCAATGTGATTTATACCCTTACACCGACTCTTGCATCTTGCGTAGGTACAACCGGAACATTTACCGTGAATGTAAATCCGATACCGGAAGCTCCTACAAGTACTGGTTATGAAAGTTGTCCGACACTGGCTTCCGACCCGACAACCTGGCTCAGCCTGGTAAACGGCATTGACCCGGCGGCAACAGTGAAATGGTATGCAGCAGCGTCCGGTGGTGCAGCGATAGCCACTCCGGCAAATTTCGACAAGGCAGTAGAGTTGACACAGTCTTACTGGGTAACGCAAACCATTGATGGTTGTGAAAGTACGCCGCGCACGGAAGTGAAAGTGAACATCTCGCTTTTGTCGTTTGCTCCACCGGTAAGCGATTATAATGAATGCGCCGTTGCTTTGACAGCCGGTGTTACGACAAAAGCCTGGGCTGACCAACTGACATTGCAACCGACTGATGTAATACACGAATGGTATGCAGACAATTCAGGAAGTGCAGCTGCTACTCCGTTGGCAGGTGAGCCTGCGGCATTCAGCCTGACTACTCCGGGTGTATATAAATACTGGGTAACCATTCTCCGCAATGATTGCAAAAGTGAGCCGGGTTTAATCACGGTAACCATCAAACAGCGCCCGACAGCCGTATTGTCAACAACCGATGCTATACTTTGCGACGGCGAGACAGCTACTTTAAGCATAGCCTTTACCGGAACTGCACCATTTAATTATGAATATACGGACGGTACTACTTCTTCGGGAATGAAAACGGCTACCGGTAATCCTGAAACAATTGCCGGATTAGAGCCGGCTGATGGCACAACTTACAGTCTGGTATCGCTATCAGACGCACTTTGTGCAGCTATTCCCGCAGAAGATTTGAGCGGCGAACCCGAATTTACGGTTTATGAAGAATTTACGCCGGGTGAAATTGAAAGCACAGGACAAACTGTTTGTATCAATCCTGTTACTACTATTAATCCAATTGGCAGCACAACCCCTGCAAGTGGTGGCGATGAAACGCTTACATACGAATGGCGCAAAAACGGAACACCAATTGCAAGCAGCAACTCGGCTACTTACACGCCTCCGGCTACCGACATCGTGAATACAGGCAATGCGCCGGTTATCATTACTTATACCCGCTGGGCAAAAGACGCTACCTGTAATACAGCCTTTGAGCAGTCAACAGGCGAGTGGGTTATCACGATTAATCCGACACCAACGGTAAATACGATTACAGACCAGGAACTTTGTGCCGATGTGGCAACTGCGGCAATTACCTTTACCGGTAATATGACCACAGGCGTAAGTTACAACTGGACCAATACCAACGAAGATATTGGTTTGGCTGCCAGTGGCACAGGCGATATTGCCGCATTTACGGCTACGAATACTACTGCTGCGCCTATCAGCGGTGTCATCAGGGTAACGCCAACGGCAGAAGGTTGCGTAGGAAATTATAAAGAATTCACTATTACGGTAAAACCGATACCAAGTGTAGATATTCCGGCTGACCAGATATTCTGTGCAGATAAAACAACTGCTGCCATTACGCTTACAAGAGCAAACGAGGTGACCGGTACAACTTACAACTGGACAAATAATAATACCGCCATTGGCTTGGCAGCGAGCGGAAGCAATATCATTCCTGTCTTTACAACAGTGAATGCAGGTACAGCGAACGCAGTAGCCACCATTGAAGTAACACCGGTAGCCGATGGTTGTACAGGTACGGCAGAGACATTTACTATTACAGTATATCCTGCTTTTAATGAAGGAACGATAGCAAGTGCCGGCGAAACAATCTGCGAAGGCCAAACTATCACTGAAATCGGTAGCGACGCAGATGCAAGCGGCGGTAACGGTACAATAGAATACCAATGGATTAAAGACGGCGATACAGCCAATCCGATAGCAAATGACGCGGCTACCTACAAGCCGACCGAAGAGGGTACATATACCCGTCAGGTACGTCAGACAGGTGCAGATGCCTGCCAAACAGCCTGGGTAACTTCCGGCGGAAGTTGGAAACTGGTAATCCGTTCGGGTGTTGATACCGGCGAAATTCTTGCCGGAACGGCTACGGTATGCCATAATTCAACTGCACCGGTTCTTACTGTCGGCAACACCACAGCGGCAAGCGGTGGCGATGGCGATATTACTTACGAATGGCGTAAAAGTGTAGCAGGTGCGGCAGCAATGCCAATTGCTGGCAGCGATTCGGAAGACTATATTATTCCTGCTGCCGACCGAATTAATACCGGAACGGCGAACTTGGAGATTGTCTATACCCGTTGGGCAAAAGACGGTTCCTGCGACGGATTTGCACAGTCAACCGGCGAATTTACGCTGACGGTATATCCGGTCTTTGGTGCAGGTGCGATTGAAACAGACGGTCAAGTGCTTTGCGATGGCGAAACAATAGACGAAATCGGTAGCGCAACTCCTGCAAGCGGTGGCGACCAGGCAATAACATACCGTTGGTTTAAAGATGCAGAAATAACACCGATTGCAGGCGCAACAGGCGAGACTTACATCCCTGTTATCACATCGGGCGCAGGTACTTATGTTTATCGCCGTGAGGCAAAAGACGGTAGTTGTGAGGACTGGACAGAATCCACAGGTACCTGGACGGTAAGAATAAAACCTGTTCCGGAAATGAATACGCCGCTGACGCAGGCTGTAGTGTGCGCAGGAGAACAAAATGAGGCGGTAGCACTGTCGGCTGACGTAACGACAACGACATTTGCTTGGGTAACCTCTACCGAACATAATGTAACCGGTGCACCAGCAAGCGGAACCGGCGATATTGGGGTTTACACGCTGACTACCGATTTTGCGGGAACAGACCAGTTGTATTTCGACATTACACCGACTGCCGACGGTTGCGAGGGCGACCCGATAAAATACACTATAGATGTACGTCCGTGCAGCGACCTGGTATTGAAATATACATTGAATCCGAATACTATTTGTTTGGGCGACGAGACCGTATTGACTTTGACGGTAGAAAACCGCTCAATTACTGATGCCACCGATGTAATAGTGGATATAGCACTGCCTACCGAATTGCAGTATGTTTCTCATACCGCTGACGGCGCATTCGATGCTTTGGCGAATTGGGATATCCCAATGATTGCATCGGGTGCAACAGCTTCTTTGAGTATTACATTGAAAGGTTTGGCTGCTGTTAATAACGGCGATATTCTATCTTACATCGTATCGGCTAATAATAATCAGGTTAGTAACCCTGGTGGTTATGGCTCGGTTACTGAGGCAGACCAGAAAGCCGACACCGAGTTTACCGTATGGGAATTGCCAACGGCAACAATGGCAGGCGACCCGGTTATTTGTAATGGAGATGCGACCGGAGATGCGGCTGCAACCGACAATAAAATTCTTGTAACCTTTACCGGAAAAGCACCGTTTGAATTTGTTTATACAGACGCAACAAACAACTTTACTGTAAGTAATATTTCTACCACTACTTACACACTGGTTGTTAGTCCGACATCTACCACTGCTTATAAACTGGTAAGTGCAAAAGACGACAATAATTGTGCTGCGGCAACTGTATCCGGACAGTCTGTTGTAACGGTTAATAATGCGCCGACTGTTCCAAACGTTACGCCTCCGGCAGCAGTTTGTGAAGGCTATGTATTGTCTTTGACTGCTCCTACGCCAATTGAATGGAATGGAAATACAACCAATCCAGACCCGTCTTGTCCGGTAACAGGTTGGGAAACCAATGCGAGCGGTACTTGGGAGCCATTTTATCCTGATACTACGCCGATGGATTACAGCACGTACAATGGCAAACAGGTACGCTATTGGGCAATAAACGGTTGTGGTAAAACTAACTCAAATGAAGTAACTCAAGTAACTATAAAGGTTAATCAAAACCCTGTGGCTACTATTGTAACGGCTGCCAATGGTCAGATTTGTGCTGATGGTAAGTTTGACCTCGAAGGTCTGTTTGAACACGGAACAGTTAAGTGGACAAGCGACGGTCAAGGTACGATAGACAATGACGATACCGACAAGCCTACTTACAATGCAGTGGCAGCCGATGCAGGCAATACTGTTACGCTCACAATGACCGTAAAAAGCAATGCTACAGATATTGATGGTACTACGCCGAAACCTTGTGCTGATGCTTCTAAAACCTACGAACTGGCAGTTAAGCCGTTGCCAACAGTAGCAGTTACTACTGCGGTAAATCAGGAAATTTGTGCAGAAGATGCATTTGCAGTAGAGGCTGATGTTGCCAACGGAACAATTAAGTGGACAAGCAACGGCGGCGGTACGTTTGACGATGACACTGCGGCTAATACCACTTACAACTCCGTACCGGCTGACGCAGGCAAAACCATTACACTGACCGCAACCGTAACAAGTGGCTTCACTCCGTCTTGCGGTGTGGTGTCTGATACCTATGATTTGGTTGTGAATGCGTTGCCGGAAGCAGAAATTCAAACTGCTATTAATGGTGAGATTTGTGCTGATGGAGAATTCCATCTCACGGCTACTGCTAACAACGGTACTGTTAAATGGTCAACCAGTAATGGTGCCGGTACATTTACCGATGATACTTCGGCTAATACTACTTACAAGCCGGTAGAAGCCGATGCAGGTAAATTGATTGTTCTGACGATGACTGTAAGCAATACAACGACAGGCTGTAAAACGGCAGTCGATAATTATGCACTGGTAGTGAATCCGTTGCCAAAAGTGGATATTACTACGACGGCAGGTCAGGCAATTTGTGCAGGAGAAACATTTGCACTTGACGCTGATATTGCCCACGGTGTGGCCCAACGAAAATACGGCTAATGCTACTTACCATTCCGTAGAGGCTGATGCAGGCAAAACGATTACATTTACAATTACTGTAACCAGCAAGGCAACGCCTTCCTGTGGAACGGAAACGGCTAATTATGTTTTGACTGTCAATAAGGCACCAACGGCTACCATTACAACGGCTGCAAATGCTGAAATCTGTGTCGGAAGTACATTCGCGCTTACGGGAGCGGCTACCAACGGAACAGTTCAGTGGACAACCACTGGTGCCGGTTCGTTTGATGATCCAACAAGTGAAACACCGACTTATCAATCGGCTGACACTGATGCAGGCAAAACAATTACTTTCACAATGACTGTTGACAGCAATACAACTCCGGATTGCGGAACGGCTACGGCTACTTACGATTTGAAAGTGAACGGCTTGCCAACGGCAACGATTGATACGCCTGTAGGCGGACAGGTTTGTGCAGACGGCTCATTCCCATTGACTGCTACTATCAGTAACGGAACGCCATTGTGGACAATAGTGAGTGGCGGCGGAACGCTTAGTAACGCAGGCACCACTACGCCTACTTACAGTCCGGCAGACGGCGATGTGGGTAATCCGGTAACACTCCGTTTGACTGTAACAAGTGATAAGATACCATCTTGCGGCAATGCCACGGCTGATTACGATTTGACTGTAAACGGTTTGCCTACGGCTCAAATTGATACGCCGATAGATGCTGAAATCTGCTCTGACGGTTCCTATACCTTTGCAGGAACGGCAACCAACGGTTCTATCTTGTGGACAAGCAATGGCGGTGGTTCCATTACGGGCAATACGACGGCTACGCCTATCTATAATGCGGTGGCAGCCGATGCAGGCAAAACGATAGTTATCACAATGACCGTAACAAGCAGCTTTACGCCTTCCTGCGGAACGGCTGTTGCACATTGCAACCTGAAGGTTAATCCGTTGCCGGTAGCAACGATTAATACGTCGGCAGGCGGACAGGTTTGTGCAGACGGTACATTCCAATTGAATGCTACTGCTGCCAATGGTTCATTTGCCTGGACAATCGTAAGCGGAAACGGAACGCTCAGTAATGACAATACGACAATGCCTGTGTATAATGCAACAGAAAGCGATGCAGGAAATGTTGTAGTTATCGAATTGGCTGTAACAAGTACATTTAATCCGTCTTGCGGCGTGGCTAAGGCTACTTATAATTTACAAGTAAACGGCTTGCCGACAGCAGATATTACAACTGCGCCTGGTGCTGAAATTTGCGGTTACGATACATTCGCACCTACAGCGACGGCTACCAACGGCAATATCTTGTGGACAGCCATCGGAGGTACAGGAACGTTTACAGGCGAGAATACCACTAATCCGGTTTACACGCCGGCGGCAAATGACCAGGGTAAAACTATTACGCTCAGAATGACTGTAACAAGTCCTTACACACCATCTTGCGGTGTTGTGTATGACGAATATCAGTTGGTGGTAAATCCTGTTCCTGAGATTGAAAAGGTCATTACTCCGAGCGTTTGTCCTGATGCGCCTTTGGCATTCGATGCACTGCCAAATAATTACGCAAGTTATCAATGGACAATAGACGGCGTGCTTGACGGCACGAAAAACGGAAGCACTTATGCTTACGAAAAAGAAAAGTATTCGGGACAACAAATAACGATTTCGGTAGTGGCTGTGTCGGACAAAGGCTGTAATTCTGTTCCATTCCCTGCGCTGTCACAGGTTAATCTGATTCCTGAAATTACCTTGCTGAACAATCACTTCTGCGTAGAAGAATACGGAAATAAAGTCATTTGGCGCGACCTTGTTTCGACAAGCGAAGGCTTGGTGCGCTGGTACGAAACAGAGGATAAGGCAAAAGCGATTATACCTGATAACATTGACCAGTCAGTGCCCGGAACATATAAACTGTATGCTGTAGCATTGAGCGGCAATGGCTGTGAGTCTGATGTTGTTCAAGTGCCTGTAACTGTGAACGAGAATCCGGTACTTGACCACTATGATACTTCCGATATTGACAATGTGAGAGCCTTTATCGGTGGTGGCTTGAAACCTTATACCTGGCATTTCGACGGTATTTATGGTACTACTGAAAGCGTGGTAAATCTGGGTGCGGTAGCAATAGGTAAGAACAGATTGTATATAGTTGACCGGAATGGCTGTGAACTTGATACAATGGTGCCGTTGCTCGAATACAAACTGATACCTGACCCATATTTCTCTCCAAACGGTGATGGTCAAGGAAATGAACGTTGGAATATCACAAATCTTGAAAGATATGTTGATGATGATGTAACCATTCAAATTTTCGACCGTACCGGTAAAGAACTGGCGCGTTACACCGCTCGTGAATTCCTCAATGCTGATGGCATCGGTGGCTGGAACGGAGAATTCAACGGTAGAGAACTTCCAAGTACCGATTACTGGTATCTGATTACTTTCGGTAAACTTGGCGGCGATACAATGACCGGACACTTCACGCTGAAACGCTAACCAGCGACTGGCAATTAATTCAAATGAGGAATAAGCACCCACGCTTATTCCTCATTTTTTGTTAAAAATATGCTGAAAAGCAGTTTTTTTAGAATGAAAATACTATTTTTGCCAATATTTCCGTTTTATAAATAAAATAGGCATTGTTACATTGCTATGGATTTTGCAGTTATTAGAGTTTGCTTACTTCATTCTTTGCAATACACAACAATACTTTTCTGAGGCTTTTTCCCATAAATTTATTAAATAATATTGTCTAAGTAATCAAAGAAAAAAATATTTATGAAATCACGTTTTAATTTGAAATCTTTTTTACTCGTATTGAGTTTATTTTTGATTGGTGGCTTGGCACGGATGAGTGCTCAAATACTTATTGCTACCCACGCATTTGAAGGCTCTGGCACAGCACAGGGTGCAACCTACAATGCCGGAACAGACGATGAAATAGTAATTTCTATGGCTGGAATTACCGGTAATGCCGGGAATATGGGCTGTGGTGGTACTACTTATGGCGTTCAAGGTTCTACATCGTTAAATACAGGTCGTTACATCAGAGTTACGGCTACATCGGCAAATGCTGATATTGCGTATGTGGAAATTGAGGCAATGACAAGTAATACACGAAAAATGCAGTATAATTTTTCCAATACTGTTGCGAATGATTTTCAATTAACATTAACAAAAAATTGTGCGTCTTATCAATTTCCTAATCCGTCGGCTACACCCGGAGTTTTCTATTTTACATTTGGAGGAAATACAGGTGGTTCGGGCAATTCGCAATATAGTGCTATCCGTGTTTACAAACGCGGTGCTGCTTGTACCAACTCGGGTGCCTCTTTTGCATCCTCTTCGTTGAATAAAACCACAGCCGATGTTCCGTTTACGGAAAATCTTGCGAGCAACAGCAATACCGGAACAGCAACCTGGTCAAGTAGCGACCAAAGCGTTGCTACGGTCAATGCAACAACCGGCGAAGTTGCCATTGTAACTGCCGGTACAACCGTAATCCGCGTAGAAATACCCGAAACAAACGGTGTTTGCGCAGTAGATGCGAGTTATACACTTAACGTAGTGGCTTCGGCTACGCCTGTTATCAGAATTACGCCCGACCCTGCAACTGGTTTTGATTTTATTCAGGGAGAAGAGCCTCCGGTGGTAACACTCTATGTTTCAGGTGAAAATCTTCCGGCAGGCGATATTCATATTGATCCTACAAATTTTCACTTTTCTACATCGCCAACCGGACCTTGGGTTTACTCAGGAGTAACGTTCACTGGTTTTGCCGGAGGTACACTTCTGCCAACACCGTTTTATGTAAAAGCAGTAGATGCGTTTGGTGCGTCCGCTGGTCATATTTATGGAGGTAGTGCCAAACCAATAGTGTGTGTAGCAAATACTATGTGTACCAACCTGCTTGAAGGCGCTACCGTAAAACTTGAAGCCGAAGTTTTAGCTGCTCCAACCGGACCAACACTAACAGTAACTCCAACAGCGTTAACAGGATTAGACTATGTGTTCGGAGCAGGCCCGAGCGCGGTGCAATCATTCAATATAAGTGGTGCTTTGTTAACCTTAGGCAGTTCAATATATATTACTGCACCTGCGGGTTTTGAAATATCCGGCTCGCCAACTGGTGTAATTCCATTTGGTGCTACGCTAACAATTTCGCCTATTGTTGATCCTACGCTTAGTGCTATACCCATATATGTACGTTTGATTGCCGGACAAGCTGTTAGTGCCGCTTATGCGGGTAATATAACCGTAACCGGCGGTGGTGATGCAACGGTTTACAATGTGGCAGTATCGGGTGCGGTAACGCCTGTTGGTGGCGGAAGTGCAGACTGTGTGGGCGGTACTCCCATTACCACAGTATGGAATTTTAATGCGGATTGTAATGCCGACAACGGCACAAATCTTGATGCTACAGGTGAAGCAACCCGATTAGGTTCTGCTCTTTCCGGCGCAGCTTCCGGCTGTAACCGGAACAGCAGTAAGTTACGAATGAAAAGAGCCAGTGGAAATTGGGTAGGTACTTATGATGCTACCGAAGCATTGGATATTCCGTTTAAAATTGCAGCAAATAAAAAAGCCACTGTTAGCAGTATTTCTTTGAATATTGCATCGGGTTCGGGAACTGCTGCCACGGGCTACCAAATGCAGTATTCTACTGATGGCGGTGCAACTTTTACCGATATTGCCGAAGTAACCGGAACGGGAGACAAAACATTTACCTTTACAAATCCTGTAACTTTCGAAGGAATCACTGTGATTTTCCGCTTTATGGCAAAAGGAAGTTCTTCCAATTCGCGCAATCTTGATATTGATAATATAACAATAAATGGTACCACCTGTAATTTATGTGAACTGATAACGGTTGCTTCTTTCGACGAGGCAGGACCAATAAGAAAAATAGCGGGCGAAACACCTTTTACAAATGCCTTTAGATCGGATAATGCTTCGGCTAAAGTTTGGACGAGCAGCGATACAAGCGTGGCTACGGTCAATGCAACAACCGGCGAAGTTACCATTTTAACTGCCGGAACAACGGTAATTACTGTAGCGCAGGTCAGAGACGGTTATTATTGTGCGGTAAACGAAAATTATACTCTCAATGTAACTCCTGCGCCGAATATCGGCAATAAAACCCCGGCTGTCAACAGCGGACAGCCATTTACGGTAATGCCGGCAGACGGCGTTGATGGTGACGTGGTTCCCGCGGGTACCATTTATACCTGGACGGTAGTATCTGATGATACGGAGATTGATGACACTTCGGTTTCCGATGAAACAACAGGTGTATCTGTTATCAGTCAAACGCCTGTTAACTTAACCGATATGCCGCAAACGGTAACTTATACCGTAATGCCAAAAATTGAAACCTCAACGCCCGGTGTATTTGTAGATGGTCAGTCATTTACCGTAACCGTAACGGTTAATCCGCAGCCACGTATTGCCGATATGGTAATAGGCGGTGCTGCTGCTATCTGTACAAATGCAGCCTTTACGGTAACTCCTGCAACAGGCGGTGGCGCAGCAGGCAATGACATTGTTCCCGCAGGAACTACTTATACCTGGACAGTGGCAACCAATACAGTGGGTGCTACCGATGAAACAGTACCACAAACCACTATCAGCCAAACGCTGACAAACACAGGCGATTCGGACGAAACGGCGGTTTATACCGTAATGGCTACTTCCGGCACGGCTACTACTCAATTTACCATAACCGTAACCGTAACAGCCTCGCCTGCGCCGACAGTTACCGATGGAGGCTATATTACATCTTGTTTGCGTAACGGTATAGCCAACTGGGCTGATTTGGTTACGGCAACAGGAACTTTGAAATGGTACGATAACGAAACAGACCTTGTGGAAACTGCCGTAACACCGACAACATTTGATAAAAACACCGTAACACCTGTTGGAGGTATCTCTTATTATGTATCGAAAACAACAATCAATGGATGTGAAAGCGACAGGACGCAAGTAACGGTAGATATTACCGATAATCCTCCTTTTGCCGATGTGAGTTCTCCTTTTGTTGCCTGTACAACAGATGCGGCTGCCGTGAAGGCTTGGGCAGATTTGGTTAATACTGCCGGAACATATACCTGGTACACGGCTCCAACAATTGCTACAGCCGTTAATCCGGCTGATATAAATTTGAACGTTGTACTGCCGACAACAATTTATTGGGTAGTAGTAGAGGACAATACAGGCTGTGTCAGAAAGCCTACCGAAGTAACCGCAACGGTTAATGCCGTGCCCGAATTTACGGTTGACAGAACCAAAAATGTTACTTGTCCGGGTGGCAATGACGGTGAGGCGCGTTTGGTAACCATTAGCAATTATGATCCAAGCATCAGTTATACAAATTCCTGGAAAAACGAATTGGGTGTGGAAGTTTCTACTGCTATTTCGCCCAATAATCTGACTGCCGGCAATTATACTTTGACTGTTACCGACAGCAATCTTTGTGCGGCAACTTCCGCACCGGTTGAAATAGAAGATGGTATTGATACGGAAAATCCTGTTGTTCTTCCGTCGGCATTGACGGCAATAGCCGATTATAGCAGCAATGACTGTACTTTCCGCGTAGTGGATTTCACTAGTGCGGCGAAAGGCGTTTCCACAGATAATTGTACTGCTTCGGCTGATTTGATTATTACGCAAACTCCGGCGGTTGGCACGGAAATTATCGGCAACACTATGGTAAGTATTACCATTTCAGACCTTTTCGGCAATGAGGTTACTACCACAGCAGAAGTAACTTTGCCCGAAATGCCGGTAATTACTTTCAACCCGATAGATGATATTTGTGCCAATGATGCGCCGATAGTTATAATGTCAAGCAACAGTACAAGCGATGCTACTTCATTTGCAGGTACATTCACAGGCGAAGGTGTAGATGTGAACGGCACTTTCGACCCAAGCCTTGTGGAGGCAGGCACGTATGCAATT
>QMCE01000938.1_pt1 | contig 15688 bp, 12 predicted proteins | sample 1821851 | NCBI WGS metagenome assembly QMCE01 (sample SAMN09453174, study PRJNA476694) | Termite gut metagenome, whole genome shotgun sequencing project. | isolation source: worker | host: Odontotermes sp. | place: South Africa:Pretoria | collected 2016-01-28
TTTATTTCTTCTTTCATATAGCCGGTCTTACTATTCCCAATTAACAACCGTTTAAAAATCCGGCCTTTCACTTTCAGACAGCTTTTATTTTTTTCTCCCTTTTTACAAAACTTTTTTTTGTCAAAAGTCATAAATATTTATACGTCAAAAAAGCCCCTTTTTTAGTTGATTTTTAAATTTTTATACCCTTTTTGCGGGGTAGGATAGTAGATAAGTGGTCGATCGAAATTAAATTATTTGCCAGGGCATATAAAGTCAAACCGGAAACGGTTTTAATGGCTGTCTTGCGGATAAGACTTTTCCGGTATGACATAACGGTATGTGTGGAAAGGCACATTTCAGACGCAATCTCTTTGTTGCCTAAACCGCCTACAAGGTGAATTAATACTTCTATTTCACGCTTGGAAAGACGTATTTTTAAACCTCTTTCCGTACCACAATTGTCCGCATTTTCTATAATACGCAGAAGTTTATTCGGCAACAGTAGACCTTCATCGTAAATATTTATTATACCGTCAAAACAAGATAATATACTCTCACTAATATATTGGGTTTGCAAAGCAACAATGTAAATACAGGGATAATTAACAAACAAGTCTCTTACATTAAACGAGCTGTGAAACTGAAGAATAGCAGGATTAATGATAGCAATTTGAAAATCGTCCTTTCTAAAACATTGATTTTCAAATAATTGCCAGTTGGTAAAGCAAGCTTTCAGCCGGAAACTTGAATGCTTCTCCAGAAATTGCTTTATGCCTTCTACGGTTATTTCCGAAGGTTCTATTATAATTACTTGATATTTTTTCGGGGCTAGCATCTTTTTTCTTCTAAATCAATTACTAACGGAACTAAAATCTGATCTTCAACCATCCGGTGTTTTTTTAAAGCGTACTCAAACATAAAAAGATCGAATAGGAGCTCGCGGCAAATTGTGATCTTACTGTCTTGTGGAAGATAATTTAAAATTATATTGTTGAGGTCGCTAATAGCAGCTTCAATGTTGTAATGATTGTTGTTATAGTCGCTGATTTTGTAATTGCCGGTTTTATCGCCGTTAAGTAATCGCACAATATAAAAGAAAGTAACTTCTTCTTCATACTTGATATGGTTAGAAACTTCCCGTTCGTATATTACAGCCAGATCGCCCATGTAATTTCCAAAAATACCGCGATAAAAACTCTGCAACTTAATGATGGTATTACGTATTTGCGGTAGACGGAATTCCAAAATGTACTTGTGCGACTTTTGCAAATAGTCAAGAATATCTTGAATCGATATTCGCTCTAAAACCAGCTTATTTGTGAAATCGTATCCATCGAAAGTATAAAGATTGCAAATACTCAAAAATACAGGTATAGATATATTGTTTTCGTCACAGACTTCTTTTATCGTTTTATTGTTCCATCCAAGATTAACAATCCCAAAATGAGGCAGAATGTCTAACAATACATTGTTGCTCAATACGACATCGGACATTTTTATATTTTCGTTGAAAAAAACGGATTCGTGACTCTTTATTGTATACATTATTGCTTGTCTTTTTAATTGTTATCGTCATTGCGGGTCAAGCCCGCAATCTCCTGTCTTCTTTTACCTCTAAACCAAATTAATAACCGATTTAAAATCCTGCCCCAGGCAGTTTTTATTTTCTCACCTCTTCCTCACTATGGGGACTTGATTCCATACCTCTTTTCCTTACACTCCGGATAATTCCTGAGATCCAGGCATGCAAACAAAATTTTTACAAAATTCGTAAATATTTACACGTCAAAAAATCCCCTTTTTTGGTTAATTTTTATATCTTTTACTCCCTTTTTTGTGGGTAGTTACAGATTACGAATAACGAATTACAAATTACGAGATACTTTTACGTAATTTGTAATTCGTAATTAAAATAAATGTGAGTTGTTTTTGTCCCGGTTTTCAAAATAAATACTTAATTTTGAAGTCTCAATCCGAAGACTATTTTATCTTAAAAATTTGTATCAAAATATATATTTAAAAAGTGAAGTGACAATGAAAAATATTTTTAAATTTTTTTACAACGGGTTTAAAATGCCATTATTTCTTCTTTTCTTTCTGGTATCCTCTACCACTTTTTCACAAACTGATTTCTTAGGGATTTCATCTATTATGCTGGATGGGCAGGAATATGGCCTGAAATGGTCAGCCAAGCCGCGTTCAACAAAGATTATACAAGAATACTTATTGTCCGGCGAACCGGTTACGCGATACAATACAAAACTAATTTTAGAATATTTTCAAACCGCAAGGACCGCAGAAGAATTTGCAGAGGCAAAACTAATGAATTTGGGCGATGAAAAAGAAGAGGGTAGGGTGCTTAATTTCCAACAGATAGAAATTGAAAATCCGGATGAAGTAGTTATTGAGTTTATGATTGGTAATACACAGGACGGAGTAACTCGTAATATTGAATGGAATGTGTACCGTTATAAATCTGTTTTTGGCGGTGTTGTTCTTTTTACTATGAGTAAACGTGCTTATAATGAAGAGAATATAAGTGCTTTTTATCAAAATGTGAGTCAAAACCGGCTGAACTGGGTAAAGGCGGTTGTAGATTATCAGTTACCGGAAATAACGGTAAAGAAATAACGGCGGCACTCCGGGTAGAGGCCGTTGCATGCAGCGTCTCTACAACAGTAAAGTACAACTTTTTGAACTTATTCCATTTTTACTTGTTTAATTTCAAAACAAATCACATAATAAAATTTTGCAATGAAAATCAGAGTTTTTTATTTATCGTTTCTCCTGTTTTTTATAGGATTTTTTCAAAGTACAATCGCACAGCAGTCGTATCAACCGATTCCAATGGACCCGGCTCTAAAATATGGAATTTTAGACAATGGTCTTATTTACTATATTCGCCACAACGATGTGGTAAAGGAACGCGCTGATTTTTACATTGTGCAGAATGTCGGAGCCATTTTGGAAGAGGATAACCAGGACGGACTTGCTCATTTTCTGGAGCACATGGCTTTCGGCGGAACGAAAAATTTTCCCGGTAAGCAGATTATTAACTACCTGGAAACCGTTGGCGTGAAATTCGGCAATAATATCAATGCCTACACTTCGTTAGACGAAACGGTTTATAACCTGACTTCCGTACCGACCTACCGGGTGGGGATTGTTGATACGGCTTTAATGATTTTGCGCGACTGGTCGGGACTTATTCTCTTGAACGAAGCGGATATTGACCGTGAACGCGGGATTATTCGCGAGGAATGGCGTACGCGCACCACCGCCGACCGCCGTCTATGGGGGGCATCCCTGCCGCTGATTTATCCTAATTCGCAGTATGCAAAACGGGATATAGTAGGCGATACGGCTATCATTAACAACTTTGAATATCAAACCTTGCGCGATTTTTACCACAAATGGTATCGTCCCGATTTGCAGGCGATTGTTGTTGTGGGAGATATTGATGTAGATTCCGTTGAAAATAAAGTCAGAACTTTGTTTTCCGTGGTGCCGGAACGCGAAAATCCGGCTCCTCGTCCTATTTTTCCGCTGGAGGATAATGTCGAGCCGATTGTCGCTATTCTGACCGACCGCGAAGCTACTACTACCCGCATACGTGTCGATTTCCGCCATCAGCCGATGTCAGACCGTATGAAAGCAAGTTTGCCGGGCTATATTGTTTCCGTTGCCAATTCGCTCATCGAAAATATGTTCAATAACCGCCTGAATGAGATTGTACAACGTCCGGACGCTCCTTTTGCAGCGACTTATGCCGGCTATCAGGAGTTGGTTAAGTCGAAAGATGCGTTTACGCTGCTGGCAATTCCGAATGAAGGGAAAGAGGCGGAAGCGTTGCAAACTATTTTAACCGAGGCGGAAAGAATGAAGCGGTTTGGGTTTACGCCCGGCGAGCTGGTGCGGGCAAAAGCCGACCTGCTTAGTTCCATAGAAAAGGCTTACAACGAGCGCGATAAAACCAAAAACGATGCTTATGTTCAAGAATATATCCGTAATTTCTTGGATTTTGAACCGGTTCCGGGTATTGAGTGGGAATTTAACACCATACAGGAAATTTTACCGCTTATGACCTTGGATGAAATTAACCGGATTGCCAAAGGGTATGTAGGAGAAACTAACCAAACCGTCCTTATTACCGGTTCTGAACGCGAAAACGTGCAGTTACCAACAAAGGAAACAGTTTTGTCGCTCATTTCGGAAGTAAAAAATATGGAATTAGAGCCTTATGTGGACACAACTCCAACCGAACCATTGATAGGAAAAATTCCTAAAAAAGGAAAAATCAAGTCGAAAAAGGAAAATAAATCTCAAAATATAACCGAATGGACATTGAGCAACGGAATGAAAGTGATACTCAAGCCAACCAATTTTAAGAAGGATGAGATTTTGCTTTATGCCTATAGCCGGGGCGGGCTTTCTACTGTGGATGATGCCGGAGACCTGCCGTCGGCAATGCTGGGTACTGCTATTGTTGCCCAAAACGGAATTGGCGCATTCAGCCAAATAGAATTGAACAAGGTGCTGGCAGGAAAAATAGCCAATCTCAGCCCCTCTATCAGTAACTACGAGGAGATTTTTTCGGGTAACTCGTCTGTGAAGGATTTTGAAACGCTGCTGCAACTTGTTTACCTCCATTTTACCGCTGTTCGACAAGATGATAATGCTTTTAACGCACTTATCAATCAGTATCGTACCATGCTGGTAAATGCTTCTGCCAACCCGAATACAGCATTTAGAGACAGTATACAAGTAACTATTACCGGAAGAAATCAGAGAACTAAACCTTTCGATTTGAGCCAGTTGGAGAAGGTAAACCAGCAGAAGGCATTGGATATTTTCAAGTCGCGTTTCAATAATCCGGCTAATTTTACGCTCTTCCTGATCGGAAATATTGACATCAAGGAGATAGAACCGGTTCTTTTGACCTATCTTGGAGGTATTCCTGGGAAAAAGACGGAAAGCAAGTGGATTGACCGTGGTATCCGTATTCCGGAAGGTGAAGTTAAAAAACACTTTACCAAGAAGTTAGAAATAGAAAAATCCACCAATTTTATCTTATACAGTGGCGGTATGGATTTTACATTGGAAAACAGGTTGGCAGTAAACATAATCAGGGATATTCTCAATATTCGCTATATGGAATCGTTACGCAGTGAAGAGAGTGGAACGTATGGCGTTCGTGTGCAAGGCAGTGTGATGAAAATTCCGGTAAACGAAGCATCGCTTCAAATGACGTTCGACACCGATCCTAAAATTCAAGAACGAATGTTGCAGTTGATACATCAGGAAATTGAAAAAATTCTTGCCGGCGGACCGCAGGAGCAAGATTTGCAAAAAGTGAAAGAAAACCTGCGCAGTAAATTCAATGAAAGTCAAACGGAAAACCGTTGGTGGCTCAACGCAATTATTTCTTTTTATAAAGATGGGGATGATTTGTCAAAAGATTATCTCCGCACGCTTGAAAGCATTGACAGGGAGGTGGTTCGTGAGAAATTGAGACAGTTAGTCGGGCAAGGGAATGTGATTGAGGTGGTTATGTCGCCGGAAAAACCATAATGTTGAATATTGGGTAATTCTAAGAGGCTGTTTGAATTAATTATGCGAATCAGGATCTGAAAAAGATGAAACAAAAGGCATATCACCCTTACGCCGAAGGCGTTTAATGTGGATAACTCCTTACAAGCAAAGTGCAGTTCGGGGTATGAGGAACGGCTATCTTTCCGGACTCCGGAGGAGTTCAACCCGCTGCGGGGGTGGTTGGAGAAGTGTAGAGACTGTCTTATTCCCAATTACCTTGAGCTGCACTTCGTTTGCACAAGGTTATCCGGATACAAATCCGGACTTGGGCGTACTCTTCTACTTCTGATGAGCATTATTAACTCAAACAGCTTCTAAGTCCAGTTTTTCTTTTGTAGAAATTAAAAAAAGGAAAAATTATCTTTGTTTAGAAGTAGAATTATGACGACAAAGGAAACAATATTGTTTACCATTAAAACTTACACGCGAAGAAATGTTAGAAAGGAAAGATGAGTGATATGAATAGCAATGATGCTCGAAAAGGGTTAATCGTCGTTTGTACGGCAGCCTTTTTGGTACCGTTTATGGGTTCATCGTTGAATTTGGCGTTGCCTAAAATCAGCGATGCCTTTTCTATGAAAGCGGTAACATTGACATGGATGGCAACGGTTTATCTGATATCAACCGCTGTTTTTCAGATTCCGTTTGCGCGGATTGCCGATTTGGTAGGAAAGAAGAAGATATTCCTCTTTGGACTATTTGTTTTTTCGCTTGGCAGCGGCTTGTGCGGTTTTGCTCCCAATGGAAATATGCTCATCTTCTTCCGGTTTCTGTCGGGTATAGGAAGTGCAATGATGTTTGGAACAAATATTGCCATACTTACCTCTTTGTTTCCAGCCCAAAGCAGAGGTAGAATACTCGGTGTCAATACGGCGGTAGTGTATTCCGCGATGGCTGCCGGTCCGTTTCTGGGCGGGATGCTCACACAGTATCTCGGTTGGCAAAGTATCTTTTTCGTTTCCTCCGGTGTGGGTATCCTGGTGTTTATTTTTTCCTTTTTTGTCCTCAAAAAGGAATGGATAGAATCTCGCGGCGAAAAGTTCGACATCGCAGGCAGCATCCTTTACGGTGCAGGACTGGCGAGTGTTATCTATGGATTTTCATCTCTTGCCGATATTGAAGGGGTTATTTTTCTAATTGCCGGTACCGGCATTTTTATTGCATTTATCCTTTTTGAAAAGCGGCAAACTTCCCCTGTCTTCAATGTGCATTTATTCTCTGGAAATAAAGTGTTTACCCTCTCTTCATTAGCCGCGTTAATTAATTATGCAGCAACAGCTGCAATCGCATTTATGCTGAGTCTCTATTTACAGTATGTGCGAGGGTTGGAGTCAAGCCAGGCCGGACTGATTCTTATCGTGCAGGCATGCGTGCAATCCACTTTTTCGCTCATTGCGGGGAATCTGACAATGCGTTACTCATCGGATAAGCTGGCGACTACCGGAATGAGTATTATCGCAGTGGTGCTTTCCGGGCTTGTATTTCTCAGTGACACAACACCTTACTGGGTACTGATTGGATTATTGATGCTGCTGGGAGTCGGATTTGGCATTTTCTCTTCGCCCAATACAAATGTAATTATCGGATCGGTTGATAGAAAATACTATACGCAAGTTTCAGCCTCTACCGGCACCATGCGGTTGGCTGGACAAGCATTTAGCATGGGTATTGCCGGAATGTCTATCTCTTTTTACGTGGGAAATAATAAAATTACACCAGAAATTCATGCCGGCTTTATGCAGAGCATGCAAATGACTTTTATTATATTTGCAGTCCTTTGTCTCGTTGGGGTTTATGCTTCTACGGCAAGAATTGACAAAAAAACAAAAGAAAAGTAAAAATAGTGTCGAACAAATTCTAATTTGTGGTGTTTTCATATAAATAAAATAAAGAAAACACCACAATATTTTGTACCTAATGAAAGATGTTATTAAAATATGGCTTAAAAAGTTTTGTTGTTGCCAAAAGAGAGCTTCAAAGAATTTTTTTCAGAAAGACATTGATTTTATAAATAAAATCATAGAAGATAATGACTTGTTAGTCGGAAATTATATTTTTGCGAAATGGTCGAAGAAAACCGATGGAAAAGGAAATCATTATTTCAGATGGAGTAAGTCAACACCCAAACGCCTGGTCGGGTTGTATCTGAATAACCTCAACATAAGAAAGTTAGAAATTCCGAAAGATAACCGGCTTGTTTCCCTTCATTGTAACAATAATAAACTCGTAGAACTTGATGTTTCCGGTTCTTCATGCTTGTGGGATTTGCAATGTACTAATAATCGAATAGAAAAACTCGATGTTTCCAAATGCGAAAATCTTCGCCAAATAAACCTGTCTAAAAATGAGATTGTTACGTTGAATTTCATTTCAAACGGTAATCTGTTGAATGTAACTTGTACGCAAAATAAAATAAGAGAGCTGTTTTTTCCTCAAGAAAATAATATTGAATATTTAGACTGTTCTTTTAATTATTTGGATAGAAAGAACATTGAGCAGCAAGGCAGCAAAGCATTGCATTATTTTCATTGCATGCGTAATAATTTGGATGAATTAAACCTGACGCATTTTCCCAATCTCTATTATCTGGATTGTTCTTTCAATGAAATAAGGGAGTTAAACCTTTCTAACAGTAAGGATTTAATCGTTTTGGATTGTACCAGTAATCAGTTGCATACGTTGGATATATCACCGTGCAAAAATTTGGAAAATTTAGTAAGTTCCGAAAATCCGATGGAAAAGATTTTTGTTTTACATTCCCAAAAACTATTGCTTGCCGAAATAGGAGACGCAAAGTTGACTGAAAAGAATTGAAAAATTAGAATTATTCATAATTAATCTATTTCGTATGAAAAAAGTATTTATATTACTCATTACAAGCCTTATGATTATTACAAGTGCTGTATTTTCGCAAGAACAACCGGAAAATATCTTTACGCATAAGACCGGGCAGTTTGAAATAATTCTTCTTTCCGGAGGACAGGGACAGGGAGGGAGTGAAATCCTAATCGGGGCAACACCTCAAATGAGCGAAGAATGCATCCCTTCCGGTACTTTCCCTAATGCAGTTAATGCTTTTCTGGTGAAAACACCGGAGCGTAATATTCTGGTTGATGCTGGGGTTCAATCTGCCATACTTTTTTCTAATCTTAGCGCGGCAGGGATTACTCCCGGTCAAATAGACGTCATTCTGATTACTCATGCACACGGCGACCATACCGGCGGTTTGCTTCAAGATAATAAGGTTGCTTTTCCCAATGCTAAAATTTATATCTCTCAGCCGGAATACAACTATTGGACGGATGACAGTGTGATGCAACAACTTCCGGAAGGTAACCGGGGAGGGTTTTTGAATGCCCGCAAAGTTTTTGCAGCATACGAAGATAAGCTTAACCTGTTTCAACCTCGCTCACTTGAAGAGGAGCTATTGGCATTGTTGCCGGGCATTTCGCCGGTTGCTGCCTACGGACATACACCCGGGCACACCATGTTTCTGGTAGAATCGGGTAAAGAGCAATTGCTTATTTGGGGCGATCTGACACATGCCATGGCGATTCAAATGCCTTATCCTTCAGTGGCGGTTACTTTTGACGTTAACCCAGGCCAGGCAGTTACCATAAGGGAAAAAGTACTTGACTATGTAGCACGAAAAAATATACCGGTTGCCGGTATGCACATTCCTTTTCCGGCTATCGGGACTGTTTCGGCAACTTCTCCGGGCAGATATGTATTCAAATAAAATTAGATAATTCTTTTCCACTGTAAATTGACCAATCCGAAATTTTTATTAAATTTGCGTCTTCTAAATTTCAGCTAAAAATTACAAATGAAACCCGCATGAACAAATATACGAGTAGGTAAAATACCTGAGGGGTTTATATGGCTTTAATTAAAAAATAAATTTTATTCGTATGAATATTTCTTATAATTGGCTAAAACAATATATCAATCTGAATATTGAGCCGGAAGAGGTGGCAAAAGTGTTGACATCCATTGGACTGGAAGTTGGTTCCGTGGAGGAAGTGCAAACGATTAAAGGCGGATTGGAAGGTTTGGTTGTGGGCGAAGTACTGGAATCTGTCGATCATCCCGATTCCGATCATTTGCACATCGCAAAAGTAAATATCGGAACCGGCAAACAGTTACAGATTGTTTGCGGTGCGCCTAACTGTCGTGCGGGATTAAAAACCATCGTAGCCACTATCGGCACCAAACTCTATTCGGGTGAGGATGTTTTTACTATTAAAAAATCTAAAATTCGCGGAGCCGAATCATTCGGAATGCTTTGCGCGGAAGACGAGATCGGAATCGGTACAAGCCACGCCGGAATCATAGAGTTGCCTCTTGACGCCGAAGTCGGAACATTAGCCAAAGACTATTATAATGTAAAAAGCGATTACGTGATTGAGGTTGATATTACGCCCAATCGTATTGATGCCGCCTCTCATTACGGTGTAGCGCGCGATCTTGCTGCCTATTTCAAGCAAACCGACGCATCCGTTAAACTGCAAAAACCGGACGTAAGCACGTTTAAAACTGAAAATAATGATTATCAAATCAAGGTAACGGTTGAAAACGCAGAAGCTTGTCCGCGCTATTCAGGTGTAACGATTGCAAATGTGACTGTAAAAGAGTCGCCCGAATGGCTGCAAAACGCATTGCTTGCCATTGGTCTTCGTCCGATAAACAACGTGGTGGATGTAACCAACTATATGCTTTACTCAATGGGGCAGCCGCTACACGCTTTCGATGCCGATAAAATCACAGGTAAGCATGTGATTGTCAAAACATTGCAAGAAGGAACAAAATTCAAAACACTGGATGGTGTAGAGCGTACGCTTAACGCTGCCGACTTGATGATTTGCGATGAAAAAGAGGGTATGTGTATCGGCGGCGTTTTTGGTGGATTGCATTCTGGCGTGACCGAATCAACCAAAAACGTATTTCTTGAAAGCGCATACTTTAACCCTGTTTATATCCGTAAAACAGCTCGCAGGCACGGATTGAACACCGATGCCTCTTTCCGTTACGAACGCGGTTGCGACCCCAATAATACGATTTATAATCTGAAACTTGCCGCATTATTAATCAAAGAAGTGGCAGGCGGAACCGTTTCCGGCGAAATTTCGGATATTTACCCGACGGAAATAAATCCTTTCCGTGTAGAACTTACTTATTCTAAAATCAATACGTTGATAGGAAAGGAAATTCCGAAAGAGACCGTCAAAAGTATCTTTGCCGGATTGGAAATGTCAATTGTGGAAGAAAGCGGCGATGAATTGGTGTTGAATGTGCCGACTTACCGCGTAGACGTACAGCGCGACGTGGATGTAATCGAAGACATTCTCCGTATTTACGGATATAACAATGTGCTACCGGGTACTTCCCTAAATTCTTCTATTACTTACTCATCCAAACCGGACAGCTATAAACTTCAAAATCTCATTTCCGAGCAATTGACCGGTTGCGGATTTAACGAAATCTTGAATAATTCGCTCACTAAAGCAAGTTATTATACTGAAGAGGGAGTTTATCCGGCGAGTCGTTCGGTAATGATCGTTAATCCGTTAAGTACCGATCTTAATTGTATGCGTCAAACGTTACTTTTCGGTGGATTGGAAAGTATTGCTTATAATATTAACCGTAGAAATGCAGATATTAAGTTTTATGAGTTCGGAAATTGTTATTACTTTGACGGAAGTCAATCTTCTTCTGTCGAAAATCCGTTAAAACCCTATTCCGAAGATTTCCACCTGGGTATCTGGTTGAGCGGAAATAAAACGGCTCAAAGCTGGGTTCAAAAACAGGAAAAGGCAACCTTCTATCAGCTGCGGGCTTATGTAGAAAATATTTTGTTACGTATGGGCGTAAATACGCAAAAAATGGTTTACGGGACTTACGATGACGAACTTTTTTCCGAAGGGCAAACCATTTATACGCACGGTGGCAAACAACTTGCCGTAATGGGAATTGTTGACCGCAAGCAATTAAAGAAATTTGACATCGACAACGAAGTTTACTTTGCCGATTTGAATTGGCAGAATATATTGTCCGAAATAAAAAAGCATAAGATCACGTACTCGGAAATTTCAAAATTCCCTGAAGTAAAGAGGGATTTGGCGCTTTTACTGGACAAACAAATTCCGTTTGCGGAAATCTCAAAAATAGCATTCAATACCGAACGAAAATTGTTGAAGAAAATGTATCTTTTCGACGTTTACGAAGGTAAAAATTTGGAATCCGGCAAGAAATCGTATGCTGTCAGCTTTATTTTGCAAGACGAAAGCAAAACGTTGACCGATAATCAGATTGATGCGATTATGAGTAAGTTGATTAAGAATTTTGAGGAAAAATTAGGGGCGAAAATAAGGTAATTATTTATAATTTCAACATTAATTTTTCTGTAAATATTATGATTATCAAATTCAAATAAACGAAAATATGCTGTTAGGATGAAACATGATGGCTTTGTTGAAGTCAGTTCCGAATGTTGTTTCTTTTCGTGTGGAAAAGGCAAAAAAACAATTCCTTCAAACAATAAAGTGCAAAAAAGCTTAGAAAGCGGCTTTAAAGATGTGCGAGAAATAATAGACGAGAAACAAAAAAGAATAACCATTGACGAATTTATCAATGAATTACGAAATAATCCTAACCGGAACTTTTAAGTGAAGTTTTAAATCTTTATTAAAAAATATCGTTCGCTACGTGATGATTTAGAACAATTAAAACAAGAAAACGGGCTGATATAAATTTTATAATTACAATATAACCAATGGGAAGAGCATTTGAATATCGTAAAGCAAGAAAAATGAAACGCTGGGGCAATATGGCTCGCACGTTTACAAAATTGGGAAAGGAAATCTCTATGTCGGTAAAAGCCGCAGGGGGCGATCCCGACAGTAATCCGCGTTTGCGCGTGTTGATACAGAACGCTAAGGCTGCCAATATGCCGAAAGAAAACGTAGAACGCGCCATTAAAAAAGCATTGTCGAAAGATGAAGCCGACTACAAAGAGGTCGTTTACGAAGGCTACGGCCCGTTTGGTATCGCAGTAGTGGTTGAAACGGCTACCGACAATCCGACTAGGACTGTGGGCAACGTTCGCAATTACTTTAACCGCAACGGCGGTTCGTTGGGTACATCCGGTAGCTTGACGTTCCTTTTTGAACACAAGAGCGTTTTTAAGATCAAACCGAAAGAAGGTGTTGATTTGGACGAGTTAGAACTTGAATTGATTGATTTCGGCGTAGATGAAATTTTTGCAGAAGAAGACGAAGTTACCGTTTACGGTGTGTTTGAGTCATTCAGCAAAATTCAGAAATACTTTGAAGAAAATGGTTTTGAAATTCTTAGCGCCGAGTTTGAACGTATTCCGAATGAACAAAAAGAGTTGACTGCCGAGCAACGCGAGCAGGTTCAAAAAATGTTAGACAAGATGGAAGATGATGAAGATGTCCAGAATGTGTATCACAATATGAAGGAAGAAGAGGAATAGAAAAACTGTAGCTATTGAATCTAAGGAACAAAAAACCACCGAATATAAAAATCCGGTGGTTTTTAATTTTGTTCTGTTTGTTATTTCCCGCGAATCGCTTTGATGCCCGGAAGTACTTTTCCTTCCATATATTCCAGCATTGCTCCTCCGCCGGTCGAAACGTAGCTTACTTTATCGCCTAATTTATTTTTGTTGATAGCTGCAACAGAGTCGCCACCGCCGATTAGGGTAAATGCTCCGTTTGCAGTTGCCTGCGCTACGGCGTGGGCAATAGCTGACGTTCCTTTGGCGAATTTCTCAAATTCAAAAACGCCCATCGGACCGTTCCAAAGTACGGTTTTGGAGTTGGCAATCACATCGCTGAATGTCTTGATGGTTTCATCGGCAATGTCAAGCCCCATCCAGCCGTCGGGAGTTTCGTTTGTTTTTGAAACGGCAGTGTTTGCTTCCGGATCAAACTTGTCCGCATTAACCGCATCAGTCGGAAGATATACTTTTACGCCTTTTGCTTCCGCCTTTTTCAACACTTCCAATGCGAGATCCAACTTGTCTGCCTCACAAAGCGAGTTTCCAATGTTTCCGCCTTGCGCCTTGATGAAGGTATAAGTCATACCGCCACCGATAATCAGGTTATCAACGCGATCCAGCAGATTTTCGATAATCATGATTTTATCCGAAACTTTGGCGCCACCCATAATCGCAGTGAATGGTTTTTGCGACTCGTTCAGTACTTTATCCATTGCTTTCAACTCGCTGTTGATAAGGAATCCGAACATTTTATTGCCGGCATCAAAATAATCGGCAATAACGGCAGTCGAACCGTGAGCGCGGTGTGCGGTACCGAAAGCGTCGTTTACATAAACATCAGCATAAGAAGCCAGTTTTTTAGCAAACTCTTTTTGTTTTTCTTTTAATTCTTTTTTAGCTGCGGCTTTTGCTTCATCGGAATCAAATTCTCCACGAGGTTTTCCCTCCTCTTCTTCGTAAAAACGAAGGTTTTCCAACAAAAGCACTTCTCCCGGCTTCAATGCTGCAACCTGAGCATCAGCTTTCATGCAATCATCTGCAAATTGAATTTTTTGTCCGAGGTTCTTTTCAATAGCAGGAATAATCTGTTTCAATGAATATTTTGGATCCGGATTTTGTTTCGGACGTCCCATGTGCGACATTAAAATAGCCGAACCGCCGTCGGCTAATATCTTTTTAATTGTAGGAAGTGCACCACGGATACGGGTGTCATCACTCACTTCTCCTGTTTCCTTGTTCAACGGAACGTTGAAATCTACACGAACAATTGCCTTTTTTCCGGCAAAGTTGAAATTGTCAATTAATTGCATAATATTTTATTTTTAGTCAAATAAATCCTTATTAACGGGCGCAAATATAGTTTTTTTTCGGGAAAATATAAAGAGGAAAAATTATTTAATTCTATGTTGCTTAGTTAAGAAAAATACGAGATTTTTCGTAGATTCTGTTGAGCGGATAAAACATAGAACGGTTCCTGCGTTTCGGTCAAATATATTCTTCCCCAATCTGTATTTTCGCATCGTTTACGAATTGGCGTATGCGCTGCTCTTCACTCTTTTGGCAAATCAAGAGTACGTTATCCGTCTCGGCAATGATATAATCGTCAAGACCTTGTATTACAGCTAATTTTCCTTCCGGAAGAACGACAATGTTATTTTTGCTTTCGTACATTAAAGATTTACATTTCAATCTTACATTTTGTTGCTTGTCTTTACACGACAGTTCGTATAGCGAACCCCAGGTTCCCAAGTCCGACCAGCCGAAATCGGCAGACAATACGTATACATTTTTTGCTTTTTCCAAAACACCGTAGTCGATGGATATGTTGGTACACGAAGAGTAAATGTTATTGATAAATTCCTGTTCCTGAGGTGTATGGTAGAAATTTTTTCCGGCTTTGAATTTTTCTGAAATTTCCGGCAAATACAAATCAAAAGCCTCTGAAATGGCATTCACATTCCATAGAAACATACCTGAATTCCAAAAAAATTCGCTGCTTTCAAAGAATATTTTTGCAAGCTCCAAATTTGGTTTTTCGGTGAACGTTTTTACTTTAAAAAGATTGTCGCGCGTATCATTTTTTTCTCCTATCTGAATGTAACCATATCCGGTTTCCGGTCTGCTCGGCTTAATGCCCAAGGTTAGCAAGCAGTTGTTTGCTGCCGTAAATTCAAGTCCTTGATTTATCTTGTTTATAAACTCGTCTTCTTTCAATATTAAATGGTCGGAAGGAGAGACAATAATATTGGCATTTTCGTTTACCGCTTTGATTTTATTGATGGCATAAGCAATACACGGTGCGGTATTTCTGCGGGAAGGCTCCTGCAATATTTGATTTTCGGTTAGCTCCGGCAATTGCTCTAAAATCAGGTTCTTATATTTTAAGTTAGACGCAATATATATATTTTCTACAGGCACTACCCGGCGAAACCGGTCAAATGTCATTTGGAGCAATGTTCTTCCGGTTCCAAAAAAATCTAAAAACTGCTTTGGTTTGTTGTCCGTACTGAATGGCCAAAAGCGACTTCCTGCTCCTCCTGCCATTATTATACAAAAATTATTTTTCATTTGTAACTGTTTTTTATGTTTTAC
>QMCE01769708.1_pt1 | contig 15682 bp, 15 predicted proteins | sample 1821851 | NCBI WGS metagenome assembly QMCE01 (sample SAMN09453174, study PRJNA476694) | Termite gut metagenome, whole genome shotgun sequencing project. | isolation source: worker | host: Odontotermes sp. | place: South Africa:Pretoria | collected 2016-01-28
ACCGCATTTTCGGGATATTCAAAACTCAAGGTTGCCGGAAGGATACGAAACACCGCACCGGCAGTGAACAATCCGAAGGGTTTATTTTTCATATAGCCCACCGCCCCTACGGCAGTAGAGGAAGTGATAATGGGATCAACGTCGGCTGTCGTAGATACAGGGATTGTAAATTCATAATGGTCAACCTTTAATAATTGGTTGCCGGGGACAAAATCCACACCCAATGCAGGGTCGGAATCAACACAGGCATTCAAGGCGCAAACAGCTGTTAAAAGAATAAAAAAGAAATTTATTTTACGGATACTCATTGACTAATTATTTTATCATAAAACACATTATAGGCCGATACATAATCATCTTCCTGGAACGGCAACACCGGCTTTTTCAAACTTTCGGCATAATCCATCAACTCTTTATTCACTACGGAACTGCCAAGTATAATACCATCGGAATATTGAATGGCTAATTTCATAAGGTTGATATAGGTTGAATCGGACAATATTTCCACATCTTTATTGCGGATACCGTCCATCAATATTTTCTGTTTCACTTTACTGTCGAGCGGTTGCGAAAATTCATCGGCATAGAGGGACAACACCACTTTAGTGCCGGCAAATAAAGGGTCTTCTTTATACGATTTTTTCAGGAATACGGCCAGCAATGCGGAGAACCAACCGTGGCAATGCACTATGGACGGCGACCACCGGAGTTTTTTCACTGTTTCGAGCACGCCGCGCACAAAAAATATACTGCGTTCGTCGTTATCGTTTAAAAACTTTCCCGTATCGTCGTGCAACATGTCGCGCCGCTGGAAATAATCGTCATTATCGATAAAATAAACCTGCATGCGCGCCGAGGGTAGTGAAGCCACTTTAATAATCAACGGATGATCGGTATCATCAATGATCAGGTTCATTCCGGAAAGCCGGATTACTTCATGCAACTGGTTCCTGCGTTCGTTTACGCAACCATAACGCGGGATAAACGTGCGAATTTCCCGGCCTTTTTCCTGTATGCCCTGGGAAAGCGCACGAACCATAGTAGCTATTTCCGATGCCGGAAGGTAAGGCTCCATTTCTGGAGAAACAAATAAGATACGCACGGGTTCCATGAGGACAAATTACTTGATAAGCTACAAATTTACAAATAATCCCCGATATATTCACTTTTTTTCACTAAAAGTTCGTATCTTTGTGAAGGAAAAAATGATGAAGTGCGCATATTTTATTCATTTTCAAATAAATACAAAAAATGAATTGTTTAGCAATATTGGCATCCGGCTCGGGGAGTAATGCGGAAAACCTTATCCGTTACTTCACCGGACACCCCGGCATAGAGATAGGGCTGGTACTGAGTAACCGGAAGGATGCTTTTGTGCTGGAACGGGCGCAAGGCCTCCGCGTGCCGGCCGTGGTATTCGGCAAAGAAGAATTTTACCACAGCGATACGGTGTTGTCCATTCTTCGCGAACATAAGGTGACCCACGTAGTGCTGGCCGGTTTTTTATGGCTGGTGCCGGCTAATCTGATCAATGCTTTTCCGGGACGTATTGTGAATATTCATCCGGCCCTGCTGCCCAAATACGGTGGTAAAGGCATGTACGGCATGCACGTGCACGAAGCAGTGGTGGCCAATAAAGAAACGGAAACAGGCATTACCATTCATACGGTGAATGCGGAATACGACCGCGGCGACATTTTATTTCAATCCCGCTGCGCCGTGCTGCCCGCCGATACGCCGGAAACCGTGGCTGCAAAAGTACATGAGCTGGAATATAAATATTTCCCGGAAATTGTCGAAAAATGGATAGAGGGTACAAAGGTAAAAGGTGAAAGGGTTTAAAGGGTTTGAAGATTTGAAGATTTAAAGATTTAAAATTTTATTTTGAAAAGATTTTTCTGCATACTGCTTACCGCATACTGTATACTGCCGACTGCTCACTGCCAACCGGCCGACACTGCGGCTTGGGCGCTCATTGAAGCCTTTGAACAAAGTAATCCGCAGGGAAGCCCTTATTTTGAACATCTCGACACGCATAATTTCATCGATAATATTAAACGGCGGCTAACAGCGCCCGACAAGTTTTGTCAGGGTTTCGGCACCACATTTTGCGGGCCTTCGGTGCTCCTTGTCAATAACCTGATTGCTCCCCAACCGGCCAAATATGTACAATTATTACTTGACCTTTATCAACATGGCGAAACGGTGTATTTCAACGGCCGTGATTCGATACATGTGGCGCCCGACGAAATGACCCGCAGTTTTGTAGGCCGGCTCATGAATCGCGAACTCGAAATCAAAACAAGGGAAGAAAAAAAAGGAGCGCAATACGCCGGCAACAGCGAATTGTTGAGCGACAATCACGCCGACCAAATGATTATCCTATGCGTGAAATACCGGTATTCCGGCCTTTTCGGCAAAAATAAATTCCGGGAGGGAGACGCCGACAGAACCTTAGGTTTCGGCTCTACCATATTCACGCAATTTAAATCCATGAACCGCGATTTTTTCGGTCTGCAACACATATCCAAGGGTGCTTCACTGCATAATTTTCTGCCGTCGCCCAAAAGAGTATGGGCTGATCTTTCCACTGCCTGCGCCGAAGGAAAAGCCGTTTACCTTATGGTGGATGCCGACTACTTCCGTGAGCTCACTGAATTGGTATTATGGGGATCGCACTACGTCCACCTGTACGACTTTCGCGACAACGGTGACACGGTAGATCTTGAAATTTGGGACTACGGCTACCGGCGCTGGCTACGCGACTACAAAAAAACGCGGTTCTACAACGCCCTCACAGGCTACCTCATCGTTTCCCCGACCAGCGGCCAAAGCAGGCAATAACCACAAAGCAAATCAACGGCAACACAAATGAAATGCGCACCGATGACAGGACTTCAAACCAAACGGCTTTATCAATGAGCAAGCCCTGCAAGGGCGGCATGAGACAACCGCCGCCAATGGCCAGGATCAAGCCCGCAGAGCCTAATTTGGCATCATTGCCTAAGCCTTTCAGCGCAATACCGTAAATAGTGGGAAACATCAGCGACATGCACGCAGAAATGGCCACAAGGCTGTAAAGGCCAAGCATGCCATGAATAAAAATAGTGCCCAGCGTGCACACAATGCCTCCCGAAGCCAGGATGAGCAACAGTAAACTCGGTTTAATATATTTCAACAAATAAGTACAAACAAAACGACTGCTTACAAAAATTCCCATAGCAATCATGTTGTATCCCTGCGCCGCGGCTTTGCTCATGCCCAATTCAGCTCCGGCATATTGAATAATAAATGTCCACACCATGATTTGCACACCCACATAAAATGCCTGTGTAACCACTGCCCAGAGGTATTTTTTATTGCCCAGCAAGCGCTTGAACGAATCACCGATATGCAGTGAACCTTTATCCGTAGATGTGTTGTTCGGCAATTTAGCAAAGAAAAACAGCAGGAAGAATATAAGCACCACCACGCCGAGCACCAGGTATGGCCCGCTGACCACCGCCAAGTCGCTTTCCTGAATGCGCATAAAAGCGTCGGGGTCGCTAACCTGCAATGCGGCGCGTTCCGTTTCGGTGGCGGCATTCAATCTGGCTAAAATAAGTTCTTTGGCAATCAACATGCCGGTCAGGGAACCTATAGGATTAAAGGCCTGTGCAAAATTCAACCGGCGGGTGGCCGTATCTTCCGATCCCATGGAAAGAATGTAAGGATTGGACGTAGTTTCCAAAAATGCCAGTCCGCAAGTCATGACAAAATAAGCGATGAGAAATGCCCAAAACACCATAGCATTGCCGGCGGGAATGAACAGTAAACAACCGGCGGCATACAACGCCAGTCCTGCCAAAATGCCTTTTTTGTAACCGCACTTGTTAATGAATATGGCCGCAGGAATGGCAATAAAACAATAGCCGCCGTAGAAAGCAAATTGCACCAGCGAACTTTCAAAATTAGTAATCAGTAAAATGTTTTTGAAAGCGGCCACCATGGGGTTGGTGATGTCGTTGGCAAAGCCCCATAAGGCAAATAAAGAGGTTACAAGTATAAACGGGAATAAATAATTTACACCGTTTTCTCCGGTAAACAAGCCTTGCTTTTTGGTACTGGTCATGGTATTTATTGTTAATTTTTATTCAAATAAATGAGCGTGTGCTGCTATTACCGGTCGCCATTTTTCAGGCGATTGCGGTTGGAATGTTGTGAAATCAACACTATGCTTAATCATGTCATGCCCTGCTTTCCAATCGCTAACAGCGTTGTCGGCAATAGCTTGCTGCATGATGTTGCCCACGGCTGTTGCTTCCGTTAATCCTACCACCACTTCCATGTTCAGTGCATTGGCGGTAAACTGATTCAACAGCGCATTTTGGCTGCCGCCGCCCACTACATATAGTTTGTCAATTGAACGCCCCGAACATTGTTTCAGTTTGTTCATCACAACATAATATTTTATGGCCAATGATTCCAACACACAACGCACCATTTCGCCTTTCGTAACAGGCAGGTGCTGGTTGGTGTCCCTGCAATAAGTCCGGATAGCTTCGCTCATTTTGGGCGGATTGGCCAATGACGGATGATCACTATTGACCACGCTTTGGAAAGGAACAGCAGTTGAAGCGGCAGACAGCAATTCGTCGTAGGACGGTTGTTGTCCTTCTTCTGCTTCCCATTCGGCCATTAAGCGCTGCAGCAACCACAGTCCCGTGATGTTCCGCATAAATAAAATACGATTGTCAACGCCTCCTTCATTGGTAAAATCATTCGACAAGGCTTCGGCCGTTAATATGGCTTCGCCGGTGGGCACGCCCAGCAGCGACCAGGTACCCGAACTCAGGAAGGCCCAGTTCTCGCCGGCGGCAGGAATGGCGCCAATGGCGCTGGCCGTATCATGTGAACCTACGGCAAATACCCGCGCCTGCTTAGCGCCTGTTTCTTCTGCTATTACTTTCGTTAATTCACCGACAGGCGTATTCGGAAAAACAATTTTCCCCATCAACCCAACAGGAAGTCCCAATTTTTCGAACAGAGGCTTGTCCCACGTTTTTGTTTGTGCATTCAGCAGTTGTGAAGTAGAAGCAATGGTATATTCATTAGCGGCTATTCCCGTGAGGAAATAATTAATCAGGTCGGGAATAAATAATAACTTAGCGGCCATTTGCAATGACGGGTCATTGCGCTGACGAAGGCTCAACAATTGGAACAGCGTATTGATTTCCATGAGTTGTATGCCCGAAACGGCAAACATTTCTTCTTTCGATACGGATTTAAAAGCTACGGCGCTCATCTTTTCCGTGCGGCCGTCACGATAGGTTACGGGATTAGATAATAAATTCCCCGCACTATCGAGTAAGCCGAAGTCAACGCCCCAGGTGTCTACCGCAATACCGTTCAATACATAGCCTTTTTTCACGGCCAGGGCAATACTTTTTTTGATGTTGCCGAAAAGCGATAAAAAATTCCAATGGACAGTATCCCCCAATTGCACCGGCGTATTATCAAAACGCAGTATTTCTTCCAGCCGGAGGCGGCCGTTCTCCACACATCCAACAATAGCCCGTCCGCTTCCTGCGCCTAAATCCAAGGCTAAATAATTCATTGCTTTTTCCCTAATACGTATACTTCCAGATCATTTATTTCTTCTTCCGAGAGGGTCAGGTAATTATTTTTCCCTGCGCCGACAATGATACGGCATGCCATTTCGAAGAATACGGCTTTTTGAAAAGCGTCATCGAAATCTTTTCCGCACACCACTTGTCCGTGCTTGTTCAGCAAAATACAATCATGATGTTGCATGGCTTCGACCACGGCGCCGGCCAATTCGGGAGAGCCCGGACGAAAGTACGGAATCACCGGAATATCTTTCCCGCAATAACAGGGCACTTCTGCCGTTACATTAAAGTTCACGGGCTTGTCTTTCATGCAGGCAATAATAGTGGCGTACTCCGACTGAAAATGCAATACTACATTCATGTCTTTCCGTTGGCGTAAAACGCCCAGGTGAAAGGAGCTTTCCATTGACGGCTTAGCGCCGCCGACAGGTTTGCCGGTAGAAATTTCGCATATAGCTACATTTTCTTTTTGCAGGCGGGGAAGCCATGAGCCGGTGCCCGATACCAGGGCGGTATTGTCATCTATCCGCCATGAAATATTGCCACTGCTGCAAAGCTGCAGGCGCTCTCCGCCCACACGCTGAGCCTGCGCGATAAACGTAGCGATTTGTTGTTCTGTTGCCATGTGTTTATTTTTTTAATGCTTCTGTGAGTGAAAATATTCTTTCCATTAATTGCCATTTTTCTTCGGAACGTAATCCGCCTGCCTTGGGACGTTGAAATTTATCGACAAAGGCTTCCCATTCCGACTGCCTTTCAAATGTGGCTAAACGCCCGAATGCCGTGTCCCAATCAAAGTCCAAGGGTGTTTCGATAATCATAAAAGCCATATTGTTGATCAGGAAAATTTCCATATCCAAAATTCCTGCTTTACGAATGCCCTCCGGTATTTCTTTCCAGATATGACGGCTATCGTGCCAATATTTATATTCGTCGAGCGTGTCCGGATTCAACGAAAGAAACCGGCAGAAGCGTTTTCTCGCCACTGCCGGTTCTTTGGGATATCCCTGTTTCAAATCCATGATCATTGATTCACATTATTTTTTATATAAGGCACCATACGTCTGACAGGCGCGATAATCCGCTCCTTCCTTGTCCATTCCGAAAGCATTCCATGCGGCAGGACGGAAAATATCTTTTTCGTCCACGTTGTGCATGCAAACAGGAATGCGCAACATGGAAGCCAGCGTAATCAGGTCGGCGCCAATGTGCCCGCAACTGACAGCGCCATGGTTAGCGCCCCAGTTATTCATTACGGAATACACGTCTTTAAAATTATCATTATTTGTTAAACGCGGCGCAAACCAAGTGGTAGGCCATCCTTTGTCGGTTCGATCGTCCAATATTTTGTGTGCGGCAGGGTCTAATTCCACCGTCCAACCCTCGGCAATTTGCAGCACGGGACCCAATCCTTTGATCAAATTCAGGCGCACCATGGTGCAAGGCATCCCTTCGCGGGTAAGGAATTTGGACGAAAATCCGCCACCCCTGAAATATTCACGGTTGGCAGGCACCCAGGTAGTAGCATCCAAACAGGCCTTTGCTTCGGCATCGCTAATTTCCCAGAATGGTTTAATGGCCGGCCTGCCTTCCTTATCGCTCTGCCGTCCTGAGCCGTCCAGCGAAGCAGCGCCCGAATTAATCAAGTGAATAATTCCGTTCGCCGCTTTGCCGGTGAGTTTCTTGCCGGTTACTCTTTCCACCGCTTCGGGGCTCCAATAGGTGCGAACATCGGCAAATATTTGTGCCGTGTTGGTGAGCAGATAGCTGAACAACATAGCCGTTCCGTTGAGTGCATCATTCTCGGTGGCCAGCACAAAGGGTTGCCGCACACCTGTCCAATCGAATGACGAATTCATAATGGCTTCGGTAAAATCGCCGTTAGGATAAAAATCCGTCCACTGCCGCTGTCCCTGGAAACCTGCTGCAATAGCATTGTGTCCCAAGGATTCTTCTCCAAATCCCATGGCTTTTAATTTCGGATTGCCAATCATCAAATCACGAACAATCAGGGTCATTTTTACAATAAATTCCCAATCCTTATCTTTCTCCGCACGATTTCTTTGCAGGTCTTTGCGATTACAAACATCTTCTCCTTCTTTGCAATGCGCCTTCGCCCACGCCAAGGCTGCGGCAAATTCTTCCTTGTCGTAAATACCTTCGGTCATGCGGCGAATAATTTCCACTTCGTCTACCCCTTCGCAACGCATTCCCAAATAATCTTCAAAAAAGTCGGTGTTTACAATTGAGCCGGCAATGCCCATGCAAACGGCGCCTATCGACAAATAGGATTTCCCGCGCATGATGGCCACCGACATGGCCGCCTTGGCAAAACGTATTAATTTTTCTTTTACATCGGCGGGCATTTCGGTAGTGCCGGCATCCTGTACGTCGCGTCCATAAATACCGAAAGCGGGAAGTCCTTTCTGGGCATGGCCTGCCAACACGGCGGCCAGGTACACCGCACCCGGACGCTCCGTGCCATTGAAGCCCCACACGGCTTTCACCGTATGCGGATCCATATCCATTGTTTCGCTACCGTAGCACCAGCAAGGCGTTACGGTGATCGTTACACCTACATTTTCTTTTTTAAATTTTTCGGCACAGGCTGCACTTTCGGCTACACGCCCAATAGTGGTATCGGCAATCACACATTGTACCGGCGTACCGTCGGGATATTTCAACGTGGCGGTCAATAAATCGACCACACTTTTCGCCATATTCATGGTTTGATTTTCCAGCGATTCACGTACGCCGCCCATACGCCCGTCAATAGTGGGGCGAATACCGATTTTGGGATAATCTCCCTGCAATCTTTTTACTTTCATCGTTATATTTTATAAATTATTACATTCATCTTAACAAAGATACAAAGGTAAACAAAATTTTGTATCTTTGTATCATGGCTTCACAAAAAATTACGACAAATAAAGCAATCCCCGAACGCATTATTATGGGCATTGACCCCGGCACTACAGTCATGGGCTATGGTTTTATCAAAGCTACGGGTAACAAAGTTGAGCTTCTCGCCATAGGTATAATTGACCTGCGTAAGATGAGCGACCATTACCTGAAACTGCAACATATTTTTGAACGGGTCACAGCGCTCATCAATGGCTATCATCCCGACGAACTGGCCATTGAAGCGCCATTTTTCGGAAAAAACGTGCAATCAATGTTAAAATTGGGGCGTGCGCAGGGAACCGCCATTGCCGCCGCGCTGGCGCACAATATTCCCATTACGGAATATGCACCGCGGAAAATAAAATTATCCATCACCGGACGGGGCGCCGCCAGCAAGGAACAAGTAGCTGCCATTCTGCAAAATCTGCTAAAAATAAAAGAGCTGCCCAAAGACTTGGATGCCACCGACGGACTGGCCGCTGCCATGTGTCATTTTTTCCAAAGCAGCAGACCCGTTGCCAGCGGCGGTGCAAAGACCTGGAAAGAATTTATCGGGAAAAATCCGAAAAGGGTGAAATAGATATCTCCGTTTACCTTAACGCCACTACACAGGGCATTTTGGCTGTTTTCAGGTTTCCCCGCTCATCAAAAGCGCGGATGAAAATGACATAAATGCCCGAAGATACGCGCTGCCTGTTATCGCCGGCGCCATCCCACGACAGGCGTCCCGACACGCCCAGCAAGGTGTTGTTCTCCAAATTACGCACCGGCCGCCCCTGCACATCATAGATCGTAATGCACGCCATGTAGTCGGGGCCCGGCAGATCATAATCAATATACAAGACATCCTGATAACCGTCGCCATCGGGCGAAAACACTTCGGAAGAAAGGGAAAACATTGCGTTATGCACTGTTTTTTCATCATTAAATTGTGAGTTTTTATACGTAGGCGTAGCCCATCCTGCCGTACGGGCAGCCGATTGCCAATTCGAGGCTTCACCGGTGGCAGCGGCAGGATTCACCCGTTCCAAAGAAACGCCCTGCGGATCGCTGATAAAAGCGCTGTGCATTTTTTCGGTATAACAAAATTCATCTACAATTACATCTTCGGCACTTAATAACACCACGCATCCCTCTGCATTGGGATAGGAAGGCAGCGATGAAAAGGGCATCACTTTCCCGGGAAACGGCACCGTATAAAAAGACCGCAAGGCATCAAGCGTTGTTGCAAATACCGTATAATCGCGCGGATTGAAATAGTGCTGCTGCGGGCAAGGCGTGATCGTCGCTACTTCTCCCGTTTTGTCGCGATTAGCTAATTTCAGTTGCCGGGTATCAAAAACATGGTCCGACAGGTTGTACAATTCTACAAAATCGGCGCCGCCGGTAAAAGGATGAAACAGCACTTCGTTAATCACCACATCGCCCAGTTGCGGCGATCGTAAATCGGCAAATGCGTAGGTAGTATCCGTGGGCGTATTTCCCGCCATATCACAAAAAGGCGATTGTAAACTGAGTTGATACACTATGCCCTGTTCAAATGCCTTGTCGAAGCGCAACATCAATTGCAGGGGTTGAGTGGGATCATAAGTAATCTCCGCCGGCTGCCCTATGGCATTGATGTGGTAGGATAAAGGTTGTAGCGCATTTGTCACATTGAACCATTCGTTCATCTCCAGCAATAAACGATGTTCATCTAAGCGCTGCAAGGCAACAACGAAGGGCGGTTCCTCATCGGGATACAAAGCACGGACGGAATTGACTTTTCCCGGCGTTCCACCTGTTGCAGCCACGCTCGCCGCCCAATTACCGGCTGTTTCGGAAAGATTGCCGGGGTCTATTTTTTCCAACGACCATCCACCGGCGCGCTTGGCTTCATCAACTATCCACGTATCGGAATATGCTACGCGCGCCATGATATCGCCCACAGCATTTTTCAGCAGCAAGGTTTTCCCTATCTTTGTCAGTGACGAAATGTTGGTGAGGGTGGCCACCTTGCCGTAGGCGGCCATGGTAGCGGTCTGCGCCGATGCACACAAAATGAGGCATGATTTTGCCGGAATGCTTGTCGTTCCTACATTTCCCACAGTAGTGTTATAATTAATTTTCCATCCTTTCATCGTTATATCCTGTCCGGAACGATTATATAATTCGATATATTGCACTTCAGGCAGGCCATTCGACGGACCGGCTTTTGCCATAATTTCATTGAACACAATATCGCCGAATACCGGATCACAAGGCGGTGATATTTCCGGAAAACCCGCATGGTTCATCGGCACGGCAGCCGACAGAGGATAAAATACCAGCATGAAAAGAGCGGCGAAAAGTGGTTTCATGTTAATCCGTTAAATAATTATTTGAAAAATATTGTCCGGCGACATGGTTGTTGGTGATATAGCGGATAAAATAATAATTACCGTATTCGCCATGAATAGTAAAAAACACGTACCATGTTGTGCGATTACGCCGGCAAGTAATGTAATACATATCCTCTCCATATCTTGAAAAATATGGAGGCGCCGGCCTCTTAGGCTGACGATGGATTGTTGCAACAATTTCACCTGCTAATTTTTGCACATACATCACAGATGATTCATAAAAATGAAAATATCCGGATACATACAGAATATCTACAAGATCGGTTAAATAGAGCAACGAGGCTTCGTTAAACTTTACAAGCACGTTCATCAATCCTCTCTTTCAGTAAGCGACAAACTTCCTTAACAAACTCTTCGGGAGTAAGGGCTGCATCCCATTCTTTTTGTTCCTCAACAGTCATAGCGCGAGGTGAAATGGAATAACTTGCCGGAGCAGGAAATACTTGCTGACGGATTTGACTTTCGTGCAATGTGGCGATTTTTTTCATAAATCGGGCGGTTAATTTAATTACGACAAAGGTAAAGTTATTTTTTTTAACCACCAAATTTTTAATCACAAATTTATGCACGGATATTTCTTCCTGAAATCGTCGATCTGCAATTGCAGTTGCATTAAAAACTGCCGGCTGTGTGCTGTTCCGGGATGTAATAAACGGTGGCTTTTCATCGCCACAATTTTTTCTACTTCCATCCTAATTTTTTTAGTGTCATCTGATAACACGGCTGCGGCAAAGCGTTCCCAAATATATTCCACCGCCTGCGGTGAAGGGTGCAGCATATCGTCGGCATAGAAACGATAGTCGCGCAATTCATCCATCATTATTTCGTAGGCCGGAAAATAATGTGCATTTTTATTTTGCCGTTGCATTTTTTCAATAGCCAGCAACAGTGTCGACTTGCTCAACTGATTGCCATGCGCACTGTCTTTCCAATGACGAATAGGGCTTACCGTAAATATCCATTGAACAGGCAACGAGGCAATCAATGGTTGCAACGCAGCGGCCACCTCATCTACCGTGAGCAGGAAACGGTCAAATTGCACTGCCGGAATTTTATGACAATTGTTGACCACCTGTCCGCTTTCTCTATGACGATATACCCACGACGTGCCAAGGGTTACTATCATACACTCCGCCTGGCGCAAGGCTTCAGCGCCCTGCCGCAACTGTTCATTGGCCTGTTGTAAAAAAATATTTTTATCGGGATGCGAGAACCGGCTGTGATGAAAAAAAGTGGTGTACAAATCACCGCTTTGTATAACTTCATTTTCATTAAAAGCCTGTGCCGAGCGCAAGCGTTCAATACTTTGCGCTATTGATAGCGGATTATACACCGTACCGAAAGGATTAACCGTTACCGGAAAATGGCGCTGCAACATGGCATTTCCAATATTCTCTGCAAAGCAGGAACCCAGCAGCAACACCGGCGTTGTATAGGTCAGCTGTTGTGGAAAAGCAGGAATTGATACGGGTGTAGAAAAGTTCATGTGTTTTATTCGTTAAATCCGTGTACTATGATTTGCTTTAATCTCGCCAAGCCGGCACGGCGCAACGGCGAACGGGCAAAGATACGATTAAAGTCCGGCTCGTCCAAGCGCCGCCAGTCGTCCGCCGTATACGACAAAATTTCGGGCAAGGCATTCAATTCATCGTGTGTATGTGCGGGTGCGCTACTGTTCCACGGACAGGCTTTCTGACAACGATCACAGCCAAAAAGATAACCGTAAGTATCCATTTCAACCGGCGTTTTGCTTTCAATGGTTTGATAAGATACGCATTGGCGAGCATCAAGGAAGTGCGGACGGCACAGGGCACCGGTGGGACAAGCCGTCAAACAGTTGGTACAAGCGCCGCAACGTTCCCCTTCAAAAGGCGCATCATACGCAAGTTCCACATCGGTAATCAAACTTGCCAGAAAAGTAAAAGAACCGAATTCCGGCGAAATCAATAAATTATTTTTTCCTATCCAGCCCAATCCGGCACGTACCGCCCAAGCCTTTTCCAGCAGGGGCGCCGTGTCGGTAAATCCGCGGACAACAGCGGCCGGATAATACTGTTGGATAAAAGCGATTAAATACTGTAATTTTTCTTTTATAATTTCATGATAATCATTACCATAAGCATAATACGCCACTTGCGGTAGCTGTTCCGGCTGCAACACTTGCGGCTTATAGGACATTATCATCATAACCACCGATTTAGCCCCTTCTAACAACAACCGCGGATTAGTCCGTTTGTCGATATTCCGCGACATATAGCCCATTTCCGCCTGCGCTCCGGCGTCTAACCACTGCTGCAAATGCTCAGCTTCAACGGGTAAGGCTTCCGCCCGTGCCACCCCGCAAGCGTCAAATCCCAAACGAAGCGCCTGTTGTTTTAATAATGAAGTGAAACTTTTCGGCATTTTTTTATGACGATTTCCTACAAATATACAAAAAAATCCCTACATTTGTGCTACAAAACCAAAAACAAATGAAAAAAATATTAGTAATCGGCGGACTCGGACAAATAGGTTCGGAATTAGTACCTGAATTTAATACACGTTACGGCAGCGACAATGTGATTGTGGCCGACGCTGTTGATGACAAAAACGGCATTGTAAAAGACAATGTGTTTGAAAAAATTGATGTGACCGACTTCACCTCCGTAGAAAATTCGGTGAAACGCCACAACATCGACACAATTATCAACCTTGCGGCCATCCTCTCGGCGAAAGGCGAACAAAATCCCGACCTGGCCTGGCGCATCAATATCGACGGGTTGCTCAACGTAATCCGGTTAGGCGTGCAGTACAAACTCGACCGCATTATGGTACCGAGTTCCATTGCGGTATTCGGCCCCCAGTCGGTGCTCTACAACGCGCCGCAGGAAACGATGTTGACGCCGAATACGATGTACGGCATTACGAAAGTAACCGGTGAAATGCTGGCCGATTATTACTTCAAAAAACACGGGCTTGATTTCCGCGGCATCCGTTATCCGGGCATCATCAGCTACAAAACAGCACCCGGTGGCGGCACTACCGACTATGCCGTAGAAATTTTCTATGAGGCGTTGAAGCAAAAGAAATATACCTGCTTCCTCAGCGCCGAAGCCTGCCTGCCCATGATGTATATGCCCGACTGCGTGCGCGGCACCATTGAATTATTGGAAGCCGACCGCAGTAAGTTAAAGCACCACGGCAACTACAATTTGGGCGCCATGAGTTTCACGCCCGAAGATTTGGCCACTGAAATCCGCAAGCACATTCCCGAATTTGAAATCAACTACAAGCCCGATTTCCGCCGTGAGATCGCCAAGTACTGGCCGGCTTCTGTTGATGACTCTTCTGCCCGCGCCGAGTGGGGCTGGAAACCGCAATGGGACATGCCCGCCATGGTGGCCGATATGTTGAAAGAAATAGCGAAGAAGATATAGAACGCGGATGACGCGGATTGTGCGGATAAGCACGGATTTTATCTGCGTAAAACGGATGACGCGGATTGTGCGGATAAGCACGGATTTTATCTGCGTAAAGCGGCGCGTGCTATCAATTCTCTCCGCCAACGGTCAGTGACTTCACCAGCACCGTGGGCAATCCCTGCGATACAGGGGCGCTTTGCCCATCCTTACCGCAGGTCCATGCGCCATCGTCAATTTTGCAATTGTTGCCCACCATGGTAATATCGGCCAGGGCTTGCGGGCCATTGCCTATGATATTAATATCCTTGATGGGGCGCGTGAGCCGTCCGTTCTCAATGAGGTAGCCGGTCTTTACGAAAAACGTGAAATCGCCGGCGCCGATCTGTACCTGTCCGTTCGTGAAATTATCTACATACACGCCTTTTTTCACCGAGGCAATAATGTCGCTTTCCTGCATATTTCCGCTTTCCATATACGTTACCCGCATGCGCGGCATGGGCGCATAGCGGAACGACTGGCGGCGACCGTTGCCCGTGGGCGCCACGCCGTAATGTTGCGCACTGATGCGGTCGTGCAGGTAACTGGTGAGCACGCCGTTTTTCACAATATATGTTTTCTGCCCTTCCACCCCTTCGTCGTCTACATTAACCGCGCCGCGATTGAAAGCAATGGTGCCGTCATCAACTACGTTGATATGTTCGTTACAAATTTGCTGTCCTAATTTATCTGAAAAAATAGAGGTATTTTTCCGGTTGAAGTCGGCCTCAAAAGCATGCCCTATCGCCTCGTGCAGCAGGATGCCGGACCCACCGGCCGCCATGACCACCGGCATCTCTCCCCCTTTGGGCTTTTCCGCTTCGAACATGATAGACGTTTTACGCACCACCTCTTGTGATAACTGTTCCAACAGATCGTCCGTCAAAAATTCAAAGCCTTTTCGTTGCGCCAACGAGGCACTACCGTTCTCAATCTTTCCGTTCTGCTCCATGATACAAGTGACATTCAACACCGTCATCGGACGATAATCGGTGCAAAGCACACCTTCCGAATTACAAAATAAAATATACGATGTGCTGTCGGTAAGCGCCGCCCGCACCTTCGTCACCCGTTTGTCCAATGCGAAAATACGGTCGTTCAACCTTTGCAGGAAGGGCATCTTCTCCCCTATCTCCACCTGTTCCCAGGGATGTTGCACAGAATAACGATTGGGGAAAACACGCGCTGTAAGATTGACAGGCGCCGTTGTTTTATTTTGCGAAGCGATGCAGGCGGCCGTGCGGGCGGCTTTCAGCATTTCTTCCAAGGTCACCTGCTCGGTGTAGGCATAGCCGGTCTGGTCGCCTGCCACCACGCGGATGCCCACGCCGTAGTCGATATCGGACGAGGC
>QMCE01000978.1_pt1 | contig 15681 bp, 9 predicted proteins | sample 1821851 | NCBI WGS metagenome assembly QMCE01 (sample SAMN09453174, study PRJNA476694) | Termite gut metagenome, whole genome shotgun sequencing project. | isolation source: worker | host: Odontotermes sp. | place: South Africa:Pretoria | collected 2016-01-28
ATCCCGAGTATCTTTTCCACGTCGGCCGTGGTGACCTCCGGGCTGAACTCCTCCTCGAACCCGATATTCTTCGCCCTGTGGCGCGCAAGTTTCGCAAGGTTCTTGTCGAGCGTGCGCACGCCCGATTCGCGGGTGTACTCGCTGATTATCTTCTCCATGACCTCCGTCGGCACGGTCATATCTTTGACGGGAACGCCGTGGGCCTCCAACTGTTTTGGCAGCAGGTGGCGTTCGCCGATCTGGATCTTCTCCTCCATGATATAGCCCGGAATGTTGATCATCTCCATACGGTCGCGCAGGGCCGGACTGATGTTCTGTATATTGTTAGCCGTGGCTATGAACAGCACCTTCGACAGGTCGTATTCTATATCGAGATAGTTGTCGTGGAACGTGGTGTTCTGTTCGGGGTCGAGCACTTCGAGCAGCGCTTGATGGTCTGGATGATGCGGCCGGGCATCGCGCCGATGTACGTACGACGGTGCCCGCGGATCTCCGACTCGTCGTGAAGACCGCCGAGGGATATACGCCCGAACTTGCGTCCGAGAGCTTCCGCCACCGACTTGCCGAGCGAGGTCTTACCCACTCCGGGAGGGCCGTAAAGGCAGATGATCGGCGATTTCAGGTCGCCTTTCAGTTTTATTATCGCCAAGTGTTCGAGTATACGCTCCTTAACCTCCTCAAGCCCGAAATGGTCGTCGTCCAACTGCCGGCGCGCGCGCTTCAGGTCGAGGTTGTCCTTTGTGCACTCGTTCCACGGAAGTTCGAGCATAAGGTTGAGGTATGACACCTGCACCGAGTACTCGGCGATGGCCGGGTTGAGCCTCTCCAGTTTGTTCAGTTCCTTGTAGAACGTCTCGCTTATCTCCTTGTTCCACTTCTTTTTGGCCGCTTTCTCGCGCAGTTCGGCTATATCGTTATCCGCCTGGTCGCCTCCCAGTTCATCCTGTATGGTGCGCATCTGCTGCTGGAGATAGTACTCTCGCTGCTGTTGGTCCATATCCTGCTTCACCTTGCTCTGGATCTCGCTGCGCAGTTCGATCAACTGCTGTTGCTTGATAAGTATTTCAAGCAAACGGCGCGAACGTGCCAGAAGGCCCGGCGCTTCGAGCAGGTGCTGGCGGTCGGAATCCTCCAGGTCGAGGTTCGAGCAGATGAAGTTGATCAGCCCACGCTTGCTGTCGATATTCTTGATCGCGAACGCGGCTTCCTTCGGGATATTGGGCGAAATGTTGATTATGTTCAGCGCCACGTCGCGGATCGAGTCGACCATCGCGTCGAATTCGCTGTTGTTCTTATCCGGCGCGCCATCCTTTATAGAAATAACGCTCGCCATATAGTAAGGCTCCGAGGCTACGAACTGCCTGATCTCGATCTTCTCCAGCCCGTGCAGGATTACGGTCAGGTTTCCGTTGGGCATTTCCAACACCTTGAGGATGCGGGCGGCCGTACCTATTTTGTATATATCGTCCGCGCCGGGATCCTCGACGTCGGCCTCCTTCTGGAGGATCGCCCCGAGGATACCGCCGCCTTTTTCGACCTCGCGCACGAGCTTCATCGACTTGTCGCGCCCCACCGTGATGGGGGTTATTGCCCCGGGGAAAAGCACCGAGCTGCGCAGGGTCAGGATCGGCAGTACGTCGGGCAGGTCTACCGAGGGCATCACGTCGTCCTCGTTGCCCGTCACAATGGGGATCACCTGATGCTGTCCGTCCAACAGGTCGGCGATGTCGTTTATGTGGTCCAGGTTTATTTTTACTCTTTTACTCATATATTTTCTTCATAATGCGCTTCCTTTTGCGCGCACAAATGTATAGTGTTTAATCTAAATTATAACGTCTGTTTCGTCATATTAATTATCTTTGCAAATTAAATGCAAAAAGTGAATAATCCGTAAATTTTGTCAAAATGTCACACGATTGGCGGGTTTTTACACAAATCCGGACACGGAAAGGTGACAATGACAGGACAAAAATAAAAATATGAATATCGGCGACAAGTACATTCCTCAGCAGATCGAGAGTAAATGGTATGAATACTGGCTCGAAAAGGGTTTCTTCCACTCCGATCCCGACGACCGCGAACCTTATACGATAGTGATCCCGCCGCCCAACGTGACGGGGATCCTCCACATGGGCCACGTACTGAACAACACGATCCAGGACGTTCTGGTGCGCCGCGCGAGGATGCAGGGCAAGAACGCCTGCTGGGTTCCGGGCACCGACCACGCTTCGATAGCCACCGAGGCCAAGGTCGTCGCCCGCCTGCGCGAGCAGGGGATCGAGAAGAGCGACCTCACGCGCGAGGAGTTCCTGCGCCACGCATGGGACTGGACGGATGAGCATGGCGGGATAATCCTCAAGCAGTTGCGCCACCTGGGCGCGTCGTGCGACTGGGAGCGTACGTGCTTCACTATGGACGAGGCCCGCAGCGAGAGCGTGTTGAAAGTGTTCGTCGACCTCTACAACAAAGGTAAAATATACCGCGGCGTGAGGATGGTCAACTGGGACCCGGCGGCGCGCACCGCCCTGAGCGACGAGGAGGTGATATACAAGGAGATGCAGGGCAAACTATACTACCTGCGCTACCGGATCGAGGGCGGGGATGGTGCGGTGATCGTTGCCACAACACGCCCCGAGACCATTCTCGGTGATACGGGCCTGTGCGTCAACCCCAACGACCCGCGCTATGCCTCCCTCAAGGGCAAACGTGTGATAGTGCCGCTGGTCGGTCGCGCCGTGCCGGTGATCTACGACGACTATGTGGATATGGAGTTCGGCACGGGCGCGCTGAAAGTCACGCCGGCGCACGACATAAACGACTATGTGTTGGGCGAGAAATACGGCCTCGAAGCGATAGACATCTTCACCGACGACGGAAAGATAAACGACAAGGTGGGGATGTACGTCGGCATGGACCGCTTCGACCTGCGAGTGAAGATCGAGGGCGACCTCGCGGCTGCCGGTCTTCTGGAAAAGGTCGAGCCGTACACCAACAAGGTGGGCTGCTCGGAGCGCACGGGCGCGCCTATCGAACCGAAACTATCGATGCAGTGGTGGCTGAAGATGGAAGAGTTGGCAAAACCGGCCCTCGATGCCGTGATGGACGGCGATGTGAAGTTCCACCCGGAAAAGTTCAAAAATACCTACCGCCACTGGATGGAGACGATAAAAGATTGGTGCATTTCGCGGCAGTTGTGGTGGGGCCATCAGATCCCGGCGTGGTACCTGCCCGGCGGCGGCTTCGTGGTTGCCGAGAACGAGCAGGAGGCCCTGCGTATGGCACGGGAAAAGACCCCGTCACTTACGGCTGCCGACCTGCGCCGCGACGAGGACGCGCTCGACACGTGGTTCAGTTCATGGCTGTGGCCGATCTCGGTTTTCGACGGTATCCGCAACCCCGACAACGCGGACATAAAATACTATTACCCGACCGACGACCTTGTGACTGCCCCCGAGATCATTTTCTTCTGGGTGGCGAGGATGATAATGGCCGGTTACGAATACCGCGGCGCGAAGCCTTTCTCGAACGTTTATTTCACCGGGATCGTGCGTGACAAGCAGCGCCGCAAGATGAGCAAGTCGCTCGGCAACTCGCCCGACCCGTTGGACATGATCGCGGAGTATGGTGCTGATGGCGTGCGCACGGCGATGCTCTTCTGCTCTGCCGCGGGCAACGACCTGATGTTCGACGAGTCTCTGTGCGAACAGGGCCGCAACTTCGGCAACAAGATATGGAATGCGTACAGGCTTGTGAATACGTGGAAGGTGGACGATGCGCTGCCCCAGCCCGAAAGCGCGCGGATCGCCGTCGAGTGGTTCGGCGCCGTGCTGGACAAGGCGGTAGGCGAGATCGACCGCAGTTTCGCGTCGTACCACATTTCGGAGGCCCTGATGACGATCTACAAACTCTTCTGGGACGACTTCTCGGCGTGGTACCTCGAAATGATAAAACCGGCCTACCAGCAGCCAATCGATGGGGTGACGCTTACCGAGACGCGCGCGATCTTCGGGAAGCTGTTGCAGGTAATCCACCCCTTCATGCCGTTCATCACCGAGGAGATCTGGCAGCATATCGCGCCCCGCAGGGACGGCGAAAGTATTATGGTTACCCTTTCCCCGCGGGCCGGTGCAGTCAATGAAACGCTCCTCGCCGAGTTCGAGAAGGTGCAGGGGGCGATAACCGCCATACGCAGCATACGTCAGGAACGCGGGATCGCGAACAAGGATGCGATCGTGCTGAGAGTGATCCCCGATGAGAATTATCATCCCGCATATAACTCCCTGCTGGCGAAGATGGCCAACCTCTCGTCGATCGATGAAGTAGCCGAAAAAGATGCCTCGGCAGCGGCCTTTATCGTGAAGACCACGCAGTACTTCGTGCCGATGGGCGACCGGATCGACGTCGCCGCCGAACTCGAAAAGCTCACCGCCGAACTCACCTACCTCGAAGGCTTCCTGCGTTCGGTAATGGGTAAATTGGGTAACGAACGCTTCATGGCCGGTGCCCCCGCGAAAGTCGTCGAAACCGAATTAGCAAAGAAAGCCGACGCCGAAGCCAAGATCGCCGCGATCAGAGAGCGGATCGCCGCACTGAAATAAATTAGTGCCTAAAAATGTTGTGGCCGCGCGTAGAGCGCGGCCGCAACATTTTATGCTTAGTTCTCAGGCCGGAGCCAGCGGAGGGTTGCGTGTAATGAAATGAAGCGCGGCCCTTCGCCGCGGGTGGCTGCGGGCCGCCGCTCTCAATCTTAAAACAAAGTCTGCTCGATAATGCGCGGCTTAGGAGGTTCCTCGGGAGTCTCGAAAAGAGAAGGTGCCGCCTCCGGTTCGGCGAACAATTCGGCGACCGGCTCATCGGCAGGATAGTCCGGCACAGGTTCGTCATCGAGCGCAATAAATTCCTCCTCGGTGATTTCGGCGATAACTATCTCTTCTGCAATATATTCCAGGGTGGCCTCTTGAGGTGTCGGGGTTTCTTCCTGCGTTACGACAACCCGAGCCGCAGGCACATCGTCCCCCTCCGGCCCCTCGTCACGATATACCTCGCCGTCGTCACCCCGCAGTTCCTCGCGTATTTCGAGCAGTAGCGACCGTATCCGGAGCAGGCGGTCGGTAATCTCCATATCGCGCGAAATACCCTCGGGGTTATCCTTGATGCGCTTCTGCGCCCCGGCGAGCGTCATTCCCTTCTCCTTGACCAGATGGTAGACCAACTTCAGGTTATCGACGTCCTGCGGCGTGAACCGACGGTGTCCCGTCGTGCTTTTGCGAGGCTTCAGAATATCGAACTTCGATTCCCAGAAGCGGATGAGCGACGGGTTGACATCGAACATCTCGGCCACCTCGCCCATCGAGTAATATATCTTCCCCTTCTTGTGTTCTATGGTATCCATAACGCGCCGCGTTAAAAAGTTGCATCACAAAGTTACGAAAATTTACTAACTTTGCCTCCCGAAACTTCTAAAATGATGGAATACACCATAAAAGGGACAGTCGTCGCCGGGCGCAGACTCGGGCGCGAACTCGGTTTTCCGACGGCGAACATAGCCGCGGGAGATACGCCCGGGGTGGACAACGGAGTGTATGCCGTCAGAGTGGATATTGACGGGAAAACCTACGATGGTATGGCCAACCTCGGACACAAACCCTCGATAGGCAGCTCTGAACGCCTGTTGGAAGTGAATATTTTCGGTTTCGAAGAAGACCTGTACGGACGCCGGATCAGCGTCACCCTCTTACATCGCCTGCGCTCCGAAAAACATTACGCCACACTCGAAGAACTTCGCAACGCCATCGCCCGCGACCGTCGCGAAACAGAAGAATACTTCAGCCAAAACAAAGCAGCGCCCCCAGCAAAATAGCGCCGCATTTATGACAAAAAGCCACTCGAACAGGTGGCTTTTTATATATCCGTTATGCTTCGCCCATGTTGAACCCCAGTGTTACAGGGTCCTCGTCATTCTGGTCGGCCCATGAGGACGTTGCCATTTCTATCCGGCCGACGTTGCTTTCATAGCGCGTTATGTTGTCCTGAAGCGACATTAGAAGGCGCTTTGCGTGTTCCGGGGTAAGGATCACACGGCTGTGTATCTTGGCTTTCGGCAATCCGGGCATCATCGCTGCGAAGTCGATGACGAATTCGGACGTCGAGTGGGAGATGATTGCAAGATTTGCGTAGCGTCCCTGTGCGACATCTTCGCTCAGTTCAAGGTCGAGTTCTTTTTTCTGGTTCATTGTTCCCTTCCGTCAGGTTGTTTGGGTTGTGCAAATATATGACGGGAATATCCAATATTTTTGCAAATACACTGAAAGTTACTGCTATTTTATTAACAATCATTCTGCCCGGTTGCATTGAAATGTGCCACGATGGCTTCTGCACGCGATTTCCCGACGATCGCGGCGAGTTGCCCGGGCGCGGCGCGGCGGATGCCGGAGACGGTCTTGAAACGCTTGAGCAGTTTCTCGATAGAGCCTGTGCCAACGCTGGGTATGGCCTCCAACTCGCTTTTTATGAACGCCTTGGAACGCTTCTGGCGATGGAACGTGATGCCGAAACGGTGGGCCTCGTCGCGCAGGTGCATTATCACTTTCAGGGGTTCGCCCGTGCGGTCGAGGTAATAGGGCAGGGGGTCGCCGGGATAGAAGACCTCCTCGATGCGCTTGGCGAGGCCGACGATCGTCACGCTCCGCTCGATGCCGAGTTCGCGCAGCACGCCGTATGCAGAACTCAACTGCCCCTTGCCGCCGTCGACCACTATCAGGTCTGGCAGCGCGATGCCCTCGTCCAACAGGCGGCGGTAGCGGCGGTGGATTATCTCGCGCATCGACGCGAAGTCGTCGGGGCCCACGACGGTCTTTATATTGAAATGGCGGTACTCCTTGCGCGAGGGTTTCGCGTCGCGGAACACAACGCACGAGGCCACGGGGTGCGTCCCCTGAAGGTTGGAGTTGTCGAAGCACTCGATATGCCGCGGCAGGACGTCCATCCTGAGCTCGCGGCGCATCGCCTCCAACACCCGCTCGGTATGCCGTACGGGGTCTTTGATCTCAAGGTTTTTCATGCGCTCGGCGCGGTAGAGCCTGGCGCTGCGCAGGGCGAACTCCATAAGTTTCAGTTTGTCGCCGCGCTTGGGGACGGAGAATTTCACCCCGTCGAACAGCTCCGTGTCGGGCATATAGGGCACAAGGACGTTGCGCGCCAGCGGCCCCGCGATCCGTTCGCTCACCTGCCGGATCGCCTGGGTGAGTATCGTCCGGTCGTCGTCTTCGGCCCCGAGCGAGAGCTGTGCTGTGAACGAATTGACGACCGCGCCGCCCACGATCCTCACGAAATTGCAATACACCGCATCGACGTCCTTCAACACCGCGAAGACGTCGAGGTCGCCGATCGTGCTGCTCACTATCACCGACTTGCTCACATAATTATCGAGCAGTTGCAGGCGGGTTTTATACCGTTCGGCTTCCTCGAAATCGAGCGCTGCCGAGGCGTTGTGCATCGACTCTTCGAGGTATTTGCGCGGAGGGCGCAGGTCGCCCGAGAGCGTGCGCGCGATCATCTCTATACTCGCGTTATAATCCTCCGACGACTGTTTACCCACGCACGGGGCGAGGCAGTTCCCCAGATGATATTGCAGACAGACACTGTATTTCCCCCGTTCGATCTGCGCCGGATCGAGGTTCAGCGAGCAGGTGCGCAGGCGGTAGATGCCGTGGACGAGTTCCAGAACGTTCTTCTGCACCGTCACCGACGAGTATGGCCCCCAGTAGCGCGAGCCGTCGCGCAGCATCCGCCGCGTGGACTCCACCCGCGGGAAAGGCTCGTTGCGGACGACGATCCACGGGTAGGTCTTGTCGTCCTTAAGCATCACGTTGTAGCGCGGCTGGAGGTTTTTTATAAGGTTGTTCTCCAGCAGAAGTGCGTCGCCCTCCGACTGCATGACGATGTGCCTGATGTCGGCGATATGGCGCACCATGATCCGCGTCTTAGGTGCATGGTCCTTGCTGTCGAGAAAATATGACGACACACGTTTGCGCAGGCTCTTGGCTTTGCCGACGTAAATGACCTCCCCCTCGGCGTTTACGAACTGGTAGACGCCCGGCTCGAGCGGCAGCATAGCCACCTTTGCCTTCAATTCCGTTTTCTTTTCCGTGGCCATATTTGCAAAAATAGGCATTAGTGGTGAAAGTCTGGGAAATTTGAGTATTTTTGTGCGAAAATCGACTTGCGCGTGGCAAAGAAGTACCTTGTAGAGGCTGAAGACCTCATGAACGGGCGCACCGGTGGTGTTCGCCGGATGTTTGCCAGGGCGGCGATGGGCGTTCTGGGCATCAATAAGATCAACCGGCTTTACGGGGACACGTTCGACAGCGGTACCGACACGGCGGCCGAGTTGTTGAAGCAGCTCGACATCAAGTATACGATCTGTGACAAAGACCGGTCGAATATCCCCGCGGAGGGCGGCGTGGTCTTTATCTCGAACCACCCTACGGGCCTTCTCGACGGAATCCTGCTTATAGATATGCTATCGAAGGTGCGCCCTGACGTGAGGTTTATGGGCAACTTCCTGCTCGACCGCATCGAATCCCTGAAACGTTATTTCATCTCCGTCGACCCGTTCGATTCGAAGGACGCGAAGAAGAATATGCGCGGCGTGCGCGAGGCCCTGCGGCATGTGCAGGAGGGCGGCGCACTGGTAATATTCCCGGCAGGGGAGGTAGCCACATGGCAGAAAGGGTTTAACGAGATCAAAGACCGGCGCTGGCCAAAGTCGATCATACGCTTCATCCGCAGCGCCGACATGCCTGTCGTGCCTATCTGCATCGAGGCGCGCAACAGCCGGTTTTTCAGGCTGGTGGGGCTGATACATCCCGTACTGCGGACGATCCTGCTCCCGCGCCAGCTTATCAATAAACGCGGCAAGACGGTTAATGTCAACGTCGGCTCGGCCATCGCCCCGCGCAGGGTGAAGCAACTTGAAAGCATCGAGGTTTACGGCGATTATCTGCGCGCCAATGTGGATTACCTGCACAAGAAACTCCCTCGCAAAAAATTGCTCCGCAAACGCCGAAAACCGCTCATCCCGCGCAAGCCGGAAGATATAGCGCCGGCGCTCGACCTGTCGCTGATCCTCGACGAACTCGCGGCCATACGCTCCGAACACCTGCTGTTCGAGCAGGCGAACTACGACGTCTACTGCGCCCATCCGTTCCAGATCCCGTCGGTGATGTACGAGATCGGCCGTCTGCGCGAGATCACGTTCCGTTCGATCGGCGAGGGCACGGGGAAGTCCATCGACACAGATTTCTACGACACATACTATCACCAGCTCTTCATCTGGGACCGCGACACGCAGCAGATAATCGGCGCCTACCGCCTCGGTATGGGCGATGAGATAATGCCTCGCTTCGGGCTCGAAGGGTTCTATGTCAATTCGCTTTTCCGGATGAAGCCCGAGATGGGGCACATAATGGAGAAGACCATAGAGTTGGGCCGTTCGTTCGTCGTCGAGGAGTACCAACGCAAGCCGATCTCGCTGCTGTTGCTGTGGCGGGGGATACTCTACGTGCTGCTCAGGCACGAGCAGTACCGCAATCTTTTAGGGCCGGTGACCATTTCAGGCGAGTTTGACAAATATTCCAAGACCGTCATAGTCACCCATCTGCGGCAACAGCACCTCAACAAAGTCGTGGCTCGGTGGGTGAAACCCCTGACGGGCCTCGAAGGGATCGACGCCCCGATCGACGAGTCTCTGATCGCCGGGGTCGAAGATATTGCCCTGATCGACAAATTAGTGCGCGACATAGAGCGCGACGAACTCTCGATACCGATCCTTATCAAGAAATATCTCCAACTGAACAGCCATGTGTTGGCATTCAACGTCGACCACGACTTTGCCGACGCGCTCGATGCGCTGATGCTCCTCGATTTGAAGAAGATGCCCGAATCGACCATCAACCTTCTGGCGAAAGAGATCACCGACATCGACGTGGTCGCCCGGTTCCGCAATTATCATCCGGAGCTTTGAAAGCAATGATTAGTGGTTGATCTGTTGCGGCCGCGCTCTACACGCGGCCGTATACAAAACTAAATTTGCCCCTCTGATTTCCGAACGCTTATTATACTCCAGTCGTAGCCGTCCTTGCGGTCTTTGACCTCGATGCCTATCCGGGTGAGTTCGTCGCGTATGCGGTCGGATTCCGCCCAGTCCTTGCGGGCTTTGGCTTCGGTGCGCATCTGAAGGAGCATCTCCACGAGCGGGGCCACAAGGTCGTTGGCTGCCGCGGGGTTGTCGTCGCGCAGGCCGAGGATGTCGAAGACCATGCGGTGCACCATTCGGCGCAGTTCGTCGAGGTCGGCGGGCGAGATCGTCTCCTGCTTTTCGTAGAGCTGGTTTATCGTGCGCACCCAGTCGAACAGTACGGAGATGGCGATCGGGGTGTTTAGGTCGTCGTTCATCGCGTCATGGAAGCGCGTTTCGAGGTCCGATATATCGACCGTGGAACGTTCGCCCGGCATGATCTTGTCTATCGTATCAACGGCTGTAAGCAGGCGAGCCAGCCCCTTTTCCGCAGCCTGCAACGCCTCGTTCCCGAAATCCAATGTCGAGCGGTAGTGGGCCTGCAATATGAAAAAGCGGATCGTCATCGGCGCGTAGGCCTGTGCCAGTAGCGGGTGCGTACCCGTGAAGAGCTGGTCGAGCGTGATGAAGTTGCCGAGCGACTTGCCCATCTTCTGACCGTTGATCGTGATCATATTGTTATGCATCCAGTAGCGTGCTGCATCGTGTCCGCATGCCGCCGTATTCTGCGCCGCTTCGCATTCATGGTGCGGAAAGAGCAGGTCGAGTCCGCCGCCGTGGATATCGAAACGTTCGCCGAGGTACTTCACGCTCATCGCCGAACATTCGAGATGCCAGCCTGGGAACCCGTCGCCCCATGGCGAGGGCCAGCGCATGATATGTCCGGGCGAAGCTTTTTTCCACAGTGCGAAGTCGTATGGCCGCCGCTTGTCGCCCTGGCCGTCCAGGTCGCGCGTGTTGGCGCGCATCTCCTCGACGTTGCGCCCCGAAAGTTTTCCGTACTTATATTTTGCGTCGTATTTGTCGACGTCGAAATAGACCGAGCCGTTGCTCAGGTAGGCGTAACCCCTGTCGAGGATCTCTTTGACAAGCGCGATCTGCTCGATGATATGCCCGCTCGCGCGCGGTTCGATCGAAGGCGGCAGCACGTTCAGCTGATCCATCGCGCGGTGATATCGGTCGGTGTAGTACTGCACGATCTCCATGGGTTCGAGTTTTTCGAGCGCGGCCTTTTTCGCCACCTTGTCCTCGCCCTCGTCGCCGTCGTTCTCGAGGTGCCCGACGTCGGTTATGTTGCGCACATAGCGCACCTTATAATCCAGCTCCTTCAGCCAGCGGAACAGGATATCATAGACGATAGCCGGCCGCGCATGGCCCAGATGCGGATCGCCATAGACCGTCGGCCCGCACACGTATACGCCCACGAACGGGGGGGCGAGGGGGTCGAAACGTTCCTTGCTGCGCGTGAGGGTGTTATAGATAGTGAATTTCGAGAGTGCTTCCATCCTGTCGGAGTTTTTATGCTAATAAGTACAAAAGTATAAAAACTATCGCAGAATAGAGTATTATAGTTTTGATTTATTGCATTTGTAAATTTAATAAAATAATCACATGGCAATTCCCGTTATGATAGTGACAATGATCACTAATCGAAAGGAATTAAAATGCAGATCAAACAATCGGGGACGCTTCAGCGCCACTTGCGAACGGGCAGCCGTGAAGCGCAAAGGACAGGTTTACTCTCGCTGTTGCCCGAGATGGCTTTCATATCGGTGCTTAGGGACAACCGTTCGCACGCGGCGCAGGTTCTGGGGCGATTGCTGAAGGATTGGGAGATATACCAGATGGGGGTGAGCATCGAACGTGAATTTGCAAAAGCCGTCGCGGAGGAGGAAAATGATGCCGGTCTGCGCAAGATTGTCAGCGGGATAATCGAAGGGATAGATAAGACCAGGCTTGCCATGGGCGGTGCAGCGGGTGCGGCTGCGCACACAGGCCATTTCCTGCTGTGGATGTTGGTCAATCGCGGACTTGTCACTTCGCAGGCATTGGAACTCTATGGCATCACGGTCGAAAAGGTCATCAAAGAACTCGCCCGGCTACCCGAGAACGAGGATTTCTATATAGACATAGAAGCTGCTGAAAAATTCGTTAACAGCAAGTTGGCTCAATATGCCAGTGACCGGCAGACCGACGACGAGTTTTCCGGAGAGGAATATATCGGGGAAGAGGGCGGTACGGCAACCAAGGTTAAGACCCGGAAAGGCACCAAATCCATGATAGAGCAGTTTGCGGTGAACCTTACGCGCGCCGCCCGCGAGGGAGAGATAGATCCGGTGGTGGGGCGCATGCGGGAGATCGAGCGGCTCGTGCAGATACTCGGCCGACGCAAGAAAAACAACCCGGTGCTCATAGGCGAACCGGGTGTCGGCAAGAGCGCGATCGTCGAGGGGTTGGCCCTGCTCATGGCGTCGCGTAAGGTCCCGGAGAGCCTGCGCGGCAAGGAGATATATTCGCTCGACGTGGCGTCGCTCGTGGCCGGCACCAAATACCGCGGTGAGTTCGAACAGCGCATCAAGGAACTGCTGGACGAGCTGACATCCGATAAAAACGTCATTCTATTTATAGACGAGATACACACGATCGTTGGTGCAGGCAGTACGCAGGGCAGTCTCGACACGGCCAACATACTCAAACCCGCCCTTGCGCGCGGGGAGTTGCAGTGCATCGGGGCCACGACCCTCGACGAATATCGCGAGAACATAGAAGCCGACGGTGCTCTGGAACGCCGTTTCCAGAAGATAATCGTCGAGCCGACGACGCACGAGGAGACGCTGCTGATTCTCGAAAATATAAAGGGCAGCTACGAGGCACACCACTGTGTGCGCTATACGCCCGAGGCTCTGCGTGCATGCGTCGACCTTACCGAAAGGTATGTTTCCGACCGCTGTTTCCCCGATAAGGCTATCGACGCTATGGACGAGGCGGGTTCTAAGGCGCGGCTTGCGTCCGCCCCCGAACCGGCGGCCATCCGCGATACCGAGGTGGCGATCATACAGGCTATCTCTGAGCGGCAGAAAGCCATGTCGGAGGTTGATTACAACGCCGCGGCCCGTGCCCGCCTGCGCGTGCTGTCGCTGCGGGCGAAGTTGGACGATCAACGCCGGGATTGGGAACGCGAGCAGGAGGAAAACCCTCCCGTGGTGGGCGTGGAACATATCGAAGAGGTGATAACCTCGATGACGGGCGTACCGGTGGAGCGCGTTTCCCAGGGAGAGAAACAGAGGCTCGTCTCAATGGGCGAGCATCTCGCCGGACGTGTAATCGGGCAGGACGAAGCGGTTGGCAAAGTAGTGAAATCCATCCAGCGCAGCCGCGCGGGGCTTAAAGACCCGAACAAGCCGATCGGCGTCTTCATGTTCGTAGGCCCGACGGGGGTCGGTAAAACCCACCTCACCAAAGAGTTGTCGAAGTGGATGTTCGACCGTCCCGATGCGCTGATACGCATAGATATGAGCGAGTACTCGGAGAAGCATAACGTGAGCCGCATGATCGGTTCGCCTCCCGGGTATGTGGGCTACAACGAGGGCGGGCAACTCACCGAAGCCGTGCGCCGCCAACCGTATGCGGTGGTACTCTTCGACGAGATCGAAAAGGCGCATCCGGACGTGTTCAACATAATGCTCCAGATATTCGACGACGGGCAACTCACCGACGGTAACGGGCGCAAGATCGACTTCCGCAACACGGTGATAATCATGACCTCGAACGTCGGGTCGCGCACAATTGCCCAGAAACGGCCCGCGGTGGGGTACGGCACGTCGAACAAAGAGACCGTCGAGGCCACCGACACCGTATCGCACTACCGCTCGGCCCTCGACCAGGCGTTCGCTCCCGAGTTTATCAACCGCATCGACGATATTGTGGTCTTCAACACCCTCACCAGGCAGGATGTCGAATGCATTGTCGATCTCGAACTTGCGAATCTCGCCGACCGTGCCGGTAAATTGGGCTATCGCCTCAAAGCATCGCCCAAAGCGCGCAAGCAACTCGCAGGAATGGGCTATGAACCGCGCTATGGGGTGCGCTCGCTCAAGCGCACGATCCTCGACCATGTCGAGGAACCTCTTGCGCAGATGATAGTCTCGGGGCAGATTGCCGACGGAGATACGGTCAATATAGGCGTCGCCAACGGACAAATAGAACTTCGCAGAAAAGCGGCGTAACTCCGGATGCTATTCCTAAAGAAAACCGCCTTCCCTGTGCAGGGAAGGCGGCCTCGGTATTGTGTATCGCGCAGTTTAGATAACGCCCTGTTCGAGCATTGCCTGGGCCACTTTCATAAAGCCTGCGATGTTCGCGCCCTTAACGTAGTCTACGCTGCCGTCGGCCTTCCTGCCGTGTTTCACGCATGCTTCGTGGATGCTCTCCATAATGAAGTGAAGTTTCTCGTCCACCTCTGCGCCCGACCACGAAATGTGCATACAGTTCTGGGTCATTTCGAGGCCCGAAGTCGCAACACCGCCGGCGTTCACAGCCTTGCCCGGGGCGAAGAGGATGCCCGCCTTCTGGCAGGCGTGGATAGCCTCGGGGGTGCAGCCCATGTTCGAAACCTCGGCAACGCACCATGTGCCGTTCTTCAGCAGTTCGGCTGCGTCGTCACCGTTCAGCTCGTTCTGGAACGCGCACGGAAGAGCGATGTCGCACTTAACGCTCCAAGCCTTCTTGCCTGCGGTGAACGTCGCGTGCCCTTTGAACTTATCGGCGAACGGAGCGACGATGTTCTGGTTCGATGCACGCAGGTCCAACAGGTAGTCGATCATCTCTTCGGTCATACCGGCGGGGATATTCACCACGCCGTCGGGGCCGGAGATCGCAACGACCTTGGCGCCGAGTTCGGTAGCCTTCTTCGATGCGCCCCAAGCCACGTTGCCGAAGCCCGAAACAGCGATCGTCTTGCCCTTGATGTCCTTGCCTGCCAGTTTGAGCATGTGCTCGACGAAATAGAGCGCGCCGAAGCCGGTAGCCTCCGGACGGAGGATCGAACCGCCCCAGGTCTCGCCTTTGCCGGTCAGTACGCCCGTGTGGTATTGGCGTGCGAGCTTCTGGAACATCCCGTTCAGGAAGCCGATCTCGCGGCCGCCCACGCCCACGTCACCTGCGGGAACGTCAGTGTCCACGCCGATGTTGTGCCACAGTTCGAGCATGAACGCCTGGCAGAAACGCATGATCTCGGCGTTCGATTTACCGGTCGGGTCGAAGTCCGAACCGCCCTTAGCGCCGCCCATTGGGAGGGTGGTAAGTGCATTCTTGAAAGTCTGTTCGAAGCCGAGGAACTTAAGCATCGAAACGTTCACAGCCTTGTGGAAACGCAGGCCGCCCTTGTACGGGCCGATCGCGCTGTTGAACTGCACGCGGTAACCGATGTTGGTCTGGGGCACGCCGCTGTCGTCCACCCATGTCACGCGGAACGTGAACACGCGGTCGGGCTCGACCATACGCTCTACGATCTTCGCCTTCTCGTATTCGGGATGCTGGTTGTAGACCTCCTCGATAGATTCGAGGACTTCCTGTACTGCCTGCAGGTACTCGCTCTCACCGGG
>QMCE01000981.1_pt1 | contig 15680 bp, 15 predicted proteins | sample 1821851 | NCBI WGS metagenome assembly QMCE01 (sample SAMN09453174, study PRJNA476694) | Termite gut metagenome, whole genome shotgun sequencing project. | isolation source: worker | host: Odontotermes sp. | place: South Africa:Pretoria | collected 2016-01-28
TCGTCGGTCAGAAACACGCCGGCCATGACCAGGGCCGCGCCGGGCAGAAGTTCGCCTTTGTGATAAACTTTGAGAGTTCCTTTAAAGGGGTCGCCCAGCTCATAGCTCACGGCCCGGTAAACCTTCTTGCCGAGAAGACCCCAGGCCACCGTGGTCATATCGCCCTCCGCCCGTATTTCCGCCGCGTTGGGCGCGATTTTGCGCTTGATGAAGGCTTTCAGCTGCGGCAGGGCCTCCCAGACGTAGGTGAAGTCCCCCCAAAACTCGCGCATCAAATCATCTTCCGAAACGTCGAAAAAATTGTCCGGGCTGTACCACATATCTTTCTCCTTAAAATATGAAAATGCTGATTAGAGCGGTCCTTAATTATATTTTCTGGCGCCGCCTGTCCTTCCTGGCCTGATTCTTCCAGTCCGGCTCGTCGCCGTGCCGGCCCTTCTTCTTGCCCTTGTGAACCTCCGGCTCGGGAACCGCCAGATGAAAGGAGCCCGGAAGCTCGGCCCGCGCCTCTTCTTTGGCCTTGCGGCTTTTGGGCTCTTCCTCTTTGGGCGGAACCGGCGGGCCGGAAAGGAATTTGGCCTCCACGAAGTCCGTCAGCCACAAAAGTTCGGAGTAGGGCTTAATTTCCGCGCCGCCCTTCCTGGCCGGGCCGCTTTGAATGCTCACCAAAACCGGGCTTGGCGAATTTCTGCGGCCAATCTTCAGGGCCTGTTCCTTGTCGGCCCACAAAAGCGCCGCGCTGTCGCCGGTTTTGGGATGGAGGCCGCGCTCGCTGATTACCGGCCAGGCGGCGGGCTTCAGGGTGAAGTACAAAACCTTGGGGATTTCATGATCCGCCGGGGCTTCCGGCGGCAGTTCCGACAGGTGGGGCTTGAGGCGGATGAGGCCTTCCTCAACTTCAAACAGCGACGCGTCGCCCGGCTTGTTGACATAGCCCATGATCTGCCCTTCCCGCACGCCGCGCCAGCCCTCCTCATCATGCAGGGCGGCCAGGAGGGCCTTCATGGGCACAAATCCGTTCGCGTCCGGGCGGAGGCCGAATTCGTCGGGACGGTTCCCCAGAATATATTTCAAAAGTTTTTCCAGACTATCCTGCTTTTGCACAAACTTTTTCGACACCAGTCACCTCAAAAATGCTATAGTGTTACCCTCTATCAAGTTTTCTTGACTTGACGGAAATGCCGACTCATCGCAAGGGGAAATGCGGACTAATCGGTCCCTGCCAAGGCCGGGAAGCGCCGCACTAAGGAGATTGGGATACATGTTCAATAAGTTGGCCAATATCGAGGATCAAAAAGAGCGCCTCGAAGTGTATAATCTCTTGAAATTCAACCTCTCGGCCTGCCTGCGCCTGGCCGAGCTCATGACGCTGGTGGTTTTGATATCCGGGCTGGGCTGGTTCATCGGCACGGAAACATCCCGCTTTTTCGGCCCCGAGGCCGGCCCCTGGCCGCCCGCCGCAATAGGCATTTTGCTTATGATACTTGTTATGGCCCTGGTTCGTCTACCTTTTTTATTGGCCGCGGGCCGTTTGCGGGCCGCCTTCAAACTGGACCCGCGCCCGGAATCCGTCCGGGCGAAAGAAATTTTGGGCACGGGCCTGCGCCGTGCCGCCGCTCTGTGGCTTTTTTCCACCCTGCTCTATGCGGCCATGCTCAAGATAGATCTGTGGCAGTGGACTCTCCTTGCCCTTATTTTGGGCTTTATCCTCGTGACCGTCAATTCCTTCTTCCCGCGCCTCATGAGCCCGGAAACGCTGCGCCCCCTGCGGGACGGCGACCTGAGCCCGGAGCTTCTGGAGCAGATTGAAGCCTGGAAACCCAAAACAGGTTTTTCCAGCCGGGACATACTGATTTCGTCCAGCTTCCGCCCGGAGCTTTCCTTCCCCAAACTTACGGGCCTTGGCCCCACCACCCGGCTGGTGATTCATGAAAAGTCCCTGGCCTCCTTCCCGCCGCGCGAACTTTCCATACTGGTGGTGACCGGAGTTCTGGGCGCCCTGGTCAAAGGCCCCCTGAAATTCATGCTCCTGCGTTTTTGTTCCCTCATGGTGGCCGTGCCCCTGGCCTCCATTTTAATCAGCGCCGTCGGCATGTCTTTCTGGGGCTATCCCATGATCACCAATCCGGTTCTGGTCACTTTGCCGTGGGCGGCGGCCTGGGTCGGCCTCAATATTTCCGATTTCACCGTCCGCTTCACCAACAGAAGCCTCACCGTGCAGTTGGCGGCGGCGGCGGCAATGGTGGTGAAGGATGAAAGCTCCCTGGAAACGGCCCTCTCCACTATGGCCGAAAGAAATCTGGAAGACGAGGAGCCTTCAGGCTGGCGGGAAATGTTTCGCCTCCAGTACAGCCGCCCCGCCTTCCTCAAACGCGCCAAATATCATCAGCACATGGCCAAATTCTCCGAGTAAAGCGGCATGGCGGAAAAATCGCCTCGCCATGCCGCTGAAAAATTTCCGCTTGCAAAAAAACACTGCCATGCTAAACTTGATGTACACAATCTTTCCCGCAAAAGGAGCATCTTGCCATGTCCAATGCTATAGTCATGTCCTTAAAGGGTCCCATCGACAGATCATTTGGCCTCCTCAACCAGTATATCGACGTTTGCCCGGAGACTGTCTGGGCGGAAAACAGCGGCGGCTGGCCCATTTGGCAGCAGGTTTTTCACACCTTGAGCGCGGTTAAATTTTTCACCGGCATGGATGCGGGGATTCCCGATCTGGACCCGGAGGGCCTGAAGCAGGCCTCCGCCAAAACCGTCTCCAAGGACGATGTGCGGAAAGCCATGAAGGCGGCCCAGGCCACGGTGGAGAAATACGTCGGCTCCATAAGCGACGCCGATTTGACCAAACGCAACGAGCCGGTGTTCAAGGCGGCGGAGTGGGACATCAACCACGCCTTTACCCTGAGCATGCTGGCCGCCCACAATCTTTATCATCTGGGCAGCTGCGACGCGGCTCTGCGGAATCATGGCCTGGAAGGCGTCTTCTGATATATTCAGGCGGTATGTTGATTCGGGGGCGGACGCTTTTTTCCGCCTCCCGCCTACCTCCCGAACATGCAGTTGGGATAGCTGCAATTAGCGCATTGCGGGCAAAGCCCGCCGTGGGCCAGACGGGTGAAGTCGCGCCGCGTCAAACGCTGGCCGGCCAAAAGGCGCGGCGCGATCAGATCGAACAGGCTGGCCCGGCGATACATGACGCAGCCGGGCAGACCCATGACGGGAACATCGCCGCGATAGCCCAGCATGAACATGGCCCCCGGAAAAACCGGCGCGCCGTAAGTCACCACCTCGTCGCACACCGACCGTATGGCCGCCGGGGTTTTGTCGTCCGGATCTACGCTCATGCCCCCGGTTACGGCCACCATCTCCGCGCCCTGGGCCAGGGCCTCGCGAATGGCCTGGGCGGAGGCTTCCGGCTCGTCCGGGCTTAAAGCGGCGAAGACCACTTCCGAACCCCAATCCGCGAATTTTTGCCGCAAAACCGGGGTGAAGGCATCCTTTATGCGGCCCTTGTAGACCTCGCTTCCGGTGGTGACCACGCCTATTTTTGTATGGCGAAAGGGCAGAACGCTTAGAAGCGGCCCCCTCTCCCGCGCCAAAGATTCCACTTCGGCCACGGTTTCTTCCGGGACGCATAAAGGGATGACCCTGGTTCCGGCCAGTTCCTGGCCTTTCTCCACTTCACGCAAAGAGCGGATGGCGGCGATGCTTACGTGCCGGACCTCGTTCAAGGCCTCCAAAAGCTCCACATCCATCACGAAAAGCCCCTGAAATTCCGCCTTCAGATTTATGCGGCCCTCGGCGGGAGAATCGCCCGCCGCCACCCCCGGCCCGCGAACGGCGGCGGCAATGCGGCGAGCCGCCTCGTCCTCATGCACCAGGCCTTTTTCGCTGTCGCTCCAAACGAAAAGGTTTTCCTTGCCCAGCCGCAAAAGGTGCGGCACGTCTTCCGGGCGCACGACGTGCCCGCGCTTGAAGGCCACTTTTTTGTGCTCCCCGGCTATGATTTCGGTGATGTCGTGGCAGATGACGAGCCCCACCGCCGCTTCCGTCTTAATTGATTTCATGCTTTCCCCGTTTAAAAATAACTTGCGTTATTGAACAATTTAGGCTATAAAAAAAACGCCGATATGGTGGGTGTAGCTCAGCTGGTTAGAGCGCCAGGTTGTGGCCCTGGAGGCCGGGGGTTCGAACCCCCTCACTCACCCCATTTTTTCGCCCCTTCCCGCTGCAAGCGGAGAAGGGGCTTTTTTCATTTCCCCGCCGCGCCCGCCTTTTTCAGCAGAAATTCGGCGAGTTCCAAAAGCTCGGCCGGGCCGTCCACCTGCCCCAAATCGGTCAGGTAACGCCCGTCAACCACAAGGGCGGGAACGACCGGAGGATTATAGGTCTCGACGATTTCCTCCAGGCTCTCCATGCGCCCGTCCACCGCCGCCGAGCGGTAGACGCGCATAAACTCTTCAGGCTCAAGGCCCATGCGTTCGGCAAAGCTTTCCAAATCGCTTTCCGCCCTCGCCATGCCCGCCGGATTTTTAAAGGCCTCGAAAATTTTTTCATGCAAATCGCGCTCGCGGCCCATTTCCTCCAGGGTCATGAAAATGCGGGCGTGCATGTTCCAGGGCTCGACATAGGTGGTCGGCAGTTTGACGACGCGCACGTTTTCGGGCGCTGTTTCGGCCCACTCGGTGAAGACCGGGTCCAGCAAGGCGCAGGCCCCGCAGCCGTACCAGAAGAACATGACGATTTCCAGCCTCTCGTCCCCGGCTTTAAAAAAAGTTTTGGGCGCGGGAAGCTCCGTGTAATGCCTCCCCTCTTCGAAAGGCCCGGCGGCCGTCGCCCGCGCGGCTATGTTAAGGGCCAGCAAAAAAACGGCCAAAAAAACGGTTCTGATTTTCATGCCATCTCCTTACATTTCAGCCATTATGCCCCGCCGCGATGCTTTTGTCCATATTTTCAATGGTTGCGAGGCATTCTTCAAGGCCGGCGGCCCAAAAGCGGACGGCGCGGTTCAGGATAAGGCCGGGCTTTTCGGTGGGCGCGGCGAGGCCGATGGTGGGAACTCCGGCGGCCCAGGCCATGCCCACCTCGCAGGCCGCGTCCTGACCGGCCGGGCCGAAGTAGATGAGGGCCTGGGCGCCGGTGGAGGCTTTGGCGCAGAAATCGAAGATTTCGCCGCGCTCGTCGGAATCCAGGGCCATGCGCCGTTCTTCCGGGGAGAGGTAGTCGGGGAGGGGCGGGGCCATTGCCGTCCAGTCCAGCACGGTGTGGCCGCGCGCGGTCAAGGCGTCGCGCAGAAGCCGGACGCCGTGGAGATTTTTTGCGCTGGAGGCGATATAGATGTTCATGATGTTCCTTTTATTTATAAGGGCTTGCCTTATGGGTCCAATTTTTATTATAATAGGTGAAAAATTCAAGGCAAGTCCAAAATTCGCGTCGCCTTTCATGACGCGCTTCAGCATAAATCCGCCGGCTATGCGTCCGGCTTAACAGGAAGGCTCATAAAATGATAGTTCTGGTTATCAACGCGGGCAGTTCATCGGTGAAGTTCACCTGCTTCGACATGGCGGGCGGAAAAAAGGTGTTGGCGGGCGGTTTGATCGAGCGCATCGGCATTGAAGGCACTTCGATGAAATACACCAACCACAAGGGCGACGTCGTCAAAGGCGACGTGGCGGTCAAAGACGCCAAAGAGGCGGTGAAGCTCATTTCCGAAAAGCTCACCGACCCCCAGCACGGCGTTTTGAAGTCCCTGGCCGAAGTCAAGGCCATCGGTCACCGCGTGGTTCACGGCGGCGAGAAAATCACCGATCCGGTCCTGATCGACGACGCGGTGAAAGCCACCATCCGCGATTGCTTCTCCATCGCGCCCCTGCACAATCCGCCCAACCTCACCGGCATCGAAGCCTGCGAAGCCGTTTTCCCCGGCATTCCCAACGTGGGCGTATTCGACACGGCCTTCCATTCCACCATGCCGCCCAAGGCCTTCCTCTACGGCATCCCCTACGATCTCTATGAGGAGCACAAGATCCGCCGCTACGGCTTCCACGGCACCAGCCACGCCTACGTCTCCCGCCAGGCGGCGGCCCTTTTGGGCAAGAAGCCGGCCGAAGTCAAGGTCATCGTCTGCCACCTGGGCAACGGCGGCTCCATCAGCGCGGTTGACGGCGGCAAGTGCGTGGACACCTCAATGGGCCTCACCCCCCTGGAAGGCCTCATCATGGGCACCCGCTGCGGCGACATGGACCCGGCCATCGTCTGGAACGTCATGAACATCAAAAAGCTCGACGCCGCCGGCGTGGACAACTTCTTCAACAAGAAGAGCGGCATGCTGGGTCTGGCCGGAATCAACTCTTCCGACCTGCGCGACATTGAGGAAGCCCATCTGGCGGGCAACAAGCAGTGCACCCAGGCCCTGGAAACCTATGCCTACCGCATAAAGAAATACATCGGTTCCTACATGGCCGCCCTGGGCGGGCTGGACATTCTGGCCTTCACCGCCGGCGTGGGCGAAAATTCCAGCACCATGCGCGAACTGGTGCTCAAGGGGCTGGAAGGCCTGGGGCTTAAGCTGGACAAGGCCAAAAACGATCCGCGCTCCTCCGAGCCCCGCTTCGTGAACGCCGACGACAGCCGCATCAAGATCGCCGTCATACCCACGGATGAGGAGCAGGAAATAGCCGGGCAGACATTGACTATCGTTTCCAAATAGCAGGGCTAGGCCCTGCACCCTCGGATGCTTCGCATCCGATCCGTATGAGGGCGCCGGTTCTCAACGAAATCGGCCGGGGCGGAGACAACCTTTTGGGTCTGTCTCCGCCTTTTTGTCGCAAAAATCTGAAAATCGCCTCGCCCGGCGCAACGCCCCTCTCCGCCCTGACGGCACACTTCTTGCTTTACATAACGGAAAGTATTGCATATAATGTTCTTAAAAGGCTTTTGGAAAGGAAGCACATGCAAAGAGCCCGCTTCTGGATCTTGTGCGCTATGGGCGCGCTTCTGGTGATATCGGGGGCCATGCTCGTGGGCGCGCGCCACTGGATGGAAAGCGCGAAAGCTTTGAAAAACGTCCTCCCCCACGATGTGGATATGCGGCTTTCCAATCTCATTTTGAGCGAAGCCGGGGAAGAGGGCCGCAGCATGGTGGTGAACGCCGCCTCGGCCAGATATTACAAGGCCCGCGATTTATTCGAGCTGGAAAAAATCCAGGCCAAAATCATCACCGATAAAGGCGATTACAGGGTGGAGGCCGAACGCGGGCAATACGCCCAAAGCGAAAAGAACATCACCTTAAACGGCAGCATCAGCCTCTTCGACAACCAGGCGGGCGTGCTCGTAACCGAGAGTCTGCGCTTCAATTTCAGCGAGGGCAAGCTGATAGGCGACGAAGCATTCTGCTACGCCACCCCGACGCTGGATTTGGAGGGAAGATCCTTCGTCTTTCATGTTAAGGACAAGCGCCTTGAGGTGGCGGGCCGCAGCCATATTTTACTGAATTGATACTGGTGCAATCGTGAATTTGCAAAAACGCCTTATTTATATTGTCGCGGCTTTTTGGACGGCCCTTTTTTTCTGTCAGGCGGCGGAAGCCCAGCTTCGGCCCGGCGGCTCGGGCGATTCGCGCGGCCCCATAGCCATATCGGCGGACGCTTTGGAAGCGGACGACCCGAAGGGCTTCGTCACTTTCAAGGGCGCGGTGGTGGCCCGCCAGGGGGAGATGACCATAAGCTGCGACGCCATGAAAGTTTTCTACGGCCCTTCGGACAAGGCTCAGGGGGGTCAGGAAAGCACGGCGGACAACCGCCAAATAGACCGTGTGGAGTGCGACGGCAACGTGAAAATCGTTGAGGGCGAACGCATGGCCGTGGGCCGCAAGGCCACTTATCTGGCCCAGGCCCTGCCCCGCCGCATAGTTTTGGAGGGCGAGGCCAGAATCTGGCAGGGGCGCGATTCCCTAACCGGGCGGCAGGTCACCTACTATCTGGACGACGACCGCAGCCTGGTGGAAGGCGGCCGCCGCGAACGGGTGCGGGCCGTCTATCATCAGGACAATGAAGAGGGCGCCGGGGAATGAAAAGCCGCCCCAAGTCCAGAAAGGGCCAGCAGAAGCCGGCGGTCAGGCCTCCGGTTGAACCGGCCCCGAAGCCGTCCGCCCCAGGGCCCGTTGAAGAGGCCGTCCCCGGACCGTTTGAAGAGGATCGTTTGAAATTAAGCGTAGAGCCGCGCAATAAACCAGCCCGCCTGGTGGGGAGCGGTTTGGTGAAAAGTTACGGCCCCCGCAAGGTGGTGGGCGGGGTCAGCCTGACCCTGGGCGTGGGCGAAATATGCGGTCTTTTGGGTCCCAACGGCGCGGGCAAGACCACCACCTTCTACATGCTGGTGGGTCTCATCAGCCCCGACGAGGGCGCGGTTCTTCTGGACGATCGCGATCTCACGGAAGCCCCCATGCACCAGAGGGCGCGTATGGGGCTAACCTATCTGCCCCAGGAGCCGAGCATCTTTCGCCGCCTATCGGTGGAAGACAACGTCATGGCCATTTTGGAGACCCTGCCGCTATCGCCGGCGGAGCGGCAGGAACGCCTGCGGGGCCTGCTCGCGGATTTGAATTTAAGCCATCTGGCCAAAAACCGCGCCCTCTCCCTCTCCGGCGGCGAAAGGCGGCGCCTGGAAATAACCAGGGCCCTGGCCCTCACCCCGGTTTTTCTTCTGTTTGACGAGCCTTTCGCCGGCATCGATCCCATTGCCGTCGGCGACATTCAGAACCTCATACTCATGTTGCGCGACAAGGGTTTGGGAATACTGATATCCGATCACAACGTGCGCGAAACCTTGAGCGTCTGCGACCGGGCCTATATAATAAACGAGGGCCAGGTGCTGAAGGAAGGCCTGCCCCGTGAACTGGCCGACGACGAAACCGTGCGCCGCATCTATTTAGGGCGTGACTTTAGTTTGTGACGGCAAGGAGATTCTAAGCGCTTTCAGTTTATAGCGCGGCCTAAAAAGAGGGGCGTGACTTTAGTTTGTGACGGCAAGATGATTTTAAGCGTTTCCAGTTAAGGATTTTTTAATGGCCCTTGATTTAAGACTCAGCCAGAAACAGACCCAGGTCATGGTCATGACCCCTCAGTTGCAGCAGGCCATCAAGCTTCTGCAATTGGGGCAGATGGAGCTGGTTGAGGAAATCAATCAGGAAATGCTGGAAAACCCCATGCTGGATTTGACCCCGCCGGCCGACAGCGCGGAGGCGGCGGCCAAGGAAGCCATGAGCGATCCAGGCTACGACCAGACCCCCGATTCCGAACGCCGCGAGACGGACGAATTTGCGGAATCCGCCGGTTCCAGCGAGGAAAACGTCCGCGAAGAATTCGATTGGGAAAATTATCTGGGCGAATATTCCAGCGCGCCCTCCACCAGCCTCAATGTGGGCAGCCACGAAAACCCGGAAGAAACGCCGGGCTTTGAAAGTTTCGTGGCCGCCAAAACCTCGCTCAGCGACCATCTGAGCTGGCAGTGGCGTTTCAACGCCAAAAACGAGGACGACCTGATCATGGGCTCGGCCGTCATCGGGAACCTGGACGACGACGGCTACCTCACGGCGACCGATGAGGAACTGGCCAGGGAAACGGGGAAAACCCCCAGCGAAATGGCCGCCCTGGTGGCCCGCATGCAGGAGCTCGACCCGCCGGGGGTGGCCGCCAGAAACCTCACCGAGTGCCTTCTCATTCAATTGAAAAAACTTGATTTGGGCGATTCTCTGGCCGCCCAAATCTGCCGCGAACATCTGCACCTGGTGGAAAAAAAGGACATGCCCGGCCTCTGCCGCATACTAAAAACCACCAAAGAGGAAGTGGCGGCGGCCATAGAGGCCATCCGCGCCCTGGAGCCGCGTCCGGGCCGGGCCTACAGCACCACGGATTCCATCTACGTCACGCCCGACGTCTATGTTTCCAAAATTGGGGAAGAATACGTCATCAGCCTGAACGAAGACGGCCTGCCCAAACTGCGCCTCTCCCGCGAATACCGCCGCATGCTCACCAGCAAGGAGGCCCAGGGCGAAACCAAAAAATACCTGAACGAAAAGCTCAAGGGCGCGGTCTTCCTCATCCGCAGCATCCACCAGCGTCAGCGCACCATTTACCGGGTGACCGAGGCCATTTTCAAGGTGCAGCGCGATTTTCTGGATTACGGAGTGGAGCACCTGAAACCTCTGGTCTTGCGCGACATCGCCGAGGAACTGGGCTTCCACGAATCCACCATCAGCCGCGTCACCACCAATAAATATGTCTACACCCCCCAGGGGCTCTTCGAGCTGAAATATTTTTTCGACAGCCCCATCAGCCGCTTTCAGGGCGAGGCCCTGGCCTCCGAAAGCGTGAAGAACCGCATCAAGCAGATAATAGGCGCGGAAGACCCGCAAAAGCCCCTAAGCGATCAGCGCATCGTGGAAATTCTGCGCGGCTCGAACATTGACATAGCCCGCCGCACCGTGGCCAAGTATCGCGAGATGCTGGGTCTCGGTTCCTCAACCGAGAGGAGACAGATGTACTAAAGGGAGATGGGGGCGGACGCTTTTTCCGTCATACTTAGCCAAATTGAGCTTCAAGGCCGGGGATGGCCCTCTAGGCCTATCCCCGGCCTTTCGGCTAAATTTGGCGTCGTCTGACGAAAAAATCGCCTCGCCCGGCTCTCAACGAGCTTTTTATGCGGACTTTTTTACGATTAGGAAGAATACTGTGCAAGCCTTCCTGGGACTTGACGACCAGCCAAGGAGAGCGGGAAATTCTTTTCAAAATTATACGCGGCGACTTTAGCCGCGAAGCGGCGTAGTGGAGCCGCGTAAAGTTTGAAAAGATTTTCCCGCTCTCCGCCCTCAAGGCCGCAATCAAAATCTTCCATCCCCAGAATATTTGACAATGCCCTTATGAGCCTGTAAAATGAAAGAATTAAATTGCGCCTTATTTTTCATGTGGTTGGATATCTATGACAGCTTACAAAAATTCCGCTCCCCCGGTCATGGTTGACGTTCAAAACAGACCCGACACCCGCCGCATCAAAATCGACAAAGTAGGCGTGAAAGACATCCGCTATCCCATCACGGTCATGGACAAGGCCCGCGAAGCCCAGCGCACCGTGGCCTCGGTCAACATGTACGTCGATTTGCCGCACCAGTACAAGGGCACCCACATGTCGCGCTTCATCGAGGTGCTCTCCACTCACCGCGACACCATTTCCACCCAGACCATCCCCGCCATATTGGCGGACATGAAAAAACGCCTGAACGCCGCCTCGGCCCACCTGGAACTCGCCTTTCCCTATTTCATCGAAAAAAAGGCCCCCGTCTCCGGGGCGGTCAGCCTGATGGAATACACCTGCAATCTCACCGGCCATCAGCATGAAAGCTCGGATCTCACCGTGGGCGTCACCGTGCCCATCACCACCCTTTGCCCCTGCTCCAAGGAGATCAGCGCCTTCGGGGCCCACAACCAGCGGGGCATGGTGACCGTGGTGGTGCGTTACAACAAATTTTTCTGGATGGAGGACCTGATCCGCCTGGTGGAGGAATCCTGTTCATCCGAAGTTTTTTCGCTCCTGAAACGGGCCGACGAAAAATACGTGACCGAGGCGGCCTACGAAAATCCCATGTTCGTGGAAGACGTGGTGCGGGAAGTGGCCGTGCGCCTTCTGGCCGACGACACCTTCACCTGGTTTTCCATTGCGGCGGAAAATTTCGAATCCATCCACAACCATTCGGCCTACGCCTACATCGAACGCTCGCGCGACGAAGACGATGCGGAAGAGCGCGTCGGGTAATGGATAAAATACTCGTCGAAGGCGGCCAGCCCTTAAGCGGCGAAGCGAAGGTCAGCGGCGCCAAAAACACCATCCTGCCCCTCATGGCCACCGCCATTTTATGCGACGGCCCTCTCATACTGGGCAACATCCCCAGGCTGAAAGACCTCGTGACCATGGCCCGGCTCCTTCAGCACATGGGGGGGCGGGCCGACATGGACGGCGAACGGGCCGAGCTGGACCTCTCCTCCCTCACAAGCCCGGTGGCGCCTTATGAAGTGGTGAAGACCATGCGGGCCTCGTCCCTGGTTTTGGGGCCGCTCCTGGCCCGCCACGGCGAGGCCAGGGTCTCGCTCCCCGGCGGCTGCGCCATCGGGGCGCGGCCCATCGACCTGCACCTCAAGGCCCTGGAGTCAATGGGCGCGCGCATCGATCTCGACGGCGGCTATGTGGTGGCCCGCGCCCCCGCCGGGGGACTCAAGGGCGCGCGCATTCATTTCGAAACCGTGACCGTGACCGGCACGGAAAATCTCATGATGGCCGCGACTTTGGCCAGGGGCCGCACCGTCATCACGGGCGCGGCTCGCGAGCCGGAAGTGGTGGACACGGCCCAGGCCCTTCTGGCTATGGGGGCGCGCATCTCGGGCCACGGCACGGACGAAGTGATCATCGACGGCGTGGACCTTCTCCGCCCGGCCAGCTATTGGGCCATGCCCGACCGCATCGAGGCCGGCACCCTCATCGCGGCCGCGGCCATTTCCGGGGGCGAGGCCCTGTTGCGCGGCGTGCCCCACGCGGCCCTGGAGGCGGTCTACAGCAAAATCCGCGAAGCCGGGGTGGAACTTCACGAGGATGACGACAATCTCCTGGTGAAGGCGGGCGGACCCATACGTTCCGTCAATATCGTAACCCAGCCCCACCCCGGCTTTCCCACCGATATGCAGGCCCAGTTCATGGCCCTCATGACCATCGGCGACAAGGCCTCCATCATCACGGAAACGATTTTTGAAAATCGCTTCATGCATGTGAGCGAACTCAACCGCCTGGGCGCGGACATCACTATGGAAGGCCGCACGGCCGTGGTTTCCGGGGTGCGCCGCCTTTCCGGGGCGCCCATGATGGCCACGGATTTAAGGGCCTCGGCCTCCCTGATTCTGGCCGCCCTGGCCGCCCACGGCCCCAGCGAAATTTCGCGGGTTTATCATCTGGATCGCGGCTATGACCGGCTGGATGAGAAGCTGGCCTCGCTGGGCGCACGCATAAAGCGCGTTAAGGATTGATTAATGGTATTTTTGCCCGCTGGCGTTGTTGCTCGCGTTTTTTAATGCCCGAAATACGTCTAAGTATTCCTGCGCTTAAAAAACACTCGAGCCTGGCCAGCGAACAAAAATCCTCATTAATCCGCATTTTAAATTATTCAAGAAAGTTCTCGAACATGATCGACAGCCCGCCCAAAGAAATCCTCTTGCACAACGGCCTTATCCACACTATGGAAGAGGGGGCGCCCCCCGCGCGGCACCTGGCCGTTCGCGGTTCGGAAATAATCTATGTGGGCGACGACTATAAGGCGGCCCAAAGCCTTTTGGGCGGCGCGGCCCAAAAAATCGACCTGGAGGGGCTAACGCTAGTCCCCGGCCTCACCGACAGCCACGCCCATTTCTTTTCCGAAGGCCAGAGGCTGCGCGACATTGATTTCCACCACAAATCCAAAGAGGATATCCTGGCCGCTATTCGGGCCGAGGCCGCAAAGCGCCCGGCGGGCTCCTGGATTCGCGGCTACGGCTGGAACCAGGAAGAGTGGCCGGGACAGGCCTGGCCCACGAAAGACGAGCTGGACGCCGCGGCCCCCGAACACTATGTGGCCCTGGACCGCACGGACAAGCATTCCATCTGGGCCAATTCCAAAGTTTTCGAGGCGGCGGGCATAAGGGAGGACAGCCCCAATCCGCCGGGCGGCGAATTTCTGCGGGACGAAGCGGGCCGCCTCGCCGGCATGATCATAGGCCGGGCTATGGCCCCGGTGTGGGCGGCCCTCCCCAAGGTGACGGACGAGGAACAATACCAAAACGCCCTGAAAGCCCAGGCGGAATATTTCAGCTTCGGCGTAACTTCCATGATGAACGCCGGAACTTTTGTGCGCGATCTGGCCTTGCTCGACAAAGGATTCCGTTCGGGCGAACTGAAGCTGCGCATTCAGGCCATGATGCTGGCCGCCGAAAAGGAAGACGAGCGCTATTTCAAAGAGGGCGGGGAACTGAAGCGCGGCCTCTATGGGGAGCGGCTCTCCATAGCCGGAACCAAAATCCATCTGGACGGTTCTTTAGGTTCGCGCAGCGCCTGGATGCTGGCCGATTACGCGGACCGCCCCGGCCACCGGGGCGACCACAACTACAGCGACGAAGAGCTTTTTCAGGTGATGGCCAGGGCGAAAGAGCACAACTTTCAGGTGAGCGTTCACGCCATAGGCGACGCGGCGTTCCATCAGGCCGTTCAGGTCATGAGGCGAGTTCTTGGGAGCGAAGCCCCAAAAAAACGCTGGCGCATAGAGCATTGCCAGGCGGCGACGGAGGAGGACATGGCCGAGGCCCTCGGGATGGGGCTCATTTTCTCCATCCAGACCGTGGGGATCATGACCGATCTGGATATGGCCGAAGAACGCCTGGGTTCGCGGGTCGCGCGTTCCTACACCTGGCGCGAAATTCTGCGGGGCGGCGGCGTCATCGTCAACGGTTCCGACGGCCCGGTGGAAACGGTGAACCCCTTCCAGGGCATTTATGCCGCCGTCACCCGCCAAAATCTGGCCGGACATCCCCAGGGCGGCTGGCGCCCCCAGGACAGGCTCACCCGCCTGGAAGCCCTCCAAAGCTACACCCTGCGGCCGGCCTACGCTGAATTCAACGAAAGCCGCAAGGGCAGCCTCGCCGCGGGCAAACTGGCCGATTTCGCGCTCTTGGACCGCGATCCCTTAAGCTGCCCCGAGGAAGAGCTGAAAGACATACGGGTTCTCATGACCTTCTCCGGCGGCGACCTGGTCCATGACGACCGGGGCTGAATTTACGGCAAAATTTTTTCAGGAGCAAAGTGGCATAACAATGAATGAGCGCGGACTGATTCTCGTCAACACCGGGGACGGCAAGGGCAAAACCACCGCCGCCGTGGGCGTGGCCATAAGGGCTTTGGGGCAAAACCAGAAGGTGGCCTTTTTCCAATTCATGAAAACCCAGGAAACCGGGGAGAGTAAGATGCTGGAAGAATACGCGGCGCAACACCCTTCCAGGCTCCGCTACGGGCGCGTGGGCACCGGCCTCGTCTTCGGGGGGCCGAGCGCGGAGGACAGGGCGGCGGCTATGGAGGCCCTGGGCGAGGCGCGAAAACTCGCGGCCGCCGATTATGATCTGGTGGTTCTGGACGAGATTTGCGTGGCCGTATCCCTGGGGCTCATTCCCGTTCAGGATGCGGTTGATTTGGTGAAATCGAAGAGGGAGGGCGTGAACCTTATCCTCACCGGGCGCGGCTGCCCGCCGGAAATTATCGAACTGGCCGATACGGTGACGGAAATGAAGCCCCTAAAGCACGCTTATGAGAAAGGCGTATCAGCCAGGCGCGGCATAGAGTTTTAGGACTTGTTCGTAAATTGCCATCCGGCTTTGTTGCTCGCGCTTTTTAATGCTCGAAATATGTCCAATATTCCCGCACTTAAAAAGCGCTCGCGCCTCGCAAGAGAACAAAATCCCTTATTAATCCGCGTTTCCTTATGGTTTATTCAGCCTTGTAGACCTCGCCTTCCTTAGCTTCTCCCGACTTCTCCTCATTGTGGCCCCAAATGGCCCCGGCCACGCCGCCGAGGGCGCCGCCGATCAGGGCGCCCCTGGTCCCGGAGCCGCCGG
>QMCE01000965.1_pt1 | contig 15678 bp, 14 predicted proteins | sample 1821851 | NCBI WGS metagenome assembly QMCE01 (sample SAMN09453174, study PRJNA476694) | Termite gut metagenome, whole genome shotgun sequencing project. | isolation source: worker | host: Odontotermes sp. | place: South Africa:Pretoria | collected 2016-01-28
ACCGCTTGCTCCGGTTATCTGTCCTCCATGGTCGTAGGTGTAGGTAACAATCTCTCCGTCTGGGTAGATGATTCTCGTAGTTTTCTTCCCCTTATTTCCGCTGTCTGTTACCTGTTTTATCCAAAATGCTCAGTTTCTTAATTTGTTGACACTACGGGAAGTCTTAGCATCCATGTAACGCGCACCAAAGTAATATAAGCCTGTCTCTTCATCGCGTTCCTTTCCAGTAAACCGGTACGGACTTTTTACTCTCCTTTTGCTTCGTTTTCTTCTCCTCTTTTCTACCGTCCGTTACCTGTTTCATCAAAAATTACTCAGTTTCTTAATTTGTTGACACTACGCGGTGCTGATTGTGTTGATTCTCATCAGTGCTTCCCTAGGGATGGGTTTCATATTGTTTTTTCCTTCTTTGCCGCTCCGAGTATCCTATCGTTTGACAACATCGCCTACGGAAGAAAATAAAATACTGCTTTTGTATATCGTTGTTCCTTCCAGAATGGAATAAGAGATTTCCATGCCATGAGCGGCACCGTTTTTGACAATAATATCCGCTCCGACAATGGTTATTCCTGAAATATTTGTTTGATTGATTATTTCCTGCCGCAAAATTTGAGCGGCACTGATACTGTTTTCCCAATACGGGAAGACAGTAGGTTCAATTTTTTTCCGAAGTTCCTGATCGGCATACAGCAAGAGCCGCGATTCATGCAGTAACAGAGAGGCATTATCATTATGACGAAGGACTGTTACAAGAGCAGTACTCACTGCCAGTGTTATGATAAGTATCAATGTTGTGGAGACTAGTGTTTCAATAAAGGTAAATCCGTCCATGTTACCGGAAAACATATTCCGTTGTTCATTATTCTCTTTCATCTAATTCCAGATAAACGGCAGCATTCCTTTCCGCCAAGAGTGTTTCTGCTTGTTCTTTGATGCCGGAACTCTGCCGTAAGATTAAAACCATGATTGATAAGGCTGCCGAAAGAATAAGCATGAGCGCTGCGCTGAACAAAAGAGTGCGAAGCAGGATAAATCCGTCAGTGTTCCCATGAAGTAATATCCGCATTTTTTTCTTCTCCGCCCTCTGTTCCGTCTGCGCCGTAAGATATTATTCCATAGTGGTCCCCGTCCCTGCCGGGAATGATATAGATGTAGGGATTTCCCCAGGGGTCTTCGGGAATGTCTTTATTAAGATACGGACCATTCCATCGCGTGCTCATAGGTTCAATGACAGGTTTTGTCCGTAATGCACGTAACTCTTGTTCTTCTGTTGGATAAGAACCACAATCGATATAGTATGCTTCAAGTGCTATGCAAAAAGAATCGATTTGCGATTGAGCGCTTGCACGGCGGGCGTTATCAAGACTGTTTACAGCGACAAATCCTACAGAAGCGCTAAGCACTAACACAACTGCAATTACAATCAATGTTTCCATGAAGGTCCAGCCTTCATCATTGTAGATTGGATTTTTTTTCTTCATTCGTTTTATCATAAGCATTATAAACCTCCAATAAGTGAAAAAATCGGGACAACAAAACGCCATACCAACATAATAATAATGATGCCTACAATCAATATGAACACCGGCTGTGCGGCGGATGTGACGCTGCTTATCAAGACCGTGGACTCATTTTCAAAATAAGTATGCATTTGGAAAAAGACTTTTTCAACCGACCCTGTTCTCTCTCCTATGCCTATCCATGAAATAACATAATCGGGAAACATCTTTTGCTGTGTAAATGCTTTCGTGATCGACATGCCGCTTGCAATATCATTGGCGCTGTTTTCTAGTGCTTTGCGGAAAGCGGTATTCGTAATCACTTCTTGTGATTGTGTAAGTGCATGGATAAAAGGAATTCCTGATGAACAGAGCAGTTCCATAGAGAACGCGAAATCACTTGTGCAGAGTATCTTTGTGATGGTACCGATGATCGGAAGGCGCAGCACAATATTATCAACTGTTAACGAAACAGAATATGAGTGAGAACGTAAACTAAGTATCACGAGTATCGCTAAGACAATCATTACGATTGTTCCGAAGATGTACCAGATGGAATTGGTTAAGGATTGAAAGCTCTGCCGCATCTCTACGGCTTTTTCTCCAGTGTTGAATATTTCCAAGATGACTTCTATTCGGGGAAACACAAAAATAATTATAAACAATATTACGAGGACTGCCGTTATGCAAACCATGATAGGATAAGAGAGCGCCTGCATGATTTTTTGTTTTATTTCACGATTACGTCTCAGGTATTGCGCCAGTTTATTAAATATTGTATCCAGAGAATTGGTTGTTTCTCCCAGTTTTACAAGAGCAATATAGAGAGACGAAAACGAAGGAGAAAACAGGGAAAGCGCATCATGAAAGCGTTTCCCGTCGGTAATGTATTGCAAGAGTTCGGTGCATAAACTGATAATATGCTTTTTTGAGCTTATTTCTTTACAAATAGAAAGCGCATCTTGTAACGGCATACCTGCCGAGAATAAAGCTGCCATGGATTCTGTAAACTGGAGAATGAGCTCATCGTTCAGATGATTTTTGATTTTGTATGTCCGTGCCGTGATTTCAGAATATTCCAACAGGATGGAAGGCGAACCGTTGAACTGGCGGTGTAAATCGTCTTCATCGAAAGCGGTAATGAAGCGTTCGGTTTTTTCACCGGAAGATGATAGTATTATACAGCGGTATTGCATACGAGCGCCTCGCTTAATACTTCGTTGATGGTTGTAATACCGCCGCTGACTTTTTTGACTGCACACGCTTCCATGGTTTTCATGCCGTTTTTCTGTGCATAAGAAGCAATGTCTGCTATGCTTTTGTGTTCGCTGATCATTCTTTCTATGTCGGCATTGATGATAAAGAGTTCCGCAATAACTGTTCTGCCTGAGTAACCTGTAAAGTTACACTGTTCACAGCCTTTTTCTTGGTATATCGTTTGTGATTCAATGCCATGTTTTTTCTGTAATTGTTTGAAGAATTCCGGCACTTCTATTTCTGTTCTGCAATGAGGGCAGACTTTCCGTACCAATCGTTGGGCTATAACATAACGAAGAACTGAAGCAATGAGAAAATGTTCGATTCCCATATTTGCGAGACGTGAAACCGCGGAAATGCTGTCATTGGTGTGCAGTGTCGAAAAAATGATATGCCCGGTGAGGGCGGCGCGCAGTGCCAACTCAGCGGTTTCAGCATCCCTGATTTCTCCCACCATAATCACATTCGGGTCTTGCCGGAGAACGCGGCGGAACATATTATCGAAAGTAATGTTGATGTCATAATTCACCTGAATCTGATTTATTTTGGGGAGGATACGTTCTATCGGGTCTTCAATCGTGATGATGTTCTGTGATTCGCTGTCCATCCTTTGAATAAGCGCGTGAAGGGTTGTGGTCTTTCCGCTCCCTGTGGGACCGGTTGCAAGGATGAGTCCGTTGGGAATCTTGACTGCTTGTTGTAATATGTTCAGTTCCTCTGGATAAAATCCGAGATGATCTAAGGTCATAACCGAGCCTTGAATGTTAAAAAAACGTAACACGATGGATTCGCCATGAGCTACAGGGACGATAGATACACGCAGATTATGAGATTCAGCTGTAAGTCCCGTTTGAATGGCAACATTCATCCGCCCATCCTGCGGCTGCCGTTGTTCGGTAATATCCAAGTTGGACATAACTTTGATACGCCGTACAATAGAATCGGCAATTGATTTGGGGAGCGTTTTTACTGTATGGAGTACTCCATCAAGCCTAAAGCGGATGTGCATCTCTGTATCGAGCGGCTGTATATGGATGTCCGATGCATTTCGTCTGATTGCTTCAAGGCAGATACTGTTAATGATATTGGCAATTGGTGATGAAGATGAGATTGCATCGAGAGAAAAATCCGCCGATGTTTCATTTGGCGCATTAAAGCTGCTTGTGCTTAACGCTTCAGTATCGGCTTCGATCACATTGCCGATAAACTCCATAAATATACTGTCAGAAACCGTAAGAAACTCTACGGATTTTGCCCCATGAAAACTTTCAAGGTATGTTCCTGTTGTGCCTTTCATGCTTTCAGCAATGGCAATTGTAACTGATGTTTCTGTTTCGCTGATTTTTACCGCCTTTGCGGAACGAATATATGCTGTGGAATATTGATCAGGACAATCTTTGTATCCTCTTAATGTGCCAAGATCAAATGCTTTCGTATTCAATAGATTGTTTCTCCACTCACATATTTGCTGTAATAGGTACGCATGTTCTTTTCCATATCGATCATGGCTGCGGGCGGTTTTTCGACAAAGGGTATAAGGTAAATAATAAACTCTGTTTCCGTTACCGTAATTTGTTCAGAGCGGAATAGTAATCCTAAAAGAGGAATAGATCCAAGAAAGGGAACCCGCTTTTCAATAACATCACTTTCCGATTGCAGCAAACCGCCGATGATGATGGGTTCTCCTGATCTTGCTCTGACATGAGTGTTAACCGATTTTTCCGATGTGGAGGGAGGCGCTGATGTTGTATCATTACTTGCGCTTACTGCTCCCTGCTTTGAAACATGGGCATCAACATTTACAGTGATCATTTCATCGCCTGAAACCCAGCCTTGTATCTTGAGTGTGAGACCGCTTGTGATTTCCCGTGTGGCTCCCGAATACAAACCGGTTTCGGTATCAATGGCAACATCACGGTAGCGGTAAGTCGTGGTATTTTCAAAGGTGATTTCTTCTTCGGAAATGGCATTGAGCGTGGTATCGGCAAGAACTTTTGCTCTGTCCATTCCCAGTTCCGCATTGAGATTTCCGGCGAACTGAATACCGAAACTGGAGACAATATCAAAGTTGATATTCACAAGATTTGAAAGCTGTGCAGAATAATCGGCGCTTGGTTCTGCGTCTGTTTTTGTTATAGAAAAATCAGTGCCCCAATGTAAGTTGTCGGAGCGTTGACGCTGTATCACTAATAGCTGATACCGTATCTGCGGTTTTGGCTGATCGATGAGCACGATTTCGCGCAAGAGACTATTGTATGCATCTTCCGGCCCGGTAAAAAAAACAAGAGAGGTATCGCCTGTGATGCTGATATTTTCCTTTCCCGCTGACGGAGGAAGATAGCGCACTAATTCATCACTTTTGATATAGCGTAGTCTGATAGGATACGAAGGGTTTTTTTTATCGATGATCGCAAGGTATTCAGTTATTTTTGCTTCGTTTGCCGCATCAACCTGGGCTACAAATGACGGCGTATTTGGAATGATTACAGGATCGGTGTAAAAAAATGATTTCGGCAAAAGGCTGATTGCATTACTCACATCGATGTCGTTAACCGAAAACTGCTTATAATATCGACCCTCCAAAGGAACGTCAATGGAGCGAAGGAAAGAAAGTATTGGATTTATTTCTTCATTGCTTCCGGTAACAAATATTGAATTTGTGGTACGGTCAATTCTGATGAAAGCGGCGGCATTCAATTCCGCGGGTAATATGTTTTGTATATCAACTACTGAAAGATGCGTAAATGTAATCGTTACGGTTTCTTTCAGCTTCTTTACAATATCTCGTCTTTGAATTTCAAATAGGTAATATACACCGTTTTCGATTGTGTAATCATAGTTTACGGTATCAAGAATAAGGCGTAGAAGTGATTCAAAATCTTTGTTTTCATAATAGATGTTTTCGATAGCGGCGGTGCTGCGGTTCAGGATGAGGTATTCCTTTTCCGCCTGCTTAAAAAGAGAATCAATCAATGCATTAAACACAACCCGCTGGCTTGAAACCGAATACAAACCGTCTTGTTCGGTAATGCGGACTGTTCCTGCGGCACGCGATTCGTTTAAAAGCGCAGCGTCGCGTTTTAGGTAAAATCCTCCTGACTGACTTATGATGGTATACTCAGGATTTTTAATCAGTATTAAATGCAGGACTTCTTCAAGAGATGCATTCTGCGTTCTGATCGTTAAGCGTTCAGAAGGAAGTGCGTCATATACAATGGTTCTATGAGCTTCTCTCGACAGTTTTTTTACAATCAGTTCGGGCGCTACATCTTCCGCTTCAAGCGAAATGCGTTCATTCTCCGGCGATATAACAACCGATACTTTGCTGACATAGTAATCGTTTCCCTGCTTTGTTACAAATAAATTGCTGTGATCAGCAAAGCGCATGAGGGCTGTGTCAAAATCGGAATCGGCGAAGCGGAATGTCGCATTACCGGAAATCGTTTCATCAAGGATGATTGTTTTATCTCCGATCTCCGCAAGGGCAAGCAAGATGTCACTGATCCTTTGATTTCTGAAATCCAGCGAAATAGTTTGATTTTCCGCTGTTTGTGAAAACAGGAAGACATGGCTTAACAGTATTGCAAATATACAAATTGTTTTTTTCATGTTAATGTATCAACCTATCAACGGAAAAGAGTATAAGCCCAAACGAAAGAAAGGGACCAAAAGGAATTTTCCGTTCCCTTTTATCATTAAGATTTTTTCTCTGTTGTGAAATGAAATGAAAGACAATAAAAAAAAGTATTCCTATGAGAGAAGCAATAAGACATGCGTACAAGGCTTTTGGAAAGCCGAGCGCGTATCCAATGACTCCGGCATATTTCACATCTCCAAATCCCATACCGCGGAGAAACTTAAATATGAGGAAAAAAAGGACAAACAAGGCGATTGAAGATATAAGCGATGTAAGTAATGATCGGTGTGAATGATTGACAAGATCGATGGCAATCAGCACGAGATATAAGCCCGCCAAGAGTATATTTGGTATTTTATATGAGACAATATCAATGATGCTGATAGGGACAGCAAAAGCCGTCAAAATTAAAATTTTCACCATGAGATATGTTATTATTCAGTGTTCTTTAAAACTTGTCAAGTTTTTATTCTTTTTTATTCCATTGCGGTTGCGTAAACGATAAAAAAGCCCGTATACTGTTTTCATGCGGGAAAGAAATTGCACTGAAGAAGGGTCGGTATCGATAGGAACTCTTTTTTCTTTTGGAATTGTCTTGACTCTTTCGCTTGGGTTATTGTTCTTGTTAAGTTCTGTCAGAAACTATTCTGTTCGACTGCGAAGCAGAGATGCCATACGGAGCGGAGCGTTGGAACTCTTGTATGATATTCAGGAGTCAATGGCAGTATTGAAGGAAGACGAAGCCGATAGTCCCTTGAGTGATGGGGTGCGGACCCTTGAACGAATCTACAGTGCTTATGATTTACAAATCAGGGATGTGTCGAGCGGAATCAATCCGCGCTTTATGAATGATGCGTTTCTCAAACATGAAAGCATTAATCGGCTTATTACTTCCGATCCGGATAACACTCTTGTTGAATACGGTTGGGCGCATGTAAATATGATTTCGGAAGAAATGAAGAGACGCATACAGGAATCTTTTTCCATTCGGGATGATGAAGAATTATTTCCGCTTATCAATGAGTATCCGTTGACTAATATTCATTACTTATCAGAGGACTGTCTTGCCGCTTTTCTGAACTATTATCGGATAACCGATGCGGAAGAAAAGGCTATGGCTTTGTATGAACGCTCGCAAAACGAATTGATTATTGATGTAAGGGGAATGTTAGCGGTAGATGAGAGCCATCAAATATTTTATCTTTTGGGCTGCAAAACATCTTTTTGGAAAGTGACTTTTTTGTATGAGTCTTGTATGGTGGAAGCCGTTTTTTGCGCTGTACCCGATAGTGAAGAGCCGCAAAAGGTAGATCACTATTCGCTTGTTGAACGAAGGATGAGGATGTAACAGCATGAGCAATAAAAGAGAATTTACAGACCGATTATCATATTCGATATACGCTATTCCGCTTCCCAAGAGTACTGCCCGTAAAGATATTAATACTATCATCCGGGCAAAGCTCGTACCGCTCTATCCTTTGTCCCTAAACGGCAAAACGATACTTGTGCTTAAAAATGCCGGAGATAGAAACAGCAGGGTTGTGATTGTCTGCAGTCAAGATTTTTTTGAAAACAATAAATATACGATATGTTCTTCTGTTCTTGTAATGAAATTACTCAAGCGGAAAACCGGAACTTGTATATGTATCACTTCTGATTTCGTTGAACATATTACTTTGGAGCGGGGCCGTTTTATTTCGAGTACGGTATTATCTCGGACAGAAGATGCGGATATTGCAAAGATTTTGACAGAAGATGCTATCGCTGTTATTTCTGATGCCCGAAATGCAGCACTGATACAGAGCAAAGGACGTAAGCCATCACGCTTTTTTGACGTATCGTTCTTGTCCGGCCAAACAATACGGCAGGCAAAGTTTGTTATGTTTTCGCCCAAACAGAAGCGGAACAAGATTATCTTGTTTCTGCTTTTGGCTGCGCTTTTTGCCGTTATTGGGATTCTTGCTGCTCGTCAGCAGATACAGATGGCAGCAGAGATCCGTATGATTGAACGGGCTCAAGAAGAAGAAGCGCGGAGGCATGAAGCAGAACGGAGAGAAAAGGAAGCCTTGGCGCAAACTCTGGAAGCGGAATATACTGATTGTGTGTCGAATATGCTGCCTGATATGTTCGATGTGTGCAATAAAATGTTTTTAAGCATCGATGCCGGTACGAAGATTGATAATCTTACGATTAGCGGAAATACATTTCAATTTGACGCACACGGAAATGATGCAATAAAAATACTTACCCAGTACGAAGAAAATACGTATATCACGGGGATATATCTTAACAGGGTCGTAGTTGAAGGACAGGAAGATTCGTTTACGATTGAGGGCGAAGTAAAACAACGGATTATGCTTCCTGATGATGATTCGGTTGATCGTAAGATTGCATTTTATCAACATGAATTAAAACGTTTTCAGGAAGAGTCAGGGATAAAACAATCCCGCCGTCCTTCTGAAATATCCGCTGTCATAAGAGAGATTGTTTTACAAAATCGGTGCCGGCTTGAATCGATCCAGTATTATAACACCGAATACGGGTTGGAGATAGAATATGCGATACAAGCTAGGAGTACTTCTTTTTTTTCCTTTTTGCAAGACGTATCACAGAGTGATGAACACCTTGTGATTTCTTCGATACGCATAAGAAGCTATCTTGAAGGCGGGACGCTTTCTGCGGTGATACGTTTCCGAACCGGAATCATGTTAGATGATGAAAGCCTTGAAGATATACCGTTCTCTGATGACAACGCATCTTTTACACCAGAAGAATTGGCAGAATATTTTATTATACGGCGAAGGACTGTACCTATACCGGAAGTGTTACCGGAACCGAAAATAGTTGAAGTTCCTGCTGTTGTGCGAAATCCAAGTTTTCTGCAGTATGTTGGATCGGCGGGGAATTCACAGGGTGAGCAATTTGTATTAATAAAAGATACAAGAAACGATGCTATTATAAAATTAAGGAATGATCTTGAACAGGAACAGTATTTTATTTCAAATGAGGGAAATAGATTGGAAATAAAATATCAAGGTACGCTTTATGAGGTGCAAAAATGAAAAAAGTATATAGTATTTGTTTGGCGGTTTGTCTTTTGTTCAGCGGCTGTGCAACGAAGAGGGTTATTGACGAAAGCAAGCGCAATGAGATGTATGTCATGGTGTATGATTATGAAAACAAGGGACTGCAAAATGTACGGATTTGCATCGATGATACTGAGATTGGCAGAACCGACATATACGGCCGTTATGTACTGGCGTTGACAGAAGGTGAAAGCTATGCCATCCGCATAGAAAAAAAAGAATATGAAACAATAGAGCGTGAGTTTCTCTTTGACCCTATGTATGTTTTGTATTTTCAGATCGGTAACGCGGCACAATTTTTACGTCTGGCAGAGAATGCTATGGATGAAGGAGAGTATGAAGGGGCGCTTGGTTTTTTGGATCGTTCGATAGAGCTAGACAGTATGAGAATAGATGCGATGTATTTGAAAGCCATTGCTTATTACAGAATGGGTATGAATGCAGAAGCATTGAAAGTACTTGAAAGATTAGTTCCTCTTGTGAAGAATACAAAAATTATTGATGATTTGAAAAAACAGATAGAAGGCATGAATGACATTTCCGGCTTGTGAGCGGTAGAGACTATTCCCTGTAATAATACGCTAAAACTTTTTTAGAAAGAACTTGCACTATTAGAGATGTTATGATACATTAATATTCATCGAAAGACGACTAAGAATCTGAACCGTTGGAGCAAATCTATGGAACAGAGTACGCATGTTGAGCAGGATTCGATTTCAAAAAAAGCCAGAAACAATAAACTCATACCGATGATAGGCTGTATCAGCAGCGCTTTTATTTTGGGAATGCTGATATGGCTTATTATTCTCGTTTTTACCATTTCCAGAGACACTCACACAACACAAAGAAATATCCTCGAACGGCTGGAAGCGATAGCGGAAGAGCAGGAACAACTATCAGAGCTGATGCAAAGTCATGCCGAAGAGAGTAAGCGGCAGTTTGGCGATATGCAAGAAAACCGGCGATTGGAAGAGCTTGTAGAGAATTATGAAGCGGCTGAAAGGCGGCGGTATGCACAAATAATCAATAGGCTGACAACCGGGGAAATGCAAACCAAGGAAGATGATGAGAGGATTATCGGCATCCTTGTAGAGAAGACAAAATACGATTATGTGGAAAGCGGACTGGAATACTATGAGAAGCAGGCATATTCACAAGCGTATACGGCATTTTCACAGGCGTTGACGTATGATACGAATGACACTACGGTGCTGTTTTATAAGATATATTGTCTGTATCTAGCCTCGATGAATACCCCTGTGGAAGAGGATACGTATGAGATTATATTTGACGGCATTCAGGTGATCAATGAGTATGGGTACCAGAAAAATGAAACGCTCCATTTTACGGAAGACGAGATGCGTGAGATGACTGATGATATGAGTATCAATATTACCGAATGGCAGAGAAAAGAAGGAGAGGAAGTATGGTGAAGGGTATGGATAACGATTTTAAGACAAATAAATCCGCAGTGGTGAAGATAGGCATGTATGTAGTGATGGCATTATTAGCAGTGGGAAGGATAGGAGCATCAGAGAGTGAAGGGATAGTGATTATGAGGATGTCGTATCGGGAGTATCAAAGGACGAACACGGTGATACAGCAACAGAATGAAAACAACATATCGGAGGATATCGGGAAATATTTAAGGCCGTATTATCGGGTATTTATAGACAGTACGCTGTCAGCGAACCGAGATACTGGGGTAACGCGAGCAGATGCGGAGGCAGCGGTATCGAATTACCCTGCGAATTTTGTATTGTATGGGACGATAACAAATGAGTCACAGTATCTGCAGGCGAGATTTGAGTTATATGACAAGCGGAATAACCGTGTGGAATATTTTTATGGGAGCGATGGAATAAGAGAGTATGAGCGGCTGATACGAACAATAAGTGAAAATATATTGTCATGGTTTCAGACGAAGACGGATAAAGTGGAAGAATTACGGAGTGATATTACGGCAATGCGGCAGGAACTAGAGGAGATGAAGAGAGAACAAGGGAAAGGAGAAGAGTTGAACAGTGAGGTTGAGAGAATGGCAGAAGAACTGGAACGGATGAAGAGAGAAGAGGAAGAAAGAGAAGAGTTGAACAGCGAAGTAAGAGCAATACGGGAGGAACTAGAGGAGATGAAGAGAGAAGAGGAAGAAGGGAAGGAGGAAGCAGAGTACGAGAAAGAGATAACGGTTCGAATACCAGTACGAGTGGGATATTGGAGCTATACAGAAAGCGAATGGGTAGAACGGATACAAGGGACAGTGGAAGCGAATGTTGGCGTAGAGTTCATACCGGAGTTACAATTTCGGCCAATATTAGGGATGAGGAATGAACTTTCGATAGATATATTTATGGGATACCGGTATGGATTAAATGTGAGTAACAGTGATCAACAGCAGGTACACAGCATCATAGTCAATTCTGGGATAACATATCATGTGAATGTATATAGTAACAACTGGATACTTATGGGAGCCGGGTTGGTATATGAAATGGGGATGTGGCATGTAGAAGAATCGGAATACGGAATGATATCAGATTACCGACAATCATTAACAGGGATGTCGGTAATGGTCGGATACCGATATCGGCTTTCAAATAGGCTGTCAGTCGATCTAGGTGCGAATATGTATATATATTTTGTCGAAGGAGCATCAACGGTGATACGGCCATACATGGGATTATCGGCGACGCTTACCGGCGGGAAATATGATGGGATAGAGCGGTAAAAGAGATTTATTGAGGGAAGAAGGTAGTACTATGGGGAAGATGACCAGGGTAAAAGAACTGTGTGAAATAATAGTGGTGATATTGATAACCATTGGATTGTGTGCATGCAGTAACAGCTTATATGATCTAGCGGTAAAACGGGAAGCACCATTTCCCGGTGTAGTAATAGCGGAAAGCATCAATGAAGGAATGGCGGTATCATTGAGTTGGGAAAAAGATGAGGGAGCAGATACCTATATACTTATGCGGAGTGAAGAAGGGCAGACTGGGTACGGTGAATTTGAACAGGTGTATGCAGGAAAAGAAATAAGATACATCGATCGATCGATGAGGAAAGAGGTGTCTTATATGTATCGATTGGACAAGGTACGAGGGAATAAGCTCTTCAGCGGAGAAAAAGTAACGCTGTTTGGGCGGAAACTGGAAGAACCGAAAGCGGGAGTAATAATGATACGGAGTTTCAATGAAGGACATACAGCGTATCTAACTTGGGAAGGGGATGAGTGGACAGATATATATATAGTAATGAGGACAGAGGTGACATCGGAAGGGATCAATTTTGAAGATGCAGATGTAACGGAAAGCTATGAAATAGCAGAGATAACGAGTTATACGGATAACAAGATAGATATCGAAAAGAGCTATGTGTACCGATTGGACAAGAAGAGAGGGGAAAAAAGGATAGAAGGGAAAGAATATGCGTTTTTTACCAAAACGCGAATGGAACCCTTTTTCGGGAGTATTAGCGCCAAGAGTTTGAGCGGAGGGAAGGCATCGTATTTAACTTGGGAAGCAGATAGTGGAGCGGATGAATATCGGATAATGCGATCGTTGAATGATGAAAGTTCTGTAGAATTTGTGCCTCGAGAGGATGGAGAAGATGGATTTTATATGCAGGGACCGACAGCGGCGTTGGACAGTAATCTAGCCGATGATAAGTCATACTTGTACCGGTTGGATAAGAAGCGGGGTGAAGAATGGCATATAGGGAGAGAGATCACGGTATTTTCGCGGACACGGCCTATGCCATACGGGGAAGCGCCCTATGCCGATGGATTTCGGTGGGATGGAAACATCTATCTGCAATGGAGTGAGGATGAAGGAGCAGATACGTATATTCTGCAGCGCCGCTTTGATAATATCAGCGGGTTTGACAGTTGGATAACCGTGAAGGAATTAACCGATACCCAATATCTGGATCAAACCGTGAATGCAGCGCAATCAGGACGGTATGAATATCGATTAGATAAACGGCGGAATGGAGAAATCCATAAGTGGGATAACGAAACAACGCTAGCGGTAGCAGCGCAAACGGAAGAAGACAAGCATGAGCCGAATAACAGGCGAGAAGAATCAACGCTGATAGAAGTGTACCGGGAAGCAAATGTGTATCATTACGGATACAATGATACGAGAACGCTGACCGATATGGATTGGTATAAAGTGAGTATACCAGCGGGAAAAATAGCGAACATAGCGGTAATCTACGACAATGAATCCCATGACGAATATTTTCGATTATATCAGACCGGCCATGCGACAGAAAGCATAGTACATAACAACGCCTTTCAGATAAAGAATGACAGTCTTATTCAACAGTATGTATCATTTGCGATACAACCAGACCCGATAAAGTTTTTAACGAATGGAAGCGGAGGGAGTACGGTATCATATACGATTCGGTGGGTATCGATCACAGATAATTAAGGAAGGGAACGATGAAAAACGGTACGATATGGGCAGTAATAGGAATATGTAGTGTATTAAGCGGGTGTGAACTTCCGACGAAAATGAAGGCGAATGAATTTTCGGATGTGATACGAGTAGAGAATTTCCGGGGGGATGGGGCAATAGGATTACGATGGCGGTATGATTCCGGAGCGGAACGGTATATTGTAAAACGGAGTGAAGACGGTATCGAGGAAGCAGGAGAATATAAAACAATATATGAGGGAAGCGCGACGGAATATGTGGACAGAAGCGTAGAAGCAGATAAACGGTATCTGTATCGACTGGACAAAGAGTATCAAGGGAGCAGGAGAGAGGGAGACGAGACAAGTCTAGGAGTGGGAACGCGCGGAGAGATCGATGAGAATGAGCCGAATAATGGGAAGGAAAGCGCCACGGTAATAAGCAGAGAACGAAGCGGGACAATGTATTATTATCACTATTCAGATGGGCGAACATTGGAAGATGCAGATTGGTATAAAGTGTGGGCGGGAGCGGGAGAAGGAGCGAACGTTCGAGTCATAGAATCCCATGCCGGAGGGGAAACGTGTTTATCGATAGTGATACCCGGGAAGGCTCCGATGCGGATTGAAAATAATCAGAGAATGAGAATAGAGAATGAAAGCGGCGTATCGGGATATATCTATTTTAGGATATGTCCTGAGAAAGAGGAATATGTAGTAAACGGCACTGTTGGCGGAACAATCCGGTCGTATAAGGTTGTGTTAGATTCGGTAACAAAAGGCGGCGACGGAGGAGAACCCGGAGACGGAGGAGAACCCGGAGACGGAGGAGAACCCGGAGACGGAGGAGAGCCCGGAGACGGAGGAGAGCCCGGAGACGGAGGAGAACCCGGAGACGGAGAGGAACCCGGAGACGGAGAGGAACCCGGAGAAATTGAGGAGCGGAGTGATCTTTTTACGGAAAGCAATGGATGGATCCGTTTTTTAACAAACGAAACAAAATACCTCGGCAGGAATTATACGTTCTATCGCCGTCTGCCGACGCGGCAAACAGCATTTACCAGTATAGAAATGGAACTTGCAAAAGTGAGCGGGAGAGAAACGGGGGGATACGGATTTTTCTTCCGAGGAGGCGAAGTGAATGGTGTAGAAAGTATGCTTACGGTTCTTATTCGGACCGGAGGGACGTATGCGATAGGGAAAGTGATAAACGACAGGTATGAAGAAATAACCCCATGGAAAACAGGGAAAAACCTGAAGCAAGGCTATACGCATAATACGGTAAAAGTATCGTGGGACAGCGGATCGAATCAATATGTGTTGTATATAAACGGTATCGAGGCGGATCGTTTTACGGATACCTATCCGCTGTGCAGCGGCAATAGCCATGGAGCAGCGGCAGTCGTAACGCGGCAAGAGCGTTTTCCCGAAACACCGGTGAGTGTCCTGTATAGAGAACTCTTACCGTAAGGAAAGGGTCAGAGACAGCAATATGATTCTGAAGCATAGGCAAAGAGAGCATTTGAAGGAGTAATCCGATGAAGAAAGGAACGGTAGAGGTACATCCGATGAACCGCATGACAGCAATGATACTCCTTATGATATACGTAACGATGTACATCCGATGAACCGCATGACAGCTATGATACTCCTTATGATATACGTAACGCTGATGCATCCGATGACAGCCAGGGGAGAGGGAGGAGAAGGCAGGGAAGGCGCAGGTTTGTTGAGAGAGCCGTTAAGAACGGCGAAAGCGTCGGCGATGATAGGAGCAGA
>QMCE01003487.1_pt1 | contig 15673 bp, 21 predicted proteins | sample 1821851 | NCBI WGS metagenome assembly QMCE01 (sample SAMN09453174, study PRJNA476694) | Termite gut metagenome, whole genome shotgun sequencing project. | isolation source: worker | host: Odontotermes sp. | place: South Africa:Pretoria | collected 2016-01-28
GTCTGCGCAAACCTACCGCTGAAAAACGGCAAGGCGGCGCTTTCCTACTCTACTTTATCGGCAACGGCCAGATGATTCACGCGGGCAAGCCGGTGCGGTATTCCAGCTTGGATCAAAAATACTGGCAGGATCACTTCTACAGCTATGGACGAATCTCAGGTTAACCCAAAACGGCAATATATGAAGGAGGATTATTTCACTATGAAAGCGGAACGAATCAAGGCGGAGATCGAGAAAACCAAGGCGAAGATCGGCGAGCTAAAAGCCAAATTAAGCGAATTGGAGCGCCTGAAAACAGAGCAAGAGAACACGGAGATTATCGAGCTCGTCCGGGCTTTGGAGGCGACGCCGCAGGAAATTACGGTCATGCTGCGGGCCATGCGGGAGAGCCGGCGCAAGCAGGCTATGGCCTCCCTCGCCCCGCAGATCGAGGACGAATCGCACGACCCGGCCGATACGGAGGACACGGGCAATGAAGATTGCGAATAGAAGGGCCGCGCGCAGGCTGCTCGCGCTCATGGTAATCATGGGCGCTTTTCTTTTCCCTGTGGCCGCGAACGCGCTTGTGGCGGATACCTCGCCGCCGGTGCTGACGGCGGAGCTTAAGGGCGACACGCTGACCGTCGCGGCGAAGGACGATGATTCCGGCGTCGAGGCTATTTTCGTAGGCGAGCACCGGTTTTCGACGCTGGCGAACGGCACGGCGAGCGTGCATTTTAGGGATTACGCCGGAATGGAAAAGCAGGTTGCGGTCTACGCGACGGATACGGCGGGCAACCGCTCGGAGCCCGTTATGATCGACAATCCGTATTATGTCGCGCCCGCAACGCCGACGCCCGTGCCGACGATAGCGCCCACGCCGACGCCCACGCCGACGATTGCGCTCACGCCGACGCCCACTCCTATAACCACTTGGGCGCCCGCGCCGATTCCGGCCTCGCCTACTCCAGCGGCTTCGCCGCCCACCCCGGCGCTGCCGCCGCCTACGCCGATTTCCACACCCGCCGCCGCGCCAAGCGCGGCGGCCCCGGCATTGCCGGAGCCCGAGCCCCGCGAAGCAAACCCATTCACCCCGGACGGCACAAGCACGGTGCAGGATAACGCCACCGAGCAGGACGGCAAGGAGTTTTTCACCATCGTTACGGAGGAAGAAAACACGTTCTATCTTGTCGTTGACAGGCAGCGCGACGGCGAAAACGTATACTTCCTCAACGCCGTCACAGAGGCCGACCTTATGGCGCTGGCCGAAGTACCCGAAACGCCCGCTCCCGCCGAGACGCCCGCTCCAACTTTGCGGCCTACGCCTACGCCGGAACCGCCAGCCGAGCCCGAGCCCGCCGAACAGGAGAGCGGCGCCGGTACGATCATCTTCGTCATTATCGCCGTTTTGGGCGCGGGCGGCGCGGGTTACTATTTCAAAATATTGAGGCCCCGCAAGCAGGCGCAGGAGCAGGGCGAGGAAGATGGCGAGGATGAATACGAGGACGAACCGGACGATGAGTACGCCGAGGCCGGCGAGGACGCATATTTCTTCGGCGGCGAGGACGGCGAGGATTACGACCAGCCCGGCGCTTCGGCTTTGGAAAACGAATGATGGGAGGTGAACGCTCAATGCGAAGAAAAACCAAAACACTTTTCAGCATGATCCTTGCGGTCATGCTTTTTTTATCACTTATGCCGCTGTCCGCTATGGCGGCGAGCGGTACATGGGCTTCCGGCACGGATGCGCCCACCACCACGGCGGCAACGGCGACGGATTTTTTACCGGAGCCAACGCCGATAACGACGCCGGAACCGACGCCAATACCATCGCCGGAGGCGGAGCTTACTCCAGAACCGGAGCTTACGTCGGAGCCGACGCAAATACCGGCCAACATATTTACGCCAGAGCCGACGCCGGAGTTCCCCACCGCCTCCCCAACGGAATACGCGACGCCCACCACCGCCGAGTTAACCGACGTTCAGCCCGAATTGATTAAGGTCGTCAGCGAGCCGCTGGTGAAGGTGGAATATCATTACTACGACGAGGCGCAAAGCCAAGGCGTAATGGGCTTTTCCGATTATGCGGTCGTATCGTCGCATTCGTTTTACGCCATCGCCATGGCGCGCGGCGAGAGCATTTCAATCGCGGCGAACAAATATCCGGGCATCGTTCCCGTCAGCACGGACGCTTCGCGCTTTCGCGTGCTGCTGAACGACAGCGAGGATATTACATCCGTCGCGGCCTACGACGCCGGAACAGGCGAGGTTTTCCTGCCGCCCGATTATATGGGGCACAGGATTACCGTCGAGTGGTATTGCCCCGCGTCCGAGGTCGTGGATTTGCCCGTCAAAATGACGACCAGCATCTTTCGCGGCGCTTTTGTCGAGGCCACGGAAATTCTAACGCTGCCGTCGAACGCGAACACGGTGAGCATACCGTTTGTTGCGGCGAACGGTTTGGTCGTTTCACAGAACGGCATTGACCTCGATCCGGGCCGGTACAGCGTCAGCGGTGACGCGCTGAATATCACGGCTTCCGCGCTCGGCGGCGACCTGGAGGTTTCGGCTTACGCACCCCAGCGCATGACGCGCGCGAGCACGAGCGTATCGCATACCCGCAGCGCCGATCAAATATATTACGGCTATTATACGTCGTACTATACGGCCAACGGCAACGCCGCGCTGTGCCTCGATCCAAACAATTCGGGCCTTCCGGCCGGTAATTATCCAATCAGCCGGTTTTTATCGCCGGGCAGCGATTCGCTGCTTATAAAATGCGCGTATTACCTTTACGGCGGGCCCGGCTACCCGCAGATTCACCATAGATTTGAGGCCCCCAACTCCATGAGCGCGTACGGCGTCTGCCACGCGGCGGCGTCGTACATCTATATCAACAACGCCAGCGCGTTCCAAGGACTGAGCTCGACCATGATCGAATTGCTGGTCGCCTTGCTCAATTATGTAAACAGCCTGCCCGCGCCGCCGTCGAATTTCCGGGCCTTTTTATACAATGCGGGCAGCAGCGTAACGCAGCCCCTTTTATCCTGGGAATACGACAATTCGACACCGCCCTCAAATCCTCCGACCACGCCGCCTACACCTCCGCCGCCCCCGCCTCCCGGCAACTTGGAGATTATCAAGGTTTCCGCGAACACCGCCATGACGGACGGCAACAGCGCCTATTCGCTCGGCGGCGCGGCGTTCGACGCCTACGACAGCTACGGTCAAAGAGGCGGCGGCGTAATCACGGACGCAAGCGGCCGCGCGGGATTTCAGGGCATCCCAGCGGGCTCGGGCTACTATTTCACGGAGGTTGCCGCGCCGAACGGCTACGCGCTGAACGCTACGCGAATCCCATTCTCCATAGCGTCCGGGCAAACCACGACGATTCAAGTCCCCAACGTGCCGCAGAGCAACCCGATAACCGCCCTGCTGCGAAAGCGCGATTCTGAGAGGAACGCCAACAAGCCCCAAGGCGGAGGGACGCTGGCGGGCGCACAGTTCACCATCCGATATTATAAAGGGCTCTACACGGCGGCGAACGTCCAAAGCGCGGCCCCCGCCCGCACTTGGGTAGTCAGGACGGACGCGGACGGCATCGCCATGCTGCATCCGAACTATCTGGTTTCGGGCGACGCCTTCTATTATAACAGTTCGGGCGTTATAGTGCTGCCGCTGGGCACTGTGACGATTCAGGAAACGCAGGCCCCCGCTGGCTACCTGTCCAACGGCGAGCTGTTCGTGCGGCAGATCACGGCCTCGGGCAATTCGGAGGCCGTGTACACATTCTCCGAGCCGGCCGTGCCGGAAGCCCCTATTCGCGGCGGGGTAAGCATCGAAAAGTGGGACTTCGAATTGAACCGCAAGGCCGCCCCGCAAGGCAACGCTTCGCTGGCCGGAACCGTCCTCGAAATCTATAATCGCAATGCTAACTCCGTACTCGTCGGCGGGCGCGAGTACGCGCCGAATGCTGTGGTTCACACGCTTACGACCGACGCCACGGGCACGGCGAGCACGGCCAGTAACCTTTTGCCCTACGGCACTTACGAGCTGATAGAAAAATCGCCGCCAACGGGCTATTTGAATACCGGCGTTATCCGTCAAACCTTCAACATTTCGCAAAACGGCGTGACCGTAAATCTGAAAACCGACACGAATGCTATAAAAAACAATGTTGTGCGCGGCGGCATTGAGACGGAGAAGTGGGACATCGAGCTTGACCGCCGCGCCGTGCCGCAGGGCAACGCCTCGCTTGCCGGCGTCGTTTTGGAAATCTATAACCGCAGCGCCGGGCCGGTCGTGGTCGGCGGGCGGGAATACGCGCCGGGCGCGGTGGTTCACACGCTTACGACCAATGCGACAGGCGCGGCGAGCACGGCCAACAACCTTTTGCCCTACGGTTCCTACGAGCTGGTCGAAAAATCGCCACCGACCGGCTATCTTCAAACCGGCGTCCTTCGGCAGGCGTTCGACGTTACGGCCAGCGGCGAGATCGTCAGCTTAAAAACCGCCTCAACCGTAATGAAGAACGACGTTATTCGCGGCGGAATTGCGATTGAAAAGTGGGACTTCGATTTGGACCGCAAGGCCGTGCCGCAAGGCGACGCGACGCTCGAAGGAAGCGTGTTCGAGGTTTATAATCGGAGCGCCGGGCCGGTCGTGGTCGGCGGCGTCGAATACGCGCCGGGCTCGCTCGTCCACACCATGACGACGGACGACATGGGCGCGGCGGCCACGGCTAACGACCTTCTGCCCTACGGAAAATACGAGGTAATAGAAAAATCGCCGCCAGCAGGCTATCTCCATACCGGCGTTCTCCGTCAGACGTTCGACGTAACGACTAACGGCGTAATTGTCAGCCTGAAAACCTCCGAAACCGTCATTAAGAACAACGTAATCAGGGGCGGCGTGGAGATTTTCAAGTGGGATATTGAGCGAAACGGGCAAGGCTTTGTGCAAGGCGACGCCACGCTGGAGGGGGCCGTATTCGAAATCTGGAACCGTTCGCCGCGCCCGGTCGTGGTCGCTGGCGTCGAATACGCGCCCAATCAGGTCGTGCATACCATGACGACGGACGCTGACGGCTGGGCAGGCACTGAAAACGATTTTCTCCCGTATGGCAGCTACGAAATAGTTGAGCGGGCCGCGCCGGAGGGTTATCTCAATACCGGCGTAATCCGGCAATCGTTTCAAATCCGTGAACAAGGGACGACCGTCGCCCCTACGGCGGATTCTAGGTCCATCCAAGCCCTTCGCGCCAGCGTAAACAACGGAATCGTCAGCCTGACGACAAGCGATACCGTCATAAAGAACAATGTCATTCGCGGCGGGGTGCGCATTGAAAAGTGGGACAACGAAATCAGCGGGCTTTTGGACGGGGATACAGCGGACGATACCGGCGACAACTCGGAAGCCGTCTCTAACAGCATTGTCACCGCACACACTACATGTCAATCCGAAATAAAAAACAAGAATACGGGATACGTCGGGAAATAGGGGGCTAAGCCGGTCTATAATGGGATAGGCCCCGCGCACGCTGCATGTCAATCCCGCGAGGCCCGAACGCCGAAAAACGCAAAAAGCGAATGCATAAAGCACTCGTAACGCGGAGGAGCGGAAACGTTATAACGCGGCGTTTTGAAGTGTTATGCGCCCGAGCGTAGGGCAAAACGCGTGTTACGGGCGGCGCGTTGGGCGGGAGCGTTGTAACGCGGGGATTGCGGCGATTGCGGCGGGGATTGCGGCGGCGAGATTAGCTAGTCAATTAGGGCGTTACGGGGATTTGACAAAAACGAGCGGCGCGAGCTATGAACGCGATAACGCGCCGTCGAGATGAATAAAAAAGGCCAGTCTATCGAATAATCATGCATTTCGAGCCAGCCCATTTCAGGCGTTAAGCTCTGCGGGCGAGATCACATCTACAACTAGGCCGAGGACGCGAAAACTATCGCGAGGCCCGTATTTTTGAACGGGGTGCTTCGTGCTGCAAGGCCGTAATTCGACGTGCTTTGCAAGCCTATAAAAGCGCTTAATGGTCGAGCCGTCTTCGACGGCCACGAGCACGATTTCGCCGTTCTCGGCAGTCGGCTGCTGACGTATTACGACGTAATCGCCGTCCTTGATGCCGACGTCTATCATACTGTCGCCTACGGCGATCACCGCGAAGGTGCCGCCTTTGTCGCGATCCGGCACGGTGCCGTAATCGTCGCGAACCATATCCAGCGGCGTACCGGCAGCGGATCGGCCCAGCACGGGCAATCTCTGCTTAAATTCGATTATATCAGCAATAGGCTCATCGTCACGCAAAAATGAAGCGGTCTCCTCCTGCCCATCGCTTACGCCTTCGCTAAGCTTTTCAAGGCGGCGCAATATTTCGCCCTTGATGATTGCTTTTCCTCTTTCGTCTAATTGCATCCACTCTTGTGCTATTTCTTTGGCTTCAGCGTTAAACAAATCTTTTCCTAATAATAAGCGATCAGTCGAAACGCCTAGATACTCTGCAAGCGCACAAACAAAGCCGGAATCAGGGTTTTTCCCCTTTTTCCAACCGTCTAGCTTTCCTTTACTGCCGCCACATGCTTCAATTACAGGCACTATTTTAAGGCCTTTCTCTTCACATGCGCTCTTAAAGTGATCTAGAAACAATTCCTACCTCACGGTGCAATATTACGCACCAATAGTATTGACAAGTGCAATATTACGCACTATACTAAAATCGACCCTTGAACGGGACAGGCTCCCTAAAAAGAAAGCGAGGTAAAACCCCATGAGCAGCAACCAGCTTCAAATGTTCACGAACGCCGAGTTCGGAACGCTCAACGTCCTGATCGAGAATGGCCGCGAATACTTCCCCGCGACTGAATGTGCAAGGATTCTCGGTTACAAAAACCCGAACGATGCAGTAAAACAGCACTGCCGCTACCCCTCCCTAGTAAAACGCGAGGTAGGGGTACAGACCGGCGTAAAGGCCGATGGAAGCCCCGCGATACAGATGGTAATACTCAACTACATCCCGGAGGGAGACCTCTACCGCCTCATAACGCGCTCGAAGCTTCCGGCAGCGGAGCGCTTCGAAGCCTGGGTGTTCGACGAGGTGCTACCGGGCATCCGTCGGAACGGCGCGTATGTGCCGGACATGAAAGAACTCGTCGCGATGACGACGCGCGCCGTCGTCATGGAGCTGCTGCCCTACATCAACCGGCCTGCGACGACGCCGCCCAAACGCCCGTTGATCAGGCACCAGATGAGCATAATCGAGCAGTTGGACATTGAGACACGCAACGAGATCGACGAACTCCTGCTGCTCGGAGAGCACACCTACGCGCAGATCGTGGAGTATCTCGCGGAACGCGGCGTGCGCCTGTCCGTCATGTCGGTGAGCCGTTACAACCGCAAATTGCGCAGGATGTTGGCGCTTTAGGAGCGTAGCGAAAACGTCACCGATTTGTAACAAAGTATATCAGGCGCGCACGATGCGTGTCAATTTGAAAAAACAGGGGGCGACGAAATATGACCAGGGTTGAGATTCTGAAGAAACAGCTCGATAGAGCGTACTATGATTTATCAAGCTACTCGGTGAACTATCTCTGCACCAGGCCGAAAGAGGGCTATGAGGAAGATTTCAGGGCCGTCAAAGAAACGATCAGGCTGATCGAAGAGTGGATCAAGGAAATCAGCGAACCCGAAACGGCTGCGTATAAGCTGAACGCGTACGAGGCTACGCTGCTGATGCTAAAAACGACGGCGGGGGCGATGTCCCGCATGGACTTAACTGAGCACGGCAAAGGCAGCTTGGAGCGCGCGGAAGATACTATTAAATGGCTTAACGGTGAGTTTCCGGGCGAAGACGCAGAGTGACGGCCAACGGGCCGGTAATGCGGGTATCGCGGGTCACAACCCCCGCGAAGATAAATAGGAGGCACGCATAATGCACAAGGATAAAGTCTTTACCCTCCGCATGGATGAGGCGCTGTTTGATCGCATATCCACGCTGGCAGCTTTGCACAAGCGCTCTGTCGCGAAGGAAATCGAATTCGCCGTCCGTCGGTATGTCGAGCAGACAACATCGCGAGACGGTTCCTCTTATGCGAACAAGAACGAGTTTCTTGCTTGGGCGGCGAGCGTTGATAAGCACCTAAATGAAATCACAGCTTTGCTCGTTGATATTAAATGCGGCAAGCGCCCACCCACGTATAACCAATGGCGCGAAGCCAATGGGCTTCCCCCAGTCGAAATGGGAGACGTACTATTTGTGAAAGGAGACGAATGAAGCAATGAGATTAAGCGTATTACTGCCCGTACCCCAGTTTGCTTATATCGACATCGGCATTTGCCAAAACATCGTTCCAAAGATCGATCAAGATAGCGTGAAAGAAAGTGCGATTCCCCGTTGGGAAATCGCGGATAGCAGCTTGATCGGAGTTTATCCAGAGCTGGGTTATCAAATGGTAGCGACAGAAGAGGCCAAATACAACCAACGGATTTGCGATACGGGCAATGTGCGAAAGCACTTCTGGGCGACCAAGATTTTCTTCGGCCAAAAGGATGTATGAAATGATAGCGTCGTTGTACACGGAAAGGTTGTACACGGAAAGCGTGGCATCAATAGTCCCGGGCTTGATTTGTTGGGCTATCATAGAATATTTTTCCGAAAACTCCTGCGTGAATACTTTACCTACAATCCTGCCGAGTTTCTGCCGAGCCTCATTGATGGTCAAAACTATCACCACTTTCTCTTTTTATAATTCATTTTACCACGCCGCGCCGAGCGCGGCAAACCAAAGAAGGAGGGCACATGCATGAAAAAGCGCACGAACAGGCTGAACCAGTTTGGCATGGACGTCGCGATATTTTGCCTGCGGCACAACCTGGAGAAACAGGAGCTTGCGGCGCTCGCGGGCGTGGACGCCAGCTCTATTAAAAAGGTGGGCACCGGCGTACGGTCAGGCGTGACGGTGATCCCGCTCGTGCGCGCGGCGATGGAAGCCTACGCGCGCGATCACGAATCCGTGAATTACAGCGAGTGCGGGGAGAGCTGACGTGGAAGGGTACGTGGACGTCATGACAGCGGCGGCGCTCACGGGCGAAGGCGAAAGGCGCGTCCGCGAAAAGGTCGAGGGCGGCGTCTATCAGACGATCAAGCGCACCGGCCAACGCGGAGGCGTGTCCGGCGAGTCGTACCTGATCAAGGTCGCGTCGCTTCCCCGCCCTGCGCAGATCACCTATCACGCGCAGTATGATCATGTGCCGTATGATTTTGACTATGCAGGCTATCAGCAGCGTTTCGGGACAAACGGCATGGACGTGCTGATGAAAAGGCTTAAAGCAGTTTACGAGGGCCGCGCGCTCCAGGCGATGCGCCCGCCTAACCTTGCGTCCGAGATGGCTGCGCTGGCGCGTGAATGCAAAACCAGCACCCGCAATCTATACCGCTGGATCGAGGCGTACGAGGCCAAAGGCCCCGCCGGGGTCGCGAACGCGATGAACCGCGCCGACAAGGGCGAGCTGAAAAGCATCTGCCTTGCGGCCCAGCGCGAAGGCGCGCGCCTGTTTTTACAGGATAACAAGCGCACGAAGGCGACCGTCTGGATCATGCTGCTGGACATGCAGCGCCGCCTGGGGCCGGACGCCTGCGCCAGCTGCGCGCATAACGCGGATTCCCCCGCGCGTACGCAGATACTGGGCACCGAAGAAGAGGCAGATTATCCCCCGTGCGCTGATCCCAACAAATGCGGCCTGGTCGTGCCGGAATCCCGCCAGACTATGGGGCGCATCCTGGGCAGCATCCCCGATGATATGGTCGTGCTTGCCCGGCGCGGCGTGAAGGCGTGGAAGGATACGCACATGGTCATGGCCACGCGCGCGAAGCCGGAGCTAGTCAACGCGGTCTGGTTCGGCGATCATCACCAGCTGGACGCGTTTTGCCTGGACGAGCGCGGCAAGGCGGTACGCCCGTGGCTGACGGCTTGGTATGACGCCGCGACGGGCGCGGTCGTCGGCTGGGTGCTGAGCACCAATCCCAACACCGACACGATCCTCGAAGCCTTTATAAACGCCGTCGGCATGAAATCCAGCGTCCCCTTCCACGGTTTGCCCGTGGCGTTATATATCGATAACGGCAAGGACTATCGCTCTAAGGTTTTCGAGGGCACGGAAAGCGATATCGACCTCGGTGAACTGAATTCGAGCTTCGTAGCCAAGAGCGTCATCCAGTTATTTAACATCAGCGTCACGCACGCAAAACCCTATCAGGGCTGGTCAAAGACCATCGAGCGCTTTTTCGGTACATTGGAAAGCAAGTGGATACGCGAGGTGCCCGGCTGGTGCGGCAACAGCCCAGCGGAGCGCCCCGAAACCTTTAACCGCGATCTCCGGCGCTGGATTGCCGACGGCACGCTGTGGACGCTGGATCAGATGTACGCCTATATCCACGATACGGCGCTGCCGGAATACCACGCCCGCCCGCACGAGGGGCACGGGGGCCGCGCGCCCATCGAGCTATACGCTGAGCTGCAGCGCGCCCGCGACGATCAGCCGAGCGCCGCCATGCTGTACGGCGCGCGAGAGCACTTCGAGACGCGCCGGATCAGGCAGGAGGGCATCATGTTCCGCAAGGCGCTTTACTGGGATGCGGCCCTGATGTACCACGTCGGGAAAGAGGTCGTCATCCGCTACAGCAAGGGCGACGTGTCCGATATCACTGTGCTGCTGGACGATCACTTCCTTTGCAACGCCGAGCTGCGCGAGCATTTCAAATTGATCGGCGAAAGCCCGGAGCGGCTTGAAGAGCATAACGCCCGCCAGAACCGCCAGCGCGCGGAAACGCGCGACCGCATCCGGCGCGCGACGAAATCGGCGTTTAGCGAATCCCTGGACGAAAAGCGCAACGCCGGAACCATCACGGGCATCGAATACGAAAAGGCGCACCGCGCGAAGAAGGCGCGGAAGCAACAGCAGGCCGAGCGCGACGCCGCCGCCAGCGCGCCGGAGGGAGCCGTCAGCGGTATGCTGATCTCGTACTATGATGAGGTCATGAGCCGCCAAAAAGCCGTTAGATAACGCGCACGATGCGCGTCAAAATAAGGAGGTACGCTATGAAAAACCAGTTGCAACTCGTACGAGCGATGATCGAGAAAGACCCCTTTAACTTCGCGCGCCTGTGCGAAGTGATCGGCCTGAAAATCGAAGTCGGGCCGGAAACGACGGACGAAGACCTGGCGCTGCAGTACATCCGGCAGCGGCGGGCGGCGGTGTAAAACTATGAGAACACCTGAAGATGAAAAGTTGATCGCAGAACTCCGCGCAAGGATAGAGAACTATCAGGAAACGTCCAGTAACCCACTGGTCGGGATGCTGGCTGAAAAGATGATCGGCACCGGCATTATGGACTACGTAACCCCAAAATACCAAAAAGAAATAACGCTGCTTGAACGCGTGATCGCACGCCTCGAGGAGTTAACCGCAGACTAAGGCGCAAGGCCCAATCCCGTGCAAGCCGGGATCGCCCCTTCGGGGGCGCGGCGCTCAAGCCAAAGAAGAAAGGATGTGTCTGTAATGGAAGCCCTGCCGAATGATAACCTGTCCGCGTTGCGCGAATCTGTCCTGCGCCTGCGGGATAAGGAAGGCATCACCTTCGCGAAAATGAGCGAAGAGATCGGGATCAACAGATCGCTGATTAGCACGTTTGCTAATAGCGGCCCGCTGCACGAAAAGTATGTGCAGCGCCTGAGCAGCTACGTGCAGAAGGTGGACGAGCTGGTCGGAAGCGGCAACGTCCAGATGACGGCGCTGCCGCAGCTGTACAAGACCGCGCTGGACTTGTACGAAACGAACAGCTACAAGGAGGGCATCGGCTGGTGCCTATACTGCGTCGAAAATCGGAAGTTTGGCGCGCTGATCGGTAACCCCGGCACGGGCAAGACGACGATCATCAAGGAATTCGCCGAACGCAATCCCGGCACGGCCTACATCGAAGCGTGGCCTGGTATGCGCATGGGCGACCTGCTGGGCGCGATCGCGGCGGCGATCGGCGCGACCATCGCGGGCAACACGTACCGCAAGACGCAGCAGCTGATCGCGGCGCTAAAGGAGCGCCACGATATCACGCTGGTACTCGACGAGGCCGAGCACCTGCATAAGTGGGACGTGGACAAATTCGAGGTGCTGCGCAAGATATGGGACAACACGGGCACGCCCATCATCATCTGCGGGACGCAGGTGCTGCACCGGCTGTTGACGCGCGAAAACCTCGCGCAGCTCTACCGCCGGATGTTCGAAATCCGGCTGGAAGGTATCAAGGCAGACGAAGCGCGCGCGATCCTGTGCGAGTATAACGTGACGAAGGACGCCGCCGACGCGCTGGTGAAGATCGCCGTCGATAGGGATCACGGCAGCATGGGCACGTTTGTTGAACTGCTGGGGCTGTGTCTAAAGGCTGCCGAGGCGTCCGGCGGGCAGGTCAATTCGGCGATGGTTGCCGAGGCCAAGAAGTATAAAATGATGTATAGGAGCTGATTTAAGATGGCGAAAATGGAAGTTGCGATCTGCGATATGTGCGGTAACGAGGCGGCGACACAAGACTGGTCATTTGATCGGTCGGGCCTGGAGTGCAATCACTTGCGCCTGAAACTGGCACTTCCGGGCGGCGGCAAAGAGGAGGAAACCGGCTACGATCTATGCGATTCATGCGCCGGTAAAATAGAAGAGATACTAGTCGCTATGCAAAGAGCGGGAGGTAATGTGACATGTCACGTAAACGCATAGAACCCGTCCCCGAGCTGAGCAGCTGGGACGACGTCAACCTCAGCCTCGCCGCAATTGGCGAGCTTCAGCGTTCGGTAGAGGCGATCGAGGCTACCATGCAGGAGACGATCGACGCCGCCAAGCTCGCCGCCGACATGGAGGCGGCCCCGCACCAGAAGCGGATCATCGAGCTGGAGGCGCAGATCAAGCAGTACGTAGACGACCACGCCGAGGACATGGGCAAAAAGAAATCCAAGACCCTGCTTTTCGGCACCGTCGGATATCGCAAGAGCACAAAGGTTGTTCTTCCCCGCCCGGCGGCGAAGGTAAAAGAGATCATCACGCAGCTCCGCGCGCGCGGCATGAGCGACTGCGTCAAGACGGCGCAGCCGCGCATAGACAAGGACGCGCTGAAGAAGTATCCCCCCAATGAAATTCTCGCGGTGGGCGCTAGCATCAAGACAGACGAGGTATTTTGGTATGACATCGACAGGGAGCAGCTCACAGAAAAGGGGGCCTAGCGCCCCTATGTATACACAAAAAAAGCCCGTTAGCAACGCCCAAATAAGGATGATGTACGGGCTGGCTAAGCGCTTAGCGCTGGACAACGATGGGCTGCACGACGTGGTGGAGCTGAAGACGGGCAAGGAAAGCATCAAGGCCCTGACGTCGTATCAGGCCAAGCTGGTAACGGATCACATGCTGCTGCTTCTAGGCGAGGAGCCGCAGACGCCGCAGGATCGCCCGACCGATCCGCAGCTGCGGAAAATCTACGCGCTGGTGCGCGAGCTGGGATGGGCCAGCGAGCCTAAGCGCCTGCGCGGTTTCCTAGAAAAGCGCTACGGTGTGAGCGACGCCCGGTTTTTAACGGACAAAAAGACCAACAATTTGATCGAAGCGCTGAAAAAGATCATCGAGGGCGGGCGCGCGGGAAGGGAGGGCTATGGAGAAGTGGACTGAACAAATTACGCCGGACATGCTGCCGGGCCAGCACCGACGGCTGGTGGAGCTTATCGGCCTGGATGCTACGCTGGCGCTCTGCCGGGGCTTGGGCGGGGTTAACTACTATATCCCCAAAATGGACGAAGTCATGCGGATAGCGCGTGACAAGCTGATCCGCAAGGAATATAATCGCTATAACGTCAAAGAGCTCGCGCTCAAATACGACCTCTCCGTAGTATCGATATACACGATCATAAAGGAAGCGGGCATAATCCCAGGGCAGTATACCTTTGACGATTATCTAGCGGCTGAAGGAGAATAGTTCAAATGGGCAAAAAAGGGATGATGTACCCAAGAATCCCCGACGAGGTCAAAGAAGCAGATGCTATGGGCGTGCATGGCAGCGCAACGCTGCAGTATGCCCTGGATTACTTTATGATCCACGCCACAAACTGCATAATTAATAGCGAGGAAGGCATTTTTGGGATGTCTTGGTGGGACGATGATGGCGATAGATACACCGTAGTCGTTACTCGCAAGGAGGACGGAAAAGCGCGTCCGCGCGGCGAGCGCAACAGTAAAGCACTTTAGTCAAGCGCTTTGACTGTAAACTTAATAGCGACCATGCGAAAATGTCGGTAATAGTAACCGGCATTTTTTTATTGGAGGCGCGCGCATGGGATCACCGTGGGACTGGATTTTACAGGCACTAACCCTTCTCGGCGTTTTTGCCGAAGGGTTTTGGATGATCCAAATGTATACTCGAATGAAGGAAGATATTCGGGCGAACTCCGCGCATACGAAAGCCGTCGAGGAAAAGCTAAACCGCGTCATCGAAGAAATGCCGTTTAAGTACACGAAGCAAGAGGAATTTATTCGCGCGATGGCGACGGTGGACAAGAAGCTCGACAAGGTGCTCGATAGGTTAGCGGAAAGGTAGGAACCCAAAATGCAGGAAACGATGGAGGTCATACGCAATAAGCAGGCGCGCGGTTACATCCTGAAGCTGCTGGAGCTGACGAACCCGAACCCGGTGACCAGCCACTCTATCAGCTCGGCCATGATCCAAAGCGGAATCATCGCGTCCCCGGATATCGCCGCCCATATCGACTACCTTGCGGGCAAGGGCTACATTGAGGCCAAGAAACTCGAGATGAAGACCTTCGACCCGAACACCTACACCCTGAAGCTGACGCCCAAAGGCGTCGATCTGCTCGAGGAGACCATCGACGACCCCGGCGTAGACATCTAGCATGGGCGAGCAGCGGAGCCGCAACCGCATCAGCTGCAGCGTGGACTCCTTACCGCCTGAAGGCAAGGAGATGCTGCACGAGATGCTCCTGGATACTAACAAATCATATGTAACCATTGCCGAGGCGTTGACCAAACGCGGTTGGAAAATAAGCAAGAGCGCTATCGGGCGCTATGCGATAAGGAATAATGCGGCTGCGCGGCGGCTGAAGGAAGCGGCTGAGAAGACGCAGCAGCTGATCGCGGCAGTAAAGGCCGACCAGGGTATCGACGCTACCGAAGTAGCGACCGCGATCATGATCAATGGCCTGACCGAACGCTTCGCGACAGCTGAAGAAGAATTCGACACTATGCCCCTGGACAAGGCTGGACGCCTTCTGGTCGCGGCGCAACGGAGCGCCGTATACAAGAAGCGCTACGCCGAAGGACGCAAGGATGCGTGCGAAGCCGTCGAGAAGATCATCAGCCAGCGGCTGCGCGAAGAAGTCCAGGGCGATCCCGAATTGCTGGCGCGGCTGCAGCGCATCGTATCGGACACGGCCCGAGAGGAGGCGGCGAAGGATGATTAGCTGGAGCGTGCTGCAGGTGATGACCGGCAAGGAGCAGCAAGTCGCCGACCTGATCAACGCGCAGGGGATCGCTTACGCGTGCGTACCGGCCCGCAAGCTTTTCGAGCGGCATCGCGGCAAATGGCAGTATGTGACCAAGATCATGTTCCCCGGTTACGTCTTTATTGAAACGGTCATGAATGCCGCGC
>QMCE01000941.1_pt1 | contig 15669 bp, 9 predicted proteins | sample 1821851 | NCBI WGS metagenome assembly QMCE01 (sample SAMN09453174, study PRJNA476694) | Termite gut metagenome, whole genome shotgun sequencing project. | isolation source: worker | host: Odontotermes sp. | place: South Africa:Pretoria | collected 2016-01-28
GGTCGCGCAGCCGCAGGAGGGTCTCAATCAAGCGGTGGTTGTCGCGCTGGTGGAGGCCGATGCTGGGCTCGTCCAAGACGTAGAGGACCCCCATCAGGCCGGAGCCGATCTGGGTGGCCAGACGGATGCGCTGAGCCTCGCCGCCTGAGAGGGAGCCGGCCGGGCGCGACAGGGTCAGATAGTCCAGACCGACGTCGACCAGGAAGCGCAGGCGCTCCCGGATCTCCTTCAGCACCCGCTCGGCGATAGTGGCGTCGCGCCGGTTGAGGATCAAGGCGTCGACATAGGCGAAACACTCGTCAATGCTCATCGAGGTCACCTGGTGGATGTTCTGGCCGCCGACCGTGACCGCCAGCGAAGTCGGCTTCAGCCGAGCGCCCCCGCAGGCCTGGCAGGGGATCTCCCGCATGTAGGCGGCGTAGCGCTCCCGGCCGGAGTCGGTCTCGGCCTCGTCGTGGCGGCGGCGGATGTAGGGGATGACGCCCTCGTACTTGGTGGAGAAGGTCCGCTCCCGGCCGAAACGGTTGCGGTGCTTGACGTAGACCGCGTCGGGCACCCCGTGGAGGATGACCTGCTTGGCCGAGGCCGACAGCTTCGCCCAGGGGGTGGTCATCGAGAAGCCTTCCGACTCGGCCAGGGCGGCCAGGACGTGCTGATAGTAGCGGGCCACCGTCGGAGTGCCCCAGACCGAGATGGCGTTCTGGGCCAGGCTCAGCCCCTCGTCGGGGATGACCAGCTCGGCGTCGACCTCCAAGGTGGTGCCCAGGCCGGAACAGGCCGGGCAGGCGCCCCAGGGGCCGTTGAAGGAGAACTGGCGGGGCTCCAGTTCGTCGATCGAGATGTCGTGGCCGTTGGGGCAGGCCATCTTCTCCGAGTAGCGCCTCTCCCGGGCCGGCGACCCGGCCGGCTCGTCGACGAACTCGACCGCGATGACCCCGCCGGCCAGTTTCAGGGCCGTCTCGACCGAGTCCGCCAGGCGTTGGCGGGCGTCGGGCTTGGCGGCCAGACGGTCGACGATGACGTCGATGTCGTGCTTCTTCTGCTTGTCGAGCGTCGGCGGCTCGCCCAGGGGGTAGGTCTGGCCGTCGACCCGGACCCGGGCGTACCCGGCGGTGGCCAGCTCGGCGAAGACGTCGCGGTACTCCCCCTTCCTCCCAGTGACCACCGGCGCCAGGATCTGGAACCGGGTCCCGGCCGGCAGGTCGAGCAGACGGTCGACGATCTGCTGGGGGGTCTGACGGGAGATCGGCTCGCCACAGACCGGACAGTGCGGCAGACCGATCCGGGCGAAGAGCAGGCGGAAATAGTCATAGATCTCGGTGATGGTCCCGACCGTGGAGCGAGGGTTGCGTGAGGTGGACTTCTGGTCGATCGAGACCGCCGGCGACAGGCCCTCGATGAAGTCGACCGCCGGCTTGTCCATCTGGCCGATGAACATCCGGGCGTAAGCGCTGAGGGACTCGACGTAGCGCCGCTGGCCCTCGGCGAAGATGGTGTCGAAGGCCAGGGAGGACTTCCCCGAACCCGACAAACCGGTGAAGACGATCAGGGCGTCCCGGGGAAGATCAAGCGAGATGTTGGCCAGGTTGTGTTCCCTGGCGCCTTTGACGATCAACCGATTCTGCACCCGACCCAGTGTAGTTGGTTGTGAGGGGCCAACCGGCCATTTTTCGAACATATGTCCGAAATTGGCTGGTTTTCGGCGATCGGACGCCGACCCAGCCGGGATTCTTCGACCCGAAGTGACCCGCTTCCGGACCTGCTTCCGCTAAGTTAGAGGAATGCAGGTCGACCAACTCTCCATCGATCCGCCCCAAGACTGGCGGATGGACCTCACACTGGTGACCCAGCAACTGCTCGGCGACACCATCGCTCTGTCCGACCACGATTGGCAGGGACCCACCAGCCTGCCCGGCTGGTCCCGCGCCCATGTGGCCACCCATCTGGCCCACCACGGCCAGGCCCTGGCCGACATGGCCCGCACCATCAGCCAGACCCACCGAAGCGTCAACTGGCGGACCATCCAACCCGAGGCCGATCTCAACGCCGGCGCCCGCCGGAAGGCCGTCGCCCTCCAGGAGGTGCTCGACCGCTCCGCCGCCACCCTCATGAGCGCCTTCGACCTGATGGACCAGGCCGCCTGGCAGACCCTGGTCCAGACCTCGCAGGGGCCCCTGCCGGCCACCGTCCTCATCATCGACCGGCTCAACCAGGTCGTCATCCATCACATCGACCTGTGCCTCAAGTTCGACTTCATCGACATCGACCCGGGCCTGGTCCGCCTCCTCCTGCGATGGAACCTCTTCCGGGCGCTCCCCCGCTTCAACCGGGTCGAGCTGACCATCATCTCCGACGAGGGCTTGGAGTCCACCATCGGCCAGGGAAGGCCCATCACCATCCGGGGCAATGAACCCAACATCCTGGGCTGGCTGACCGGACGGAAGGACTCCTCCGCCGTCCTCGGGGCCGACGACCTCGACCTGGCCGGACCGGTCTGAGCGGCGGGTCGGAGCGGCCGGGCTGGGGCAGGGACGGTCTGGACAGGGCCGGGCTAGGACAGGGCCCCGGGTCGGGGCGGTGGCTCAACCCTCGGCCGGGCCCTCCGGGTCAGGGGTGTGGGCCGACTTGATCAGGCTGGCCACCGTGGTGACCACCAAGGTGACGACCAGGACCCCCAGGGAGAGCTCCAGGGGGACGTCGAAACCGATGACGCCGTAGTGGTAGAGGGCATGGAGCACCAGCTTGACGCCGATGAAGGCCAGGATGACCGACAGGCCGATCGAGAGGTAGACCAGCTTCTTCAACATGCCGCCGATCAGGAAGTAGAGCTGCCTCAGCCCCATCAGAGCGAAAACGTTGGCGGCGAAGACCAGGTAGGCCTGCTGGGTCAGGCCGTAGATGGCGGGGATGGAGTCCAGGGCGAAGAGCAGGTCCGTGCTGCCCAGGGCGATGATGACCAGGAGCATGGGGGTCAGGAGGCGGACCCCGTCCCGCTTGATCCGCAGGGAGGAGCCGTGGAACTCGTCGGTGAAGCGGAAGCGGCGCTTGACCAGACGGATGAGGGCGTTGTCGCCGGCCTCCTCCGCCTCGTCCTTCCTGGCGTAGTCCCTGACCAGGCCGACGGCGGTGTAGACCAGGTAGGCGCCGAAGATGAAGAAGACCCAGGCGAACCGTTCGATCACGGCCGCCCCCAAGGCGATGAAGATCCCCCGGAAGACCAGGGCCAAGACGATGCCCACCATCAGGGCGAACTGCTGCAACTGGCGCGGCACCTTCATCTTGGACATGATCAGCAAGAAGATGAAGAGGTTGTCGATCGACAGGGAGTACTCGGTCAGCCAGCCGGCGGCGAACTCCCCGGCGTAACGGCTGCCCCAGTGGAACCAGACGAAAACGGCGAAGACCAGAGCGGCCAGGACGTAGAAGGCGATGGCCAGGCCGCACTCCTTGGTCGAGGGCTCATGCGGCTTGCGGCCGATGACGAAGACGTCGAACAAGAGGACGGCGATGAGCACCACAAGGGTGACGACCCAGATGAGGCCGGTGACGTGCATGAGAGCCTTTCCAACCATGTCTCACGATAGGGGGACCATCCTACCGGGTGACCCGGGATCCGAGGAATCACCGGAGCGGATTGACGGGTGTTTCCTGATCAGTCTATCACTGCGCTACTTCATCCCTTCGACCATGGAGCGGTACTCCTTCTTCAGGTCGGCCACCTCGTCGCGCAGGCGGGCGGCCACCTCGAAGCGCAGCTCGGCGGCGGCGGCGTGCATCTGCTCGGTCAGCTCCGCGATCAGGTCGGCCAACTCGTTCTGGGCCAGGTTGGCCGGCCGGGCCGCCCGGGACTCGTCGGCCAGCACCACCCCCGGACTGCGCCGGCTGGCCCGGCCCGCCCCGGTGGAGTCGGAGTCCTCTCGGGCCAGCATCTCGGTGATGTCGGCGATCCGCTTACGCAGGGGCTGGGGGTCGATCCCGTGGGCCTGGTTGTAGGCGATCTGCTTGGCCCGGCGCCGGTTGGTCTCGTCGATGGCCTTCCGCATCGAGTCCGTGATCGAGTCGGCGTACATGTGGACCTGGCCAGAGACGTTGCGGGCCGCCCGGCCGATGGTCTGGATCAGGGAGCGCTCTGAGCGCAGGAAGCCCTCCTTGTCGGCGTCGAGGATGGCCACCAGGGAGACCTCGGGCAAGTCGAGACCCTCTCGCAGGAGGTTGATGCCGACCAGGACGTCGTATTCCCCGGCCCGCAGCTCGCGCAGGAGGTCGAGCCGCTTGAGGGTGTCGATGTCGGAGTGGAGGTAGCGGGTGCGGATGTCGTGGGCCAAGAGGTAGTCGGTCAGGTCCTCGGCCATCTTCTTGGTCAGGGTCGTCACCAGAACCCGCTCGTCGCGCTCCGCCCGGGCCCGGATCTCCCCCATCAGGTCCTCGACCTGGCCCTTGGTCGGCTTGAGGATGACCTCAGGATCGACCAGCCCGGTCGGTCGGATCAGGAGCTCGACCGGATGGTCGTCCTTGGCCAACTCGTAGGGACCCGGGGTGGCCGACAGGTAGACCGTCTGGCCGATGCGCTCCAGGAACTCCTCCCAGCGCAGGGGTCGGTTGTCCATGGCCGATGGCAGACGGAAGCCGTGCTCCACCAGGGTCCGCTTGCGCGACATGTCCCCCTCGTACATGCCGCCGATCTGGGGCACGGTGACGTGCGACTCGTCGATCACCAGGACGAAGTCCTCCGGGAAGTAGTCGAGCAGGCAGTTGGGGGCCGAGCCGGGCGCCCGGTGGTCGATGTGGCGGGAGTAGTTCTCGATCCCCGAACAGGTGCCGACCGCCCGCATCATCTCGATGTCGTAATTGGTCCTCATCTCCAGGCGCTGGGCCTCCAGCAGCTTGTTCTGGGCCCGGAACTCGACCAGGCGCTCGGCCAACTCCGCCTCGATGCCGGTGATGGCCCGCTCCATGCTCTCCTGGGTGGTGGTGTAGTGGGTGGCCGGGAAGACGTGCATCACCTGGTCGTGGGAGACCACCTCCCCGGTCAGGGGGTTGAGGGTGGTCAGGGCCTCGATCTCGTCGCCGAAGAGTTCCACCCGCCAGGCCAGCTGCTCGTACATCGGGAAGATCTCGACGGTGTCGCCGCGGGCCCGGAAGCTCCCCCGGGTCCCGGCCAGGTCGTTGCGGACGTACTGGATGTCGACCAGACGCCGCAGGAGGGCGTCCCGGCCGATCTCGTCGCCGACGCGCAGGGTGATGGCCTGGTCGACGTACTCCTGGGGGGTGCCCAGGCCGTAGATGGCGGAGACCGAAGCGACCACGATGCAGTCGCGGCGGGTCAGCAGGGAGTAGGTCGCCTGGTGACGCAACCGCTCCACCTCCTCGTTGAGGGAGGAGTCCTTCTCGATGTAGGTGTCGGTCTGGGGGATGTAGGCCTCGGGCTGGTAGTAGTCGTAGTAGGAGACGAAGTACTCCACCGCGTTGTCGGGGAAGAACTGCCGCAGCTCCTGGGCGAACTGGGCCGCCAGGGTCTTGTTGGGCTGCATCACCAGCATGGGGCGTTGCAGGCGCTCGGCCAACCAGGCCACCGTCGCGGTCTTGCCCGTCCCGGTCGCCCCCAGGAGCACCACGTCCTTGTCGCCGGCCTTGATCCGGCGCTCAAGCTGGTCGATCGCCTCGGGTTGATCGCCGCTCGGGGCGAAGTCGGCGTGGACGGTGAACGGGGCCACCGTTCGTTCGAGATCGGTCACTGGTCGCATGGCCTCTACTCTAGGTCACCCCTGCGACAAAAAGGAGACGGGCGCCAAGGCGCCAGGGCCGAACCGGCGCCGACCGGCCGGAAGGCCCAGGCTCAGGCCAGCCCGTCCTCGGTGACCAGGAAGGCGGTCCGCTCGTTCGGCGGACGGTAGGAGAAGCCCTGGCGCCTGATCTCGGCCAACCACTGGTCCACCTGCCGGTGCAGGTTCTCCACCGTGCCCGAGCCGTCGAAAATGATGTCGCCGGCTGCCCGCCGGACCTCGTCGTCGCTCTGGGCGTCGATCCGGGACCAGGCCTCGGCCTCGGTCATCCCCCGGCCCTCGACCAGACGGGACACCCGCAGCTGGGGCGGGGCGTCGACCACGATGACGGCGTCGAAGGCCTCGGGGCCGACTGCCTCCACCAGAAGGGGGATGTCATGGACGATCAGCTTCTCGCCCCGGCCCTCGGCCACCAGGTCGAGTCTCTGCCCCTCGGCGATGACCAGGGGATGGACGATGCTCTCCAGCTTGCTTCTGGCCCCGTCGTCGCTGAAGACTGTCTCGGCCAAGGCCGCCCGGTCGAGACCGCCGTCAGGGGACAGCGCCCGCTGGCCGAAGGCCTCGACCACCGCCGCCAGACCCGGCGTCCCCGGGGCGACCACCTCACGAGCCAGTTGGTCGTAGTTCAAGACCGTGATCCCCAGTTCCTGGAACCGACGGCCGGCCACCGACTTCCCGGAGGCGATCCCGCCGGTCAAGCCAACTCGCATCATCTGCCTGTCATCTCACTTTCTCGTCGACTGCCCGGATCCTGAAAGCTATCATCCATTGTCAGGCCGGATGGAGTCCGTCATGCGCAATCCACTGTATCAAACCGCTGGGGGCCGCCACCCGAAAGTGACGGCCCCCAGCGGAACAGCGAGAGATCCCTTACTGATTGTCGCCGTTCAATTGCTCCTTGAGCGCCTGCAGGGCCTCGTCGGAGGCGAAGGCCGACTCGACCGGGGTGTCGGTGTCGCCGGCGACATAGGTCGCGGCGTTCATCTCCTCGACCACGGCCTCCTGCTCGGCCTCGACCGCCTGCTCGGCCTGCTTGCGGTGGGCCTCCCACAGGGCCCGGGCCTGGGTCCACTGGGCTTCCCAGGCGGCCTGCTGCTCCTCGTAGCCCGGCTTCCACTCGTTGGTCTCGGGATCGAAACCCTCGGGGTAGATGTAGTTGCCGTTCTCGTCATAGGAGGCGGTCATGCCGTAGAGGCTGGGGTCGAAGTCGTCGGTGGTCATGTCGACGCCCTCGTTGGCCTGCTTCAGCGAGAGGGAGACCCGACGGCGCTCCAGGTCGATGTCGATGATCTTGACCATGACCTGGTCGCCGACCGAGACGACCTGCTCCGGGATCTCGACGTGGCGCTCGGCCAGCTCGGAGACGTGGACCAGGCCCTCGATGCCGTCCGCCACCCGGACGAAGGCGCCGAAGGGCACCAGCTTGGTGACGGTGCCGGGCGCGATCTGACCGATCTGGTGGAGACGGGCGAAGGTCTGCCAGGGATCCTCCTGGGTGGCCTTGAGAGAGAGGGAGACCCGCTCCCGGTCCATCTCGACCGAGAGGACCTCGACCGTGACCTCCTGGCCGATCTCGACCACCTCGGAGGGATGGTCGATGTGCTTCCAGCTGAGCTCGGAGACGTGGACCAGGCCGTCGACCCCGCCCAGATCGACGAAGGCGCCGAAATTGACGATGGAGGAGACCACGCCCTTGCGGATCTGGCCCTTCTGCAGGTTGTGGAGGAAGGTGGTGCGGACCTCGGACTGGGTCTGCTCCAACCAGGCCCGACGAGACAGGACGACGTTGTTGCGGTTCTTGTCCAACTCGATGATCTTGGCTTCGAGCTCCTGACCGATGTAGGGCGTCAGGTCGCGCACGCGGCGCATCTCGACCAGGGAGGCCGGCAGGAAGCCGCGCAGACCGATGTCGACGATCAGGCCGCCCTTGACGACCTCGATGACCCGGCCGGTGACGACGCCGTCCTCTTCCTTGATCTTCTCGATCGTGCCCCAGGCGCGCTCATACTGGGCGCGCTTCTTGGACAGGATCAGACGACCCTCCTTGTCCTCCTTCTGCTGGACCAGGGCCTCGACGGTGTCGCCGACGTGGACCTCCTCGAAGGGATCGACATGGTACTTGATGGCCAGTTCCTTGACCGGGATGACGCCCTCGGTCTTGTAGCCGACGTCGAGGAGGACCTCGTCCTTGTCGACCTTGACGACCGTGCCGGTGACGATGTCGCCATCATTGAAGTTCTTGAGTGTTGAATCGATTGCGTCGAGGAAGTCTTGATCGGAACCGAGATCGTCGACCGCGATAGGGGCTTGCGCCGTTGATGTCATTGAAGATGACTTTCACAATAGATGATGAGCCGTACGAGGCCGACGCCTCGGGGTGGGACCCCGGCCGCCACCAGTTTCACTCCATGCCGGAAACTGGCAAACCACATACCGCGCCAGTCTACTGGTGAGGCCCGAAATACGGCAAACGCCTCCGACCTCGGCCCCTCGCCCGATCCGCCAGGTCTGACGGCCGCGACCCGGGCGGCGGGACTCCCACGGCCGACGGCCCTAATGCGCGGCCGCGGCCCAGTCGGGACCCACCCCGATGGAGACGTCGAGCGGCACCGCCAGGTCGATCGCCCCCGCCATCTCCTGACGGACCATGGACTCCAGGGCCTCCCGCTCTCCGGGCGCCACCTCGAAGATGAGCTCGTCGTGGACCTGGAGCAGCATCCGCGAGCGGAAACCGTCGTCGAGCCGGCCGGAGACCCTGAGCATGGCCAGCTTGATGATGTCGGCCGCCGAGCCCTGGATCGGGGCATTCAGAGCCATCCGTTCGGCCATGTCCCTCCGGGTCCGGTTGTCCGAGGCCAGATCGGGCAGGTAGCGCCGCCGGCCCAGCAGGGTCTCGGTGTAGCCCGTCCTCCTGGCCTCGGCCACCAGCGAGTTGAGGTAGTCGCGGACCTTGCCGAACTCCTCGAAGTAGCCCTCCATCAACCGGGTGGCCTCCGCCACCGGGATCTTCAACTGGCCGGCCAGGCCGAAGGCGCTCAACCCGTAGGCCAGACCGTAGTTGACCGCCTTGACTCGGCTGCGTTCGGCCGCCGTGACCTCGCCGGGGTCGATGTCGAAGACGTGGGCGGCCATGATGGTGTGGAAGTCCTCGCCGGAGCGGAAGGCCTCGATCAGGGTCTGGTCGCCGGAGACATGGGCCATGATCCGCATCTCGATCTGGGAGTAGTCGGCGGTCATCAAGGACTCGTACCCCCCGCCGGCGACGAAGCCCTGCCGGATCTGGTTGCCCTCCGGGGTCCGGGTGGGGATGTTCTGCAGGTTGGGGTCCTTGGAGGAAAGACGACCGGTGGCGGCCACCGTCTGCAGGTAGGTGGTGTGGATCCGGCCGTCGTCGCCGACCGACTTGATCAGTCCCTCGACCGTCTGACGCAGCTTGATGGAGTCCCGGTGGGCCAGGAGGTGCTCCAGGAAGGGGTGGGCCGTGGTCGAGTAGAGCCAGTCGAGCGCCTCGGCGTCGGTGGTGTAGCCGCTCTTCGTCTTCCGGGTCTTCGGCATGGCCAACTCGTCGAAGAGGACGGCCTGGAGCTGCTTGGGCGAAGAGAGGTTGGTCTCATGGCCGATGGCCTCATAGGCCTGGCGCTCGGCCTGGGCCACCTGGTCGTCGAAGCGTCGGCGCAAGTCCTCCATGAAGTCGGAGTCCACCGCCACGCCGGTCTGCTCCATCCGGGCCAGCACCCGGGTCAGAGGGATCTCGAGACGGCCGAGCAGGTCGGCGGCCCCCTTGTCGGCCAGGTCCGCCAACAGGGGGTCGGCCAGATCGGCGATGGCTCTGGCGTCGACGCCGGCGGCGGCCGGCCCCTGTCCCTCCTCGAAGTCGAAGGCCGGTTGGTCGTCGACGCCGGGGGCCGTCTCCAGGGACTGGCCGAGGTAGCGTTGCGCCAGGACCGGCAGGTCGAAGGCCCGGCGATCGGGGTTGGCCAGGTAGGCCGCCAGCTGGGTGTCGCAGACCACGCCCGCCAGGTCCCAGCCCCGCTGCCAGAGTCCGATCAGGGGCTCCTTGACGTCGTGGACGATCTTCGGCCGGGCCGGGTCGGACAGCCAGGCCGCCACCGCCTGGTCGTCGGCCGGGGTCAGCCGGTGGGCGTCGAACCAGCCCGTCGCCTGGTCCTCGGCCGCGATCGCCAGGGCGTCGACGTCCCAGATCTTGTGGCCGAACCGGCCCTGGATCTCCAGACCCGCCCGGCCTGAGCCGTGGGCCTCGAGCCAGTCCGCCGCGCCGCCCGGGGCCACCAGGCTCACCTCGGCCTGGACCGGCGCCGGCGTCGGCGCGGCCTCGGTGGCGAAGGTGTCACGGACCCGGTCACGGATCGCCCGGAACTGGAGGGTGTCGAACAGCTGGTTGATGGCGGCCGCGTCGGGCTCGCCCAGAGTCAGTCCGCTGGCGGCGACCGGCAGGTCGAGATCCCCCACCAGAGCGTTCAGCCGCCGGTTGCGCTCGACGTCCGCGATGTGCTCCCGGAAGGACTCCCCGGCCTTGCCCGGCACCTGGGGCGCCCGCCGGATCAGGTTCTCCAGTCCGTCGTACTGGGCCAGCCACTTGGCGGCCGTCTTCGGCCCGACCCCCGGCACTCCCGGCAGGTTGTCCGAGGTCTCCCCCACCAGGGCCGCCAGTTCGGGGTACCGCTCGGGAGAGACGCCGTACTTGGCCTCGATGGCGTCCGGGGTCATCCGCTGGACCTCGTTGCGGCCCGGGTAGAGGACCGTCACGGCCTGGTCGACCAGTTGGAAGGAGTCACGGTCGCCGCTGGAGATCAGGACGGTCATGTCGGCCTGCCGGGCCTGGCGGGTCCAACTGGCGATGATGTCGTCGCCCTCGTAGTCGTCCAACTCGACGCGATGGACCCCGACGGCGTCGAGGAAGTCCTTGATCAGCTCGACCTGGCCCTTGAACTCCTCCGGGGTGGCCGAGCGGGTGGCCTTGTAGGCCTCATACTGCCGGGTCCGGAAGGTGACCCGGGAACGGTCGAAGGCCACACCGATGTGACTCGGGCGCTCGGAGCGGACGACGGACAGGAAGAGGGTGATGAAGCCGAAGACGGCATTGGTGTGCTGACCGGTGGAGGTGGTGAAGCTTTCCGCCGGGTAACCGTAGAAAGCCCGAAAGGCCAGGGAATGGCCATCGACCAGGAGAACTGTGTTGTCGGCGGCGCCGGCCAGGCTCACTTCGCGCCCTTGGGCGGACGGCCGTGGTCGATGACGCCCTGGGCGACCTCTCGCATCGGCTTGCGCAGGTCCATCGCCGTCTTCTGGATCCAGCGGAAGGCCTCCGCCTCCGTCAGACCCAGACCCTCTTGGAGCAGGGCCTTGGCCTGGTCGACCACCTTCCGGGAGGCCAGCCTCTCCTCCAGATCGGCCACCTCGGCCTCCACCGAGACCAGTTGGGCGAAACGGGCCCGGGCCAATTCGATGGCCGGGACGACGTCGGAGGCGTCGAAAGGCTTGATGACGTAGGCCATCGCCCCCGCCCGGCTGGCCCGGTCGATCAGGTCGCGCTGGGAGAAGGCGGTCAGGATGACCACCGGGGCGATCCGCTCCTCTGTGATGGTCTCCGCCGCCGTGATCCCGTCGACCTTGGGCATCTTCACATCCATGACGACGACATCCGGGACCAGGTCCCGCGCCAGGGTCACAGCTTCTTCGCCGTCACCGGCCTGGCCCACGACAGTGTACCCGGCGTCCTCCAGCAGCTCCACCAGGTCGAGTCGGATCAGGGCCTCATCCTCCGCGACAAGAACCCTGACTGTTTCGGTAGCTTTTTCACTCACATGTGAATTCTTCCACCTTTGGCGGTCACGAGACAAGAGACGGGCCGGTGTGGCAGAATATGTGTCGGCTCTTCTCCCGACGGCGTGGTTTCGTGCACAATCAAGATACGATCCTGGCAGACGAGGGATGTTCGGGCCCAAGTGGCGGAACGGTATACGCGGTCGGCTCAAACCCGGCTAGCCGAAAGGCTGTGGAGGTTCGATTCCTCTCTTGGGCACCAGGACGAAGGTCGAGAGCAATCCAAGTTCACTTGGATTGCCGAGACCAAGGAACTGGTTGACTCATTGGTTCGGATACGACCGGAAGGACCCGCCCCCAACAGGCCGAAGACAAGCTGGGGCGGCCGCCTCGACTACACTGCTATCTGTGAATGAGCGCAGCATCCTCTGGCAGGCCGGCCAGGAGTCAAACCGAACTCTCACCAGCGCCGACCTGCCGGCGCCCCTGGCCGACGACGACCTGCTCTGGCTCGACCTCAGCTCCCCCACCGCCGCCGAACTGGCGGATCTCGGCAGCCGCCTGGGCCTGGACGCCCACACCGTCGAGGACGTCCTCTCCCCCCACGAGCGCCCGAAGATCGTCCACCTCGGCGGCTACGGTTTCATGACGGCCTACACCATCCACCGGGCCAAGGGCCGCGTCCGCCTGGCCCGTCTCAGCGCCTACCTCCTCGACCGAATCCTGATCACGATCCACCCCGACGAGGTCGACCTGGACGAGGTCGTCGCCCGCTGGCGCCAGGACGCCCACCTGGTGGAGTGGGGGGTGACGGGCCTCCTCCAAGGCCTGCTGGACCTCATGGTCGACCAGCAGTTCGACATCCTGGAGGCCCTCGACACCAGCGCCGACGACCTGACCAGACGCCTCTTCGCCGACAAGCCGGACGTCAAGACCATCCAGAAGAAGACCTTCGCCCTGCGGGGCGAGCTGGCCTCCCTCCACCGTGTCATCCCCCAGACCCGTGACATCGTGGCCGCCATCCTGCGCCAGGGGCTGGCCGACGAGTGGACGGCCGAGCTGAGAACCTACTGGGAGGACGTCAACGACCACGCCCTGCGGGCCTCGGAGTGGACCGACTCCCTGCGCGACCTGGTGACCTCCATCTTCGAGGCCAGCCTGGCCGTCAACGACTCCCGGATGAACGAGGTGATGAAGAAGCTGGCCGCCTGGGCAGCCATCATCGCCGTGCCCACCCTGATCACCGGCTGGTTCGGCATGAACGTGCCCTACCCCGGCTTCTCCGCCACCGCCGGCCTAGTCACCGTGGTCGGCCTGGTCCTCGTCTCGGTGGTCGTCCTCTTCGTCGTCTTCAAGAAGAACGACTGGCTCTGAGGACCGGGTCTAGCCGACCGAACAGATCTGGTCCAGGTCACCGGTGGCGTTGCCGCCATCGTCGGCCGGAGCGGCGCCGTCAGTCGCCGCCGGGGCGTCACCGGCCGGCTGCCCCGCCGGTGGGGCCGAATCGGCCGTCTGGGTCGCGGCGGGCGCCGGTTCAGGCTGAGGCGAGTCCAGGGCCTCGGACTGGGCGATGGTGGAGGCCACCGTCTGCTGGATCAAGGCGAAGTCGGGCCTGGCCGGGTCGATCAGCGGCGGGGTGAAGGAGACCGAACTGATCGGCAGGGCCCGAGCCTTCAGGGCCAGGGCCGTCAGCGAACCGATCTGGGAGGATGGCACCGAGGTCCGGATGGTCTGGCCGGAGGCCGCCGCCAGCTCGGTGAACTTGGTGGCCACCGTCGTCGGGTTGAGTTGCTGCAGCATGGCCGCCATCACACAGCGCTGCCGCTGCATCCGCGCGTAGTCCGAGTCGGCCGAACGGGTCCGGGCGAACCAAAGGGTCTCGTAGCCGTTCAGATGCTGGTTGGCCCCGGCTTCGAGGTAGACGTTGTCGGCGACGTTCAGGGCCACCCGCTGGTTGAGGGTCATCGTCAGGCCGCCCATGGCGTCGATCAGGTCCTGGAAACCCTGCATGTCGATCATGGCGTAGTAGTTGATCGTCAGGCCGGTGACCCCGCTCACGCCGTCGATCATGGCCTGGATCCCTGGGTCGTCCACCCCCTGGTAGGCGTCGGCGTGCTCCGTGCCCCGCAGGTAGACGGCGTTGAGCAGGCACTCCCCCGCCCGTTCCTCATCCCGGTCGGCGCACCTGAGACCGTCGGGGTAGAAGGCGTGCATCGGGGAGGAATCGGGGAAGGGCACGTTCTCCAGATTGCGGGGCAGGCCGAAGAGGACGGTGCGGCCGGTGTCGGCGTCGACGCTGGCCAGGTTGACGGAGTCGGGCCGGATCCCCATCCGGTCCGGGCCGGCGTCCGAGCCCAGCAGGAGGATGTTGTAGCGGCCGTGGTTCTGGGTCGAATTGCCGCCGCCGGCGAAGATGTTGCCCAGGGCGCCGCCGGTCGCCCAGACGGCCCGGCCCACCCCGATGGTCCCCACCGTCAGTAGCGTGGCCAGCAGGCAGGCGATCAGGGAGAAGACCACCCCCTTGGTCGCCCCCATCCGGCGGGGCCGGGAGATCCACCAGGTGTTCACGGTCAACAGGGCCCAGAAGAGGCCCACCGCGAAGACGAGGACCGCCAGGACCCTCAGGACCCAGGAGTTGGCGAAGAAGCCGATCATGGGATCGCGGAAGATCAGGGTCAGGACCGCCGCCAGCACCACCAGGACGATCAGGACCAGCCACAGTTTCAGGGCGAAACGGCCCAGTCCCCTGCGGCCGTGGACCGCCTGGGCCGAGCCGGGGATGATCAGCCCCATCCCGAGCAGGGCGTAACCCCGCCGGGTGGCCGCCACCGAACTGCGATGAGCGACACTGGTGATATCAGTCATTCTGCTCCTGTCGATCGGCGCGAACGCCCTTCCAGTATGGTTCACCTCCCGGCCTCGGCCAAGCCTGGCACGCCGGTGCAAAAAGCTGTCTTACCACAACGGCGCAAGTGATCTTCCGTCTTGGGCCCGGATGAGACGCCGATCGGGACCCGCCGCCAGCCAGGCTCGCTCAGCCGCCGTAGGGCGTGGGGATGACGGCGCCCGTCTCGTCGAGGTAGTAGGTCGGGATCACCGGCTCCCCCCGGCTCATCTTGTAGCCGTCGCGCGGCAGCTCGCCCCGGGCCATCTCATGGCGGGCCCTGGCCTCGGCCAGGGACTCCTCTCCCACGATCTCGCCCTCCCGGATCAGCTCGCGCAGCAGGGGCCGGTCGTTGCCGTCGGCGGCGGGCGGACCCGCCACCCCGATCAGCTCCGCCTCGGCGATCCCCTTGGCGTCGAGCCGCCGGCTGGCGTACTTGCGTCCACCGACTGTGGCCTTGGCCATCGACTTCTTGGCGACCGGGACCAGGGGGGCGCCCGGATCGGAGGAGCCGGCCCGGGCCACCAGCTTGTAGACCATCGAGCAGGTCGGCGCGCCGGAGCCGGTGACCAGGGAGGTGCCGACGCCGTACCCGTTGACCGGCGCCCCGGCCAGGGCGGCCAGTTGCCACTCGTCCAGGTCTGAGGTCACGATGATGCGGGTGTCGCGCGCGCCCAGGTCGTCCAGGAGGGCCCGCACCTCCCGGGCGGTGGCGGTCAGGTCGCCCGAATCGATCCGGACGGCCCCCAGCCGCCCGCCGGTGAGCTCCACGCCCAGGCGGACGGCCCGCTCGATGTCGTAGGTGTCGACCAGGAGGGTGGTGTCCTCGCCCAAGGTGGCGATCTGGGCCCGGAAGGCCTCCTCCTCGGTGTCATGGAGCAGGGTGAAGGAGTGGGCGGCCGTCCCGGAGGTCGGGATGCCCCAGATCCGGCCCGCCTCCAGGTTGGAGGTCGAGGCGAAGCCGGCGACATAGGCCGCCCGGGCCGCCGCCACAGCGGCGTGCTCGTTGATCCGGCGCGACCCCATCTCGATGCAGGGGCGGTCCTCCGCCATCAGGGTCATGCGCGAGGCGGCCGAGGCCACGGCGGAGTCGTAGTTGTAGATCGACAGGAGGATGGTCTCCAGCACGACCGCCTCGGCGAAGCTGCCCTGCACCACCACCAGGGGGGAACCGGGGAAGTAGAGGTCGCCCTCGCCGTAGCCCCACATCGACCCGCT
>QMCE01002003.1_pt1 | contig 15666 bp, 19 predicted proteins | sample 1821851 | NCBI WGS metagenome assembly QMCE01 (sample SAMN09453174, study PRJNA476694) | Termite gut metagenome, whole genome shotgun sequencing project. | isolation source: worker | host: Odontotermes sp. | place: South Africa:Pretoria | collected 2016-01-28
ATTTGTCAATTAATATTAAGTCTGTTGGAACTCGCCGCCGCCGATATTTCGAATTCCCTTTGCAGAGAGACCATTTTGATGACCGTTGCCGCGGCTTCATCGCCCTTGTTGCCGTGTTTTCCGCCCGCACGGTCGATGGCCTGCTGGCGGTCGAGCGTGGTCAGTACGCCGAAAGATACTGGCATACCCCATTCCTGCATTACACTGTTGATGCCGAGGGTAGCTCCCTGGCAGACGTAATCGAAGTGCGGGGTTTCTCCCTGAATGACGCATCCCAGAGCGATAACGCCATCCACGTCGGTGTGTTCGGCGAACAGTCTTGCGCCCAGGGCAAGCTCGAAAGTGCCGGGTACATACCTTATTATTATATTGTCGTCCAAACATCCGGACTGCCGGAGAGTCTTGACCGCGCCATTGCAGAGCGCATCGGTGATGTCGCGGTTCCATTCCGACACGACGATCCCGAACTTCATGTCGACGGCCGACGGGACGGGGCCTTCGAATACGGAAAGGTTTTTATTTCTGGTTGCCATAGCTGAGGGGTTTACAAATTTAATGTGAGTGGTTCATCACAAAAAAAGGCTCTCCGCAGCCGGGTAGCCTTCTCTTTTATTCCACGCGCGTCGGTTATTTCTGTTCGATCGCACCTATGTATTTGTCTATGTCGCGCGCTTCGAGGCTTCCTGCGTAGTCGTTCTTGATGCGGCGGAAGGCTTCGAGGGCGGCGCCGTTATTGCCCAGACTCATTTCGACCTCGGCCGATTTCTTGAGGAAATAGGGAGTCGTCAACACATTGTCGGCCGCATCGACAGCCTTCCTGTACATTTCGGCAGCCTTAGCGTAATCGTTCATCTGCACGTATATGTCGCCCTGCAGTCCGAGGTTCTGGGCGTTCACTATCACTGCCGCGGCGCCCCTGGCGGGTTTGTATTTCTGCAGGTAATCCAGTGCGCTATCCATATCGCCCGACTTGAGGTAACATATGCCGGCATAGTGCGCGGCGAGACGTCCTGGTCTGGTGCCGCCGAAATTGTCGACTATTTCGATAAAACCGGCGTTGTTGCCGTCGCCATTGAGTGCGGCCTCGAAATCGCCTTCTCCGAAGAGTTGCTCGGCCACGAACATCTGGCTCGCCGCCTTATCGGCCTGCGGCTGGACGTAAAGATACTGGTATGCGAAATATCCACCTACGAGAACCACTATAACGGTGAGGGCTGTAAGCAGTTGTTTGGAGTGTTTCTGGAGAAAGAGTTCTGTCCTGCCCAGTGCGGTCTCGATCTTTTCTTCAGTGGTATCGACCTGTTTCTTGCCTGACGGTTTTGTACTTTTGTTAGCCATAATATTTATGTATTCGATTAATCGATTCGGATCAGACGACAAAAATACACCTTTTTGCCAAATAACGGACAGACCGAAGTAATTATTTTAATTATTTAGCCAAAATTCATACCTTTGAGAGGTCGCAAAATCCAACCTCTGAATGTTCGGGGCTTTTTCAAACGCGCTCTTATGTATATCAGAAAACTCTCGATAATAAACTTCAAGAATATTCCGCAGGCCGATCTGGAGTTGTCGCGCGGCATCAATTGCTTTACCGGCCGCAACGGGGCGGGGAAGACCAACGTTATAGATGCTGTCTGGTACCTCTCCATGTGCAAGAGTTCGCTCACTATGACCGATGGACAAAGCGTGAGGCACGGAGAAGAGTTCTTCATGCTCGGCGGCGACTATCTTTCCGACGGCGGTTCCCATGAGGCGGTGACCTGCTCGTTCAGCCGGACGGCGGGTAAAACACTGAAACGCAACTCTAAAGAGTACGAGCGCCTGTCGGACCACATAGGCGCCATTCCTGCGGTTATAGTGTCGCCCGGCGATGTTTTCCTCATAAGCGACGCCGCCGAAGAACGCCGCAGATGGCTCAATTCGTTCATCTCTCAGACCGACCGCCAATACCTCGACGCCCTGATACGCTACAACCACGCCATAGGGGAGCGCAACAAGCTCCTCAAGGGGCAGGGCGCTCCGGCGTTCGGCGAGTTGCTGGAGATACTCGACGGACGGCTCGAACAGTACGGAGAGGTGATACACCGGCGCCGCGGCGAGACTGTCGAAAGGCTGCGCCCCATAGTGGCCGACTATTACCGCACCATATCGGGCGACCGCGAACGGGTGGAGCTTTCCTACCGCTCGGAGCTGAACGGCAAAAGCCTCCGCGAGGTGCTTCTCGAATCGCGGCAGAGGGATATGCTCAACCAGTTCACCACGGCGGGTATTCATCGCGACGACCTGACGATGGGAATAGGCGGATACCCGCTCCGCAAATACGGGTCGCAGGGGCAGCAGAAGTCGTTTCTCATCGCCCTCAAGCTCGCCCAGCACACCATACTTGCCGAAATGTCGGGCGAACGCCCCATACTTCTGCTGGACGACCTGTTCGACAAGCTGGATACCTCGCGTCTCGAAGCGCTTATTTCGCTGGTGCACGGCGGCCGCTTCGGTCAGATACTCATATCGGACTGCAACCGTCGGAGGCTGACCTCCATACTCGACAGTTGCGGAGCCGGTTACACACTCTACGAAGTAGAGGCCGGAGAAGTTGTAAAAGATAATTCGGAACCAGGTCATGCGCAGGAGTAAACCGGTGAGGATAGGCGAACTTTGGTCGGGGTTCGTGGCCGGAAGTCCGCGAATGAACGAACGCCTTTGCGAGGCGCGGATACCTGAAGTGTGGCGGAAAATTCTCGGCGCTCCCGTGATGTCGCTTACCCGTTCGCTCGAAGTGAAGAACGGTATACTGCACGTGGCCATGACCTCGTCGGTAGCCCGTCAGGAGATATTCATGCGGCGTGAGGATATCCGCCAGCGGCTCAACGCCGAACTCGGTATGGCCGTAATAAAAAGCGTGATCGTCCGTTAGTCGCTTATAGATCAAATGAAAATTACGATGTTCATTCTCCTGCTCTCGCTGTTCCTGGGCGCCAATATCTATGTCATATACCGCTTGTGGCACCTTATGCCGCCCACCGCCGCAGGCCGGACGATACTTCTCGCGGCAGGGGTGGCGGCCGTGGCGTGCTGCTTCCTCTATTTTGCGATCGGTGACGGGGCGCAGTATTGGCTGAAGGCGGCGGCCTATCGCATAGGCCTGTCGTGGCTGATAATTATCATCCATGTGGCGATAGCTTTCCTTCTGATGGACATCCTGCGGGGCGTCCGGTTGGTGCCCATGCCGTGGATGGCGACGGGCAGTTGGACGGCATTCTCCGTATTCGTTGCGGCGACAGCGCTTTTGGCAGGCATGGGAAATATGGTGTACCACAACAAGAAGCGGGTGGAGATAGACCTTGACTTAAATAAGGATACGGGTCTCCGTGCGCCGTTCAAAATATTGGCCGTAAGCGATCTCCATTTGGGATATGGCATAGATGTCGAAGAGTTCGGGCGGTGGATCGATATGATGAACGCCGAGAAGCCCGACCTCATACTCATAGCTGGCGACGTCGCGGATACCGAAGTGGAGCCGCTCAGGGAACGCGGGTTCGCCGACGTGTTCCGCCGCCTCGACGCGCAGTGGGGAGTCTATGCCGTGCCCGGAAACCATGAATATATCTCCGGTATCGACAAAAGCCTCGCATTTCTGGAAGAGGCGGGGGTGACCGTTCTGCGTGATTCGGCCGCACTCATAGCCGACGCATTCCACATTGTGGGGCGCGACGACCGCGCAAACGAACGACGGCAGCCTCTCGATACGCTGATGGCGTCTCTCGACCGCTCTAAACCCGTCATAGTCGTCGACCATCAGCCATTCGACCTCGAAGAGTCCGCCCGGGCGGGAGCCGACTTCCAGTTCTCCGGACACACCCATTACGGACAGGTGTGGCCTTTATCGTGGATCACTCACGCCATATTCGAACAACCCCACGGATATCTCCGCAAAGGCGACACCCGGTATTGGATAAGTTCCGGCCTCGGTATATGGGGCGGCAAATTCCGCCTCGGCACCCGCTCCGAGTATGTCGTCATAAACCTTTGAACGAATTCTTCGCGTTCGGATGATCTTCATGTCCCGATCTGTTGCCTGCAATAATTGGACAATAATATCATTCGTTTGGTCTTTTTGTCATTTGCCGTTGCTTTTTTAGATTTTATCATCTAACTTTATAAAACGATAGGGCAAAAGATCATAACTAACTTAAAAAATGAAAAATTATGTCGAAGAAAAGGACTCTTAAAGAACGGGCGCAAAGCTTAAAAAGGAAATTTCGTGTGAGATGGAGACTATGTCGCAGAGGTTTTTGGGAAAGTTTACCTATAATCCTTTTAACTTTGGTCATGGTTTGTATATACTCAAAAACCAATAAGATTTCTGAGTATGATTTAGAACTGGAAAAATTTAAGCAAACGTCCGCACTATGTTCCGATTTTAATGATTGGTTTTGGATGTACAGCTATGACCATAGAGATAAACATTCGGATGATCTGGTTTATTTGCATGAATGGTCACGTCCCGATTGGGCATGGGATAACGAGGAAAATAGAAAAATCCGTAGAGCATATGAAATATGGGAGCAATCGGATGAAACTGCAAAATTGAATCTTTTGTATAATTCATCGGAGGTCAACAGGCTTTTTAACTATTTCGAAAATGCAAAGATGCTCAATAAAAAGGAATTATTGGATGACGAATATTTATATAATTTTTTTATTACAACCGTTTATGGCCTTGTAAAAGCGACGGGACCTACTCTTGAAGATTATATGAAAAAGCTACGTGGTGTTAAGCCAAATGGAGACTCCGAGTTTTACAATGATTATAATCCAGCAACATGGGATGGGTTTGAGTATTGTTTGGAAAACATTTTTATCCCCCAACTGTACAAAAATATCAATGAAAAGGAAAATCAAGGTTCGGAAAAGAAAATGTTTCAAGACTTGAAGGCCTGCTACAATAAATTGGTAGAGATGTATGGTAACGGCAAATTGATCGAGTATTCTTATTAACCTAAGTTCGGGATAAACTGCGCTTATCCCGAACTCACGTTTATTAGATTGGTTGATACGGATATATAGCATGAGAAAGGAGCCGCATTGATGCGGCTCCTTTCCGTTTTCGGCATGATCGCCCTGTTTTTTGTCGTCCTTCTATTTTGCGAAACGCTCCTTATGTTTTTCGATCTGTTTTTTAATGGCTTCGATAGCTCCGTCGACCGATTCTTCGAAACTCTTGCTGCGGAATTCGGCTACAAGGTCGTCGCCCGGCACCTCCAACTTGATAATGGCTACTTTGTTGCCCCTGTCGTGGTCTTTGTCGAGCCTCAGGATAACGTCGGCTCCCGTCGCGCGCTCCACAAAACGGTCCAACTTTGAAATTTTCGTTTCTACGAAGTCGATCAGCTTCTGGTCTGCATCGAACTTTACCGACTGAATCTGTACGTTCATAATTAGTCCTCCATATTAATGTTGTGTCCGCATACCCCTGCCTGCGGGCAGATCGTCATTACGGTGATTTATATCTATTTATCGGCGTGTTCCTCGTTCCTCGCCCGCGGATGGGCGGTGTCGTAAACCTCCTTTAGCCGGGCGATACTGTTGTGCGTATACACCTGCGTGGCCTTCAGCGAAGAGTGCCCCAACAGCTCCTGTATCTCCCTGATGTCGGCGCCGTTGTTGAGCAGATGGGTCGCGAATGTGTGCCTCAGCACGTGCGGGCTTTTCTTCCCCTGTACGCCCATCAGCGACAACTGCTCCTTTACGATGCGATAAACTTCACTGCGGGATATCCGTTCTCCTTTGCCATTTAAAAATAGTGCTTTTTCTCCGGATATGCAAATTTTTTCGCGTTTAATAATATCCAAATATTCGGCTATCCGCCGCCGGAGGAGACCTATTACCGGCAAAACCCTCTGTTTGTCGCCTTTACCCGTGACCCGCAGGCTGGAGTTGTCGGCGCTCAGGTCGCGGCGGTTTATGTCCGTCAGTTCGGCGAGCCTTATTCCGGTAGAGTACAAAAAGAGTACCACCAGAGCGTCGCGCGCTGAAATAAAATCGTTAACGTCGTTTCCATGATCGGATAACTCCTCGACGATGGCGTTCATTCTGCCTTCGGGGATGTAGGCGGGGAGGTTACCCGCTGTTTTCAGCGAACCGATCTTCAGGAATGGATTTTTAGCCACGGCACCCTGTTTCATCAGGTAGCGGTAGAACGAATTGCCCGACGAGATCATCCTGTTGATCGATGTGGCCTTGAGCCCGCGCTCCGAAAGCGATACTATCCACTCGCGCAGGTCGTCGACCGACACTGCGGCAGGATCGAACCCGTTCCCGTCCACACCCAAAAATAAGAGCAATTGCTCCAGGTCGCGGCGGTAGTTCTTCACCGTGTGGGGCGACAGACGCCTCTCGCGCTCTATGTGCCGGATGAATGAATCGATCATTGACGTGAGTTCGACGAAGTTTAAATTTGCAACGGGCTTCCTGTGAAAAACGGGAGAAAAAGGGTAAGAGGGCAAAACGCCGAACAACCTCTTAAATCTGTCTGCTCCTTATCTTCCTGAACCTTAATTCGAGTACACCCCAGAACGCTTCGCCGAATATGCCGCTGCTCATTTTGGAGGTTCCCTCGCGGCGCTCCGAAAATACTATCGATACCTCTTTTATCGCGAATCCCAGCTTCCATGCGCTGTATTTCATCTCTATCTGGAAGCCGTAGCCTTTCATCCGTACCGAATCGAGGTCCATGCGCCTGAGCGTCCGGCTCGAATAACATACGAATCCGGCCGTGGCGTCGCATACGGGCATCCCGGTCACTATTCTGACATATTTGGAAGCGAACCAAGAGAGCAAAAGGCGCGACATTGGCCAGTTGATGACATTCACCCCCTGCACATACCTCGAACCCACGACGACGTCGGCTCCGGCAAGAGCGGTGTCGTAGAGTCTCGCCAGATCGTCGGGATTATGTGAAAAGTCGCAGTCCATCTCGAAAACATAGTCGTAGCCTTGTTCCAACGCCCATCGGAACCCCGTGAGGTATGCCGTCCCGAGACCGAGTTTACCGCTTCGTTCTATAATGAAGAGCCTCTCCGGAAACTCCGCCATACGCTCCTTTACGATAGCGGCCGTACTGTCGGGGGATCCGTCGTCGATAATGAGCAGATCGAACTCTTCCGGCAGCGAGAACACTTTGGTTATCATCGCCGAGACATTCTCCCTTTCGTTGTAGGTCGGTATGATCACTAATTTACGCATACTTGCGGTAAAATTAGTAAAATAAAATAAAAAAAGGCGGCATCCGTGAAGAATTACCGCCTTTGTGATAGATACCGGAGGATGCTTACTCCGCCTTTTTTAGTATTATGGTGGAGTTATGGCCTCCGAAGCCGAATGTGTTGCTCATGGCGTAGTTCACATCCCTCTTTTGAGCCTTGTTGGGCGTCAGGTTTATCCTCGTGTCGATTGCCGGGTCGAGGTTTTCGAGGTTGATGGTCGGTGGTATCACGCCATCGTTGATAGCCATTATGCAGGCGAGCGCCTCTATCGCGCCGGCGGCACCGAGAAGGTGGCCGGTCATGGACTTCGTGGCGCTGATGTTCACATTATAGATATGGTCGCCGATCGCTCCCTGGATACCCTTCAATTCCGGTACGTCTCCCGCCGGGGTCGAAGTGCCGTGCGAATTGATATAGTCTATCTGTCCGGGCTCTATGCCCGCCTCCCTGATGGCCATCTTCATCGAGTTCATGGCTCCCGTACCTTCCGTATGCGGGGATGTGAGGTGGTAGGCATCCGCCGTAGCGCCAGCACCGGCAACTTCGGCGTATATCTTGGCTCCGCGGGCTTTGGCGTGTTCATACTCTTCGAGGATTAGCGCACCCGCACCTTCGCCGACAACAAATCCGTCACGTCCGGCGTCGTAAGGACGCGATGCGGCCTGCGGATCGTCGTTGCGCGTGGAGAGCGCCTGCATGGAGTTGAACCCTCCGATGCACGGACGGTTCACCGATGCTTCCGAACCGCCGGCTACTATAACGTCGGCACGTCCGAGGCGTATCTGGTCGGCCGCCACCGAAATAGCGTGGTTGGACGACGCACACGCCGACACGGTGCAATAATTGGGACCCATAAAGCCGTATTTCAACGAAATATGGCCGGCCGCGATATCCGAAATCATTTTCAGGATGAAGAACGGACTGAAGCGGGGGACCATGCCTCCCTTTATGAAATCCTCTATCTCGTCGAACATCGACTGAAGTCCGCCGATACCCGATGCCCAGATAACTCCGACACGGTCCTTGTCTATTGCTTCCAGATCCATTTTCGAATCCATAACGGCTTGGTCGGCGGCTAAAAGGGCGTACTGCGAAAAGAGGTCGTACTTGCGTACTTCCTTGCGGTCGAAATGGTCTTCCCACTTGTAGCCTTTCACTTCGCAGGCAAATCTTGTTTTGTATGCTTCGGGGTCGAAGCGTGTTATAGGTGCGGCTCCGCTAACCCCGGCCTTGAGGTTTGCAAAGTATTCCGCCACACTGTTGCCGAGTGGGTTAAGCGTGCCCAGACCGGTAACTACTACTCTCCTTCGCTCCATAATTTTTTTATTTTACTCTTCCGACGGAAGAAAAATGTACTGCTAAAAACAATAAGGTAAAATAACAAGTATTTTACCTTATTCACTCATAATCAAATCAAAGACTATGATTAAGCTTTGTGTTCTTCGATGTATTTGATAGCGTCACCAACGGTGGTTATCTTCTCTGCATCTTCATCGGGGATGGAGATCTCGAATTCTTTCTCAAATTCCATGATAAGTTCTACCGTATCCAGCGAATCCGCTCCGAGATCGTTTGCAAAGCTCGATGAGTTCTCGATATCCTTTTCGGCTACGTTCAACCTGTCTTTGATAATCTCAACTACTTTTGATGAAATTTCTGACATAACATTCAGTTTTAGTTTAACAATATTTTGTAAGTAAATTTGGCTTCTATCCGTGTTTGAAATTCGGGACAAAAATAAGTACTTTTTCATTAAAAACTAAATATTGGCTGCTCTTTTTGCCCCATATACTCGGCTTTGTCGGTCATGCTTCTTAATTTCAGTAACTTATAATGTGTTTAATTTTGCCGTACGATCTCATTTGGCGGCACGGGAAAAAACCGCTACCTTTAGACTCTTATTTTTATTAACCAAATATATTATGCGACTTCTTTTAATAAGCAATTCTACCAATGCCGGTGAGGAATACCTGAAATATCCCATCGGCGACATAGGAAAGTTCCTTGCGTGTACCGACGAAGTACTTTTCATTCCTTATGCCGCCGTGACTTTCTCTTACGACGAATATGAGGCCAAAGTGCAGAACCGTTTCAACGAGATCGGTATCGCCGTCCGTTCCATTCACCATTTTGCGGATCCCGTAGCCGCCGTCCGCCAGGCCGAAGCCATTGTCGTGGGCGGAGGCAACACGTTCGCGCTCACCGGGAAGATGCAGGAGCAGGGGCTAATGGGCGCCATATGGGAACGCCTGCGCGAAGGAGTGCCTTACGTGGGTTGGAGCGCCGGAAGCAACGTAGCCTGTCCCACCATCTGTACGACCAACGATATGCCCATCATAGAGCCGGAGTCTTTCAAGGCCATAGGCGCCGTGAAGTTCCAGATCAATCCCCACTACCTCGACGCCAACCCAGAGGGGCACGCCGGCGAGACCCGCCAGCAGCGTATCGAAGAGTACACGGCCGCCAACCGCGATATGTACGTCGTGGGACTGCGCGAAGGTTGTATGCTCAAAGTCGAAGATGATACAATAAGCCTCAAGGGACCCAAGCCGCTGCGTATTTTCAGGTACGGGCAGGAGCATTACGAAGTACACGCGGGCGACGATCTTTCGTTCTTAATGGACAATTGAGAACGAGCATGGAAATGTGTGGAGTTTGGAGTTTCGATGCAAACTTCGTTTGCGGGTTTATTAATTTTATGCTTTACAAAATAATATATATAAATGTGCGAAGCACTCCACACTCTACACTCCACGCTAATTAACTCATCTCATGTCTATCACGTCAGATCTGGGAGCGCTGGGCGAAAAGGCCGCGGTCGATTTCCTGCGCGCCGGAGGCTACCTTATAATGGATACCAATTGGCGCAGCGGGCGTTATGAATTGGATATCGTTGCCGAGAAAGACGGCGCAGTCCATTTCATCGAGGTCAAATACCGCAGAGCGGGCGGACTCACCCTGCCCGAAGATGCGATGACCGCTGCCAAAGCACGGTCGCTGCTTAAGGCCGCCAATCAATACATAGTCCTGTACGGCATAGAATCCGACTGCTATGTCGATCTCGTGGCCGTCGACGCCTATCCCGACGGCACCATGGAGATACGCCTGATCCCCGATGCCATTAATCACAGATGGTGAAAAAGCTGTGAATTAAAAAATATAGAAAAGATAACCGCAAGATTCAGTTTCTTGCGGTTGTCTTTTTGGCATTATTGCGGATAAGCGTATGGTTTTTACTTCGGCGCTTTGCGGTAGAGGTATATCGCTATCAGGGCGAATATCAGGTTCGGAACCCACACTACGAACCAGGCGGGCAGCGTGGTACTGTTCTTGGCAAATTCTTCGGCGAACTTGCCGAACATTATATATGTGAAACACAATCCTATGCCGATACCTATGTGGAGGCCTGTTCCTCCCCTCACTTTCCTCGACGACAGCGATACCCCTATTATGGTAAGGATAAAAGTGGCCATGGGATAGGCGAATCTGTTTTGACGCTCCACTTCGAACAGCCCCAACTGGTCGGAGCCCTTGGCGGCCTGCTGTGCGATGAATTCGTTCAGCTTCGAGATACTCATTGTCTGTATAATATCGGACAGTTTCCCCAACTCCATCATTTCGAGGTTAATAACCGTATCCAGCTTTTCGTGTTGGGTAAAAGTTTCCTGTTCGCCGTCAAATGTGCGGGTTATGTAGGAGGGGGCCGACCAGCGTTTTGTCTCCGGGGCGAACGACACGCCCGCAGCCTCCAGCGATTCTACGATGGTACTGCCCTCGTACTTTTCGATCGACATATACGCCGCGCGCGGCTTGTTGCCTCCGGAAAAATCGCGCACATAGATGAAAGTGCCCGGCTCTATCTGCCTGTATATCTGCTTGTCGTATTGAGTGCGGTCGATATTCTTGTTCTTCGCAAAATAGCGCCTCTCGAACTCCACCCTGTGGCCGTTGGCCTTGGGTATGACGAAAAGGTTGAGTGCCAGCGCGAGTATGGTGATGGCCAAAGCCGACAGGAAGTAAGGCCACATGAGCCTGCGAAAACTCACCCCGCGTAAGCCATCTTCGAAGTAAAGAATATCACGGCAATGAAGGTGAACAGTCCACTGAACTGATTCACGAAGAACGGGACGAAGTTGAGGTAGTAATCCACCGCTATGGCCTTGAGCGGCGCTTTCATCGATATGAAGTCGTCGATCTTCTCCACCGCGTCGAACACCACCACTATCACGATTATAAGCGCGATAGCGAACAGGTATGTCCCGAGGAATTTCCTGATGATATACCTGTCGAGTATTTTGAATCCGGGGAATTTAGGTTTTAGTATCTTTGCCATCCGTTATTTTACCGTGAGCCACCCGACTGTTCGGAGCCCTCAAAATTACAATCTGTCAGCCAATTTTACAACCATTTCGGCTTTCCATTGTGAAAATGTGCCGTCGATTATTCGCCTGCGCGCCTCGCCCGTCAGCCAAAGGTAGAAACTGATGTTGTGCAGCGAAGCTATCTGCGCCGCCAGCATCTCGCCCGACACGGCCAGATGCCTGAGGTACGCTTTCGAGTAGAGCGTATCGGCAAAGCAATGCCCGTCGGGGTCTATCGGCGAAAAATCGCTCTTCCACTTTTCATTCCTTATATTTATAATGCCGCGCGAGGTGAACAGCATCCCGTTGCGCCCGTTGCGCGTGGGCATCACGCAGTCGAACATATCGACGCCGCGCTCTATCGCCTCCAGAATGTTTACCGGAGTACCCACACCCATTAAATAACGCGGTTTATCCGCCGGAAGTATGCCGTCGACCAACTCTATCATCTCATACATCACCGGGGCCGGCTCCCCGACGGCCAATCCGCCTATGGCGTAACCGTCGGCGCCGAACTGTTGTACGAACCTCGCCGATTCTGCCCGAAGGTCGGGATAGACGCACCCCTGAACTATGGGGAATAGCGACTGCGAGTGCCCGTACTTCGGGCTTGTTGTCGAAAACCTGTCGAAACACCTCTCCAGCCAGCGGTGCGTAAGATTCAGCGACTTCGCGGCATAATCCCTCGGAGCGTCGCCCGGAGGACATTCGTCGAAGGCCATCATGATGTCGGCGCCAATGGTGCGTTGCGTATCGACGACACTCTCGGGCGTGAACAGATGCTTCGATCCGTCTATGTGGGAGCTGAAATAACACCCCTCCTCCTTCAGTTTGCGGCACTGCGCCAGGGAAAAGACCTGAAATCCGCCGCTGTCGGTAAGCATAGGCCTGCTCCACGTGCTGAACCGGTGTACACCTCCTGCCGCCTCTATTACCTCCATACCCGGCCGCAGATAGAGGTGGTAAGTATTGGCGAGGATTATCTGCGCTTTGGCTTCTTCGGCCACATCGCGGTGAAAGATACCCTTGACGCTCGCGGCGGTACCCACCGGCATAAAGACGGGGGTCTCTATCGTACCGTGACCGGTCGTGATCTTTCCCGCCCGGGCACGGCTGCCGGAACAGGTATGTTGCAGTTCGAATTTCATAGGTGCGCAAAGTTAATAAGTTGTATAAACTATTCCATGAAATAACGGAGAAAATATATACTTTTGTAAAAATATAGGATACGTGTTCGAATTTATCAAAAGGCCTTTCAGAAGGCGTTTCAGCAAAGACAGGGAATTTTACGAGGTGGTGCGCCACCTGACGGGCACCACCCCCGACAATATAGATCTATACAAGTTGGCGCTCATACACCGTTCGGCGTCGGTGATCCTTCCCGACGGGACGCCGGCCAATAACGAGAGGCTCGAATTTCTGGGCGACGCAGTGCTCGAGACAGTTGTTTCCGACTACCTTTTCATAGAGTACCCCGACCAGCCGGAGGGATTCCTCACCCGGATGCGGTCGCGTATGGTCAGCCGTGCATCGCTCGACGAAATAGCCCGCAGCATAGGTCTCGACAGATACATCATAGCCAACTTCAGCGGTTCCAACAGCCACAAATACCTCTTCGGCAATGCGATGGAGGCGCTCATCGGGGCGCTTTATCTGGACAAGGGATACGACTTCACCAACCGCCTGCTGATCAATCGCATATTTCGCGACAATATGGATATGGCCAATATGACAAGCACGGAGACCGACTTCAAGAGCCGTCTGATAGAGTGGTGCCAGAAGAGCAAGCGCGAAATAAGATTCCGTACCGGTCCCGACCCGGCCTCCACGCATAAGAGCCCCATGTTCATCTCGACGGTAATAATCGACGGCATAGAGCTCAGCAACGGCTGCGGCACGTCGAAAAAGGAGGCCGAGCAGAAAGCATCCTGCGCCGTCACCCGGATACTCAACGACGAAGTGGGCGACTATTTTCTCGATACGGTGGACACATCTTTCGAAAAGTATAACGATAATGGAAAAGCCAACTGATCGGCCGGCGGCAGCCCGGGGGGAACAGGTCGACCGGCAGTTGTTGGCAGATGACAGGCCTACCGACCGCCAGATACGCGAGAAGTTGGCGTCGCGCGGTGTGGAGAGCCTTTCGGATGCCGAACTGCTCAGCATATTGATACGTGAGGGCACGGTGGGCGTCTCGGCCATCGACACTGCCGAAACACTGCTCGAAGGTTACGGCAATTCGCTGGCCGTCCTCGCCGAAGCGGGCATTACAAAGCTCCGTATGGCGCGGGGAATAGGGATGAACCGTGCCGCCGCGCTGGGTGCCGCATTCGAACTCGCCGCCCGTCTGCGCGCATCGGAGAAGGCGGCTCCGGCGGTGATAAAGACCGATGACGATGTGGTGGCGCTGTTCGGGGCCTTTATGGGGCGGCTGAAGCACGAAGAGATGTGGGTGCTCTACCTCTCCTCGGCTAACGGGGTTATCGAGAAGAACAAGGTCAGTCAGGGGGGTGTAACATCTCTGATCATTGACACCAGGTTGATAGTAAAGCGCGCCGTGGAGTTGCTCGCCTCGTCGGTGATACTCGTACACAACCACCCTTCGGGACTGGCCGCGCCGAGCCCCGAAGATATAGACATCACCTCCCGTATCGCCGCCGCCGCAGCTCTTTTCGACATCGCCCTCGTCGATCATATCATAATAGCCGGCGAATCCTCCTTCAGCTTCCGCCGGCATTCGCTGATAAAATGATCGTAAATAACGTGAGTTCGGGATAATAAAAGCCATATATTTTCTTGTTTTACAGGCTATTGTTATTAGTTTTTCTTATTTCGAACCCACTTTAGCGGCTTTTAGAGGTTGTTTGGATTTTGCGACCGAAGCAATTTTTGCTTCCGGCCAAGTGATTTTTTCACCCGCCTCGCTCGCCGTAGGAACCGCTACGACTCGTTCGGCGGGTGAAAAAAGCGCCGCCCGGAGGCAAAAAGTGCGAGAATCGCAAATTTCAAACAACCTCTTAAAAGCCGCCAATGTTTTCGATCACCCCTCCCCAGCCCTCCCCTAACCGTAGGGGAGGGAGTAGTTGTAGCCTACGGCCGCTCCAGAACAGGTTTGGGTCCGTAATAAGCTGCGCTTATCCCGAACCCACGTTAAATAGATAATAAACCGTAACAGCACGACATTGTCGTGCTGTTACGGTGTTTGGAACCTGTCTGGATCTTTCGGCCGGAACTCCTGTTCCCAGCCCGCCCGCAGGACTATTTCTCTTTCGTATTGGCCAGGTATTTCCATACCAGTGCCGAAAGGGCGGCGCCGACCATCGGGGCGAGAATGAAGAGCCAGAGTTGGGAAAGTGCGGCTCCTCCCTGAAATATCGCAGGGCCGATGCTTCGGGCGGGGTTGACCGACGTGCCCGTGATCGGGATACACACTATGTGGATCACCAGCAGTGTGATACCTATAACGATGCCTGCCCTGTTGGCGTTGCCGTATTTCGGGCTGGTGGTGCCGAGTATCACCAGCACGAATATGAATGTGAACAGCGCTTCGGCTATGAATGCCTGAAGCGCCCCGCCTTCGGAGAACGAGTTGGCTCCCGTGGCGGTGGGACCTGCGTGTGTGCCCGTCGACAGCATGGCGTAGAGGACGGCCGAGCCCGCGATTGCGCCGACGATCTGGAATATCATGTAAAGAACGGCATCCCTGCCTTTCATTCCGCCCGTCAGCCACACTCCCAGCGTCACGGCTGGATTGATATGGCATCCCGATATGTTGCCTATGGTGTATGCCATGGCGAGTACCGTAAGTCCGAAGGCCATGGCCACACCTATCGTTCCTACTCCGGCGCCTACCGTTCCGGCGATACTTCCTGCGAATACCGCGCTCCCGCAGCCGAGGATCACAAGGATCATTGTGCCGATCAATTCGGCGATGTACTTTCTCATATTCATATTGATTTTAAGTTATAGGTTATTTGAAATTTACGATTCTCGCACTTTTTGTCTCCGGCCGCAAAATCCAAACAACATCTTAGTTA
>QMCE01769704.1_pt1 | contig 15663 bp, 24 predicted proteins | sample 1821851 | NCBI WGS metagenome assembly QMCE01 (sample SAMN09453174, study PRJNA476694) | Termite gut metagenome, whole genome shotgun sequencing project. | isolation source: worker | host: Odontotermes sp. | place: South Africa:Pretoria | collected 2016-01-28
TCGCAAGGATATGAAATCGTTGTGCGATTCTTGGATTGGGGGCTTTTGGAGTTCCTTTCCCCTGCGGACAATATCCTCTTAAATGCCGTTCTATATCGAACAGAACAGGGAACTACGGCCAATCACATAACATACGTCAAAGACGGTAGTGATCTTGTAGACCTTGAAGGCGAGATAAAGAAGATTCTTGACGATTATGCCGCTGAACACGGAATGGACGTGAATGAGTGGAAGTCTTGTCTTTCCGCTAATGGGGGGGGAGGATCAGATGTTATCCTGGATGTAGACCTGAAAGAGGTCGGTGCCACGGAAGTTATGTTCTTTGTGCGTGCTGGTGGCGTGAGCGGGTTTACCTACCTCACGGGCACGGGAGTTATGCCAATAACAGATATGTTTGCACCACAAGCGACAAGGTTGGTTTCTTCCGCTGGCGGTAGGTATAACGATTGCACTATACCCTATAGAGACTCAGCTTCTACTATTGCCTTGGCACAGATATACTTCAAGGATTACAAAACTATAAATCTTCTGGGAAGTATCGCTACCCTCACAGGCGTATTCTACCGGAGCGCAAAGCCGAATACGGTAATACAGTACCATAATGACGCTACTCTGGATGTGTACGGCGAACAAGGCGTAAACTGGGCTGGTCAATCAAGGACACAGCTTGCTGGTTCCAGTTATCTCCCGTCGACTTCAGACGGAACCACCATGGTTTACGGAGAACCATATCTTGTTCCGTTTGATGGCTATATGCGGGTTATGCTTTCCCTACGTGGTGCACCTGCTGGATACAAAATGGTCATGGTGTCTATCAATGGGCAGACAATCATTCAAGATTTCACCAGCAACGATAATGAAACAACTCCCGATCAGTATAATGTTTTATGTCAGGTTGTGCGCGTTAATGCTGGAGATTCGATACGGATTGGCTTAGATCAACGTGTTGCAGGAAATATTCCGTGGAATACATCTTACTGCCATATAACGATGTTCCCGCTACTTGAACCAAAAATAGTAGAAGCATCGGTAGCGGACGCCTTCAACCAGCACACGCAGAACACGGATATTCACGTCACTGCCGAGGAAAAGATCGATATTGGCAAGGTTCCAGAAGCTATAAACATGATTGTCACGCTCTCTAATGAGATTGCATCCCTGGACTCGACCGTCAACGATAAGCATATCCCCACTGACCGTTACCGCTGGCAAGACTTCTACGCCACTCAGCTTGAACTTTACGAACAGATTGCCGCGTCTCAGGGACTGAAGCCTGACCCGGACAACGCAACAGAGATACCGCAGGGGAATCCGTATACCGTTGCGGCCCCACAGGGCGGGTTGTTGACCGTCAAGGCGCTCAATTCTGGCGGATTTTATACCACCGTAGCTGTTTTGGGCCAGCCCAGTTGGGATTCAGCGGGGCTTATAGAAGACGTTTCTGTTACAAAATACTTCCGCCTACTTAATGGCGATCAAGTACAGGTTGACAATGCGCAATCCGCCTTATTCACCCCGGCAGTTGAAGATGAGAACAATCCGACGCGGACGGCGCTCGCCAACATGGAAACATCGATTGCTGAAAACAAAAAGTCGATACTGGACATTAAGGCGTCCTTGGCGAGCAAGACGCCTTCCGGCAACATGACAGACATTGAAGCCGCTACGCAGTCAAGCGAAGGCTGGACCGTGCCGACAAATAACGGTCTTGGCGGACGTATACACGGCCAGGGCGTAAACGCTATTCTTGGAAGCACGGGAACGGTCGACGTGACTAACGCCGCCGGGACGGTCGAGGTGTATAATAACCTTGGCTTGCTGTCGCTTTTGGCTCCCGTACCCATCCTTGTCGAAGATGTGTCCGACGGCGATGTCGTGAAAAGTTCAGGCATGGCGGAGCTTTTCTATGAAGAATACTTAGCGGGGTAAGATATGATAGAGGAGTCAAAATTCAATCGTTCTCTAGCCTGGATACTTTTCATATGCGGTATCGGAGTGTTCTATCTTACGATAGGGGAAAGCGTACTCCATCAAATTTATGATATCCTTGGGCTAGGTGTCCACCCCGTCCAGAATACAGGCAGGCTTAATGGACTCATAGCGATAATAACGGTTATCGTAGGCGGCCAAAAGGGCGGGCAATGGTTGAACTACAAACGCGAACGAGATTGCAGAATCTATCCTGAGGCGATAGAGCCATCGGAACAACCCAAGGCCCATAAAAAATAAAAACTGGGCTTAGAATCGATTCTCGAGAGACTTTTTATCAACAAAGAGGCCGGGATTAACCGGCCTTTTACTTACCTGTTATATATCCCTGACGCAATCCTCTGTGCAACGTCAGCAAGCGGAATTTCCCCATATTCTGGCCTGAATACGGCCTCAAAATTACCGTAACCGTCAAGCTGTGTTTCGGATACATGAGAGGCTGACCCTTCATCTACATGATAGCCGGGGAAAGTTTCAATGCGGAATACGTTACCGCCCATGCCGTGAATCAAGTCCACCTCAGAAATAAAACGCACGTCGTCGATAATCACTGTATGAGCGATGCTTGTTTTTATCCGTTCACGCATAGCGTTATCCCAATAGTCAGGATGATTCATGCGGATGTACTCCGTTCCGTACCATTGCAGCACGTCTCGAACAACGGCATACCCCTGACGTATCCACGAACCCTTTAGCAGATAGTTCGGCAGTGTGCTGTTGCATCCAATAATCAATTTTTGCTCTTTGCCTTCTTTGGAGCAGCACCATTTAAGAGGTATCCCGTATATTTGGCTTACCTCCTTTTTCAGCAAATCGGCGAACGCCACGCGCTCAGAATTGGGGATAAGGTCGAGCAACATATTGGCAACAGTGGTTTTCCCCGTTCCTATTTTCCCGCTTATGCCGATTATATTCATTTCTTGCCCACTATCGGAAGCCCGTTTTTTTCGCAGTAAGCTACCGCTTCCTTTTCGGTATCAAATGAGTCAAGCCAGAATTCAGAGTCTGACACGCATGCAACAGACCACAGCCACTCGCCGGTCTCGTCATTGTGATATATCGTGACCGGCGCTTTGGCCTCAATTAGGCCAGCGATAGATTGGCGTATTATATAGTCCTTGTGCCCGGTGTCCGCGCCCTCGCGAAAAGACGGGCAATTTTCGATATAGAATTTACCTGTCGCGGTTATGGCCTGCGGGGGAAGGCCAGGGCCGCCAAAAAAAAGACCAGGGCGAATTGCTTCTGGTAGCGCCTTACACTGCCCGCGTCCATCGTCCCAGCCCGAGAAACGCGTGCAATTATCGCAAGTTTTTTCATGCCCGTGCATTTTTCATTTCCTTCCTTAAGTCCGAAAATGCACGCGGGGAAATATCTAGCGCGCACTCAGGGCATATGATATGAGCCTGCTCATAGTCTTCATGGGGCACAATGGAAAGAGGATTGCTGTTACACATAGGGCAAGGGGCAGTTGCCGCTTGCTGCAATACGCGATTATATACCCATTCTTCCGGAACGCGCCAGCCTGAAACTATATATTCCGCCCCTGCAATCTTTCCCTTTCGGCAAAGTTCAGATATGTTCCCGCCTTGATTTGATTTAGCTAGCCCCAAAGCGTCGGCCGCGTCCTTATAGTGCATCATTTTTTTTCCTCTTTATATGACAATGTTTCCACTCTACCCACGACATGGGAACCATAACATTTCTTCCAATGCGGAATATGCCTTTTATTTTCCCCTTAGCTATTAACTTGTCAAATATATATTGACGAGAAAAGCCTAGCATTTTTGCTGCCGCTGATGCGGTTATATATTGGTTGTTCATGGGGTCAATATAGCACAATAAGACTGACTAGTCAACTAGATAGAACTGCTCTATTTGGGGCTTTTCCGCCACTCTTAGCAATGCCCTGCTATCCCATGCCTCTTGTATGCGGCGGCATGCTATATCAAAATATTCAGGGTCTTTTTCTATGCCGATGAATTTACGGCCAGCCTGAATCGCGGCGACCCCGGTTGTACCGCTGCCCATGAAGGGGTCAAGGATAATTGCGGAAAAGTTTTTGGGTAGCTTTTGTATGCACCACGTCATGACGCCGACGGGCTTTTGGGTTGGGTGGTGTCCTCTAGGTTCATTGTTTTTTCGGATCATCCCATGCCAACGATATTTTATAAGACGAACAGCGCATGGAAGGTTTGTCCATGCAAGTTCACAATCCGCAAAGTCGCTATTTCCATTTTCTTTATCCCAAACAAGCCAGCATGATGACGGGGGGACAGGGTAGTAGTTACCTCCGAAGACTATCGCGTACTTACCTGCGCTAATAACCCTTTGCAAAAGTTCATTATCAATTGGCGCATTATCCCAGGTTTTATTTCCATAATCTTTTGCAGTCGCGGCTTTACCTCTAGATTTGTTTGCCCCGTCCGCCTCTTTAATCCCATACGGCGGGTCTGTTATAACCGCATCCACCGTTCCAAGCGTATGCAAAACGTCCCTACAATCAGCGCATATCAGGCGTGCGTCGCCTATGAGTACTTCTTTCACCGCATGGACTCTTCGAGCTTTGCGCGGGCCTGTTCTATGCGGGAAAGTCCTGGTGAATCTTCACGGAAGAATCCTCCACATTTCAGAGACTCAATAAGTTTACCTTGCGACTCCACAAGCTCGATAAGGGCGGGGATGGAGTTGTGCGTCACGGCAATAGCAACCGCATCTTTGATGTGCCAGCACTCGCCTACGGGGTTGTTCTTTGGGCCGAATCCAGGGGCAAGTCCATCGCCTGGTTGCTTGTGGACATGCCATATGCCCGGCGTTTCCTTATGGCATATCTCTTTCAGATTTTCGAGCGCGTTCATTATTCACCGTCCTTTTCCCATTGTTTTTCCACAATCTCAAATATCCGTTCCTTTGCCGCTTTAGTAAGATTTTTAACGCAATCATCTTTCAAGAGCAGATTTATATCCTCTCCAGAATAAACGAAGGTGTTAAAAATCTCCTCTTCAAGTCCCGCGAATGGTGCAGTATCACAGAAATAAGCGTCCGCTATAGACTGGCAATCGGCACAACGGTGGTACTCTATGGATTTTATCCATACTCCCCATGCGTAGTTATATTTTTCTCCCGGTCGAATTTCCCGCCCGCATTCACAGCACTTATGAACTTTTCTAGCCTTTCGGTCATGCCTTCGGTAAATTTCAGGATAATCAAAAGAATCGTTCGGAACGATAACACAAGAGCACCTGTCCATATCAACCTCCATTTCTTTCTCTAATCCATAGCCCATACCCGCTACCTTGTCAACTTCTTTTTGACTTCCCCCCCCGGTTTTTGGTAGGGTTCAAGTGTGAGGTGTAAAGATGGACGCGACAACTAAATTTTTTCTTCTCTGTGCCTATCCCGACTTGGCGTTTGACGCTGACCCGAAAGAGCAGAAATGGATAACGGTCAACGGGGCGCATATACCTGTTGGAGAGGGTGGGGAGTTGAAGGGGAAGGTCGGGAAGAAAATATCTCCTGTACATAAGCCGCCAACTAAAAAATCCATAAATTCCCTGAAAGAATTGGAAGATTCCTCTAATTTATGGACGCGCCAATCAACAATGCTTCTTAATTCTATTAAGAGCGCAAAAACAAGAGAAGAAACAGGAAGAACGGATACTTTAAGTAACTCCAGATATGACGGTAAAGGACTGTATATTAAGGCTGACAGTATGGAGAAGCCGCTTCTTTCCGGCCTAGCTATGCGGTTTCCAAAGTTAGTTGAAACGACATTCACTCATGGTAATAATGAAGCCAGAATAAAAGATATCAATAAACTGGTTAAGGCAATGGAAGAAACAAGAGAATAGAATACACGTTGCACCCTTAACCTACGGGCGATCGCGGAGTCGGGAATGGACAAAGAGTATCTTGACGTGAAGGTAACGGCATGCGCGGAAGGGTGGGGTATCCGTATTATGGACTTTACCCTTTAACCTACGGGCTATTGAGGAGTAGGCATGGAGAAAGTTTGCAAAAATTGTGAACACTGGAGAAAGGCCAAAACTACCTATTTTCATAGGGGTTGGGGTAAACGATGCAGTGAGGCAGAAAAAACCACACATGATAATCCTATGGCAGGGAAACAATGTACCAAGCTAGATTCTGACACTTGCTCTAACTTTAAGGCCACTGTTAATGAATAGCCCTAGCACGATAAAGCCTTCATCGACGATCGAGCGTCAATACTCCGCCGTACTGGTCGCTATGGTCAAGAGGATGAATAAGGAGCTTCTCGCGGAAATACCGAAGGCATACGCCCGACGCGACGATGAATTTCTGCCCGATATGGCGCAAGATGAATCCGCCGCTGTGTGGTTACGCAAATACGTCAACCGCTTCTTTTCGCGCTGGCAAAAGCGTTTTGATAAAATGGCAGAGGCGCGGGCCAAGTGGTTCGCCGAACAGACAGAAAAGGCCAGCACAAAGCAAATAAAGGCCATGCTGAAAGAATCGGGCATAGCCGTGGAGTTCCATACGACTAAATACGTCAACAACATTTTGCAAGCATCTATGGCCGAAAACGTGGACTTAATAAAGAGCATTCCGAAACAGGTACATGATAAGGTGCTAGGGGTTGTTTCGATGGGCATAACCCAAGGGAATAATCAGTTATATATCAAGGAAGAACTCCAAAAGCAGTTCGGGGTTACGGAAAGAAGGGCGCGGATGATTGCCCGCGATCAAACGATGAAGGCAAATGGTGCTATTGCGCGGGCGCGTAGTGCGGAGGCGGGAATAACTCGCGGTATATGGAAGCACCGTAGTGGCTCGAAGGTGCCACGTCAATCGCATTTGAAGATGGACGGTAAGGAATTTGAAATAGCAAAGGGCATGTTTGACCCTGACCCTAAAGTAAGAAGGTTCATACACGGAGGCGAACTCGTAAACTGTAGATGCTCTTATGCTCCTATATTGAGTAGTTTTGACCCTAATGCAATGGCTAAAGACAGTGTTACTTTGACTATTGCAAAGAAATAAGACAGCGTTTTTTTCAGTCTCCCCAGGATCTAGTCCTCTTTCGATTCGTGGGCGGGGCAGTTGTCGAACTTGCCCTCTTTGACGTGAGATTCCAATACAAGCATAAATGGTTTTGGTATCAGCGCAAGAGGCAAGGGGAAACGACACTCCCCGTATAGGCCGCCGTCATCTTTCCACACCGGCTCATACTTACAGCTAAGACAGTTATTCATTCCTACCCCTTCCGTTCACAAAGAGCGAACAGTTGTCGCTCTCTATCCATGCGGCAATCCAATCCGCACCATTTCCAATTTGTCTGCATTCCCCGTATTTCTTGCTTGGATAATGTATATCCCAATTCCTACAATTCCCGCAGTTCTTTTCCATGCTATTCCTCCGGTGCTTGCGGAAGGGGCATCCAGTGCGTAGGATCACGGGGTACGGGATGCCCGGAAGAGATTTGCCAGCGCGAGTTCTTACGCTGCATTTCTTGCCAACGAGCCATTGTCACGGTTCTACCAGAATAGCCTCCGTAAATGATTATATATCGTCCATCTTTGGGAGCGGTCTCTATCGGTTGCCATTTAGGAAAACAGTTATCACAACAAACAACTGCCTCTTGCAGTGCATATTCTTTACCGCATTTTTCGCATTGAAATTTAGATTCCATTCTCCACCTCCCTTGCGTTGGCTTCTGACCAGTGCTTCCAGCACGCGCTTTCTTCCATGTCTTCACAGTAATTATCGCAATATTCGGAACAATCCCCGCGAGTCCCTTCGCATGGCGGTAAGTATCCGTGTTTGCCAAGTTCTTCCGCCAGTAAGTCGCGCTGCTTTTCTGCAAGCAGAAGTTCGGCGATAGCTGCGGCTGTAGAGTCATGGCTTGCTACGAGCATGCGCTTTGTTGCTTCAAGTTCAGCGCGAAGCTCATAATTTTCTGTGCGTTCATCCATAAACTTTTCGCGCTCATATTCAATATCTTTGCACTTTCTTGAACATGATTGAAAATCTTCCATATCACCCCTCCATGCGAAGTCTTTTAGCCTTCCTAAAATAGCGATTTCGCCTCCTCTTGTCGCGGCACAGCCTGCCTTCCCGTTCAAGGCAAAGGGATTGCGCATAATTACAACGCTTGCGTATTTCAGATATCGCAGGGTTAAACGCATCAACAATATTACCGACAACGATTTTCATCTCATCGTTTATTTGTCCACATAATCCAAATAGTTCATCCCATTCTTTAAAAGCATGCCCTTGATTCACTTCACACCTCATACAGATATTTGCCTTCGTCGTAGAGGGAAGGAAACTTGAAACCGTTTTCTACAACAACGGAACAGCCGTATCCGCATATAGATTGCGCCGCTTCCTTAAATTTTCCAACGGCGTACAGCCTTTCGTTCACGTTTTCAAATTCAGCTTTCACAACGGCAACGGTACGCGGCATAATTCCTACACTGGGGTCACCCTTTGATTCAAACGTCATGGTTACTTAGCGCATAATGTTCCTCTCCTGTTGCACCAGCCCTAGCCCATACCCGCTGTCTTGTCAACAAAAATTCACGATGTTTGCTAAATGAAATCACGTATTAACCAGGCATCCATGCTACGCAACCCTGATATTGAGTCGCCCCTGGACTCCGTTTACGGATTCTATTCCTTTCTCCTTGATGCTTCTCTCTATCGCAACCGGATTGCCATTGACTCTGACTTGCCGGTAGGTTGCGGATACTGTAGCGGCAGTCCCAAAAATCATCCCGCTCGACTGCTCAAAAGGATCAGAGATGTCGGCATCCGTAAGGCCGTGAGCGGCACAAAAAGAGTCAAATTCGGCACCAGTCATTGCTCTGCCGAGTTGCGGCTTGGCAAAGCCTTGGCGGGGGATAACACCCCATACAAGACAATGATGATTAAAAGATGCACGCGGGTGTGATTTGCGGGGGCGATAGGACGACAACGGCGTAGCCTTGGCAGGATGACCAGCTCCGATCAGGTAATACTTGCCTCCATCTCTCGCTACTGCACACATATCCATCCGTGGATCAAAGATCAACTCGTCAATGATCCATCGCCCGGTTTCGGCGTCGACGCACATCCATTCCTCGATAACAAGGTATTGATTTTGCATATTGTTGTCCTTGTGTTTAATCGTTTGGGTCAACATAATGGTCAGCGGCCTCTAAATCGTGCTCGTCCCTGGTCATCATCATCCGACCTATCTCCCCGTCCTCCCAGTACCCACGGGCTTCCGCTGCATCATAAATTTCATTGCGTTCAGATATTTCTGCCTGGATATCAGCAATAATAGTTGACGTGGTCATGATTTCCCCTCCTGTTTTTAGCGGGATGATCGCCCTTGTCGGCAACACAATAGCTAGGCGCGGCCGCCCTGTCAACCAATTTTTTAAAAATTTGCAAAAATATTTTTTTATGTTATTATTTCAGGCATGACTATGCGAAGACACGAGGTGCCTGATGATCTCCGCTATTGATACGTTTATCCGTTCCTTTTCTCCTGATTTGGCGCTTGATGACCGCTGGATTATGGTAAAGCCTAACGGTCCGGACGCAAAGGGCGCACATATGCTGATCGGCGAAGGCGGTGAGGTCAAGGCCGGGGCGGGGGGAAAGTTTAATGGACAGAAAATCAATGAAATACCTAGAACTTTTGAGAATAAACAATATACAGGTGGGAATGGCGCTACTTCTTCCTCTAGTTTGGGCAAAGGAAAATCTTCAAATTCGGAACCGCAAGCTAAAAATACGCCAGCAACAAAGACTAAAGAAGAACATAATAAAAACTTTCTATCTGTAGTTAATAACATAGGAGAAAGTGGTAAAATACCAGACAATGCCATTCAAGCATATAAAGACTTTGATAATGAGATTAATTCTGGAAAACTTGGTTCTAACTCCAAGAGCGACTATGAAATAAAAAAACATCTGCTTGATGTTGCAGAAAGAAGTCTTGAATTAGAAAGAAAAGAATATGAGAGTAAAAATGTTTCTCGTACTGTAACCCCAGAATACAAAGAGGAATACTCCAAAATTGGATATGAAGGGATGAAGAACAAGATGGCTGCGGAAAGGGAACAGTTTGCTAGGAGGAAAAGGAACATTCTGCGGGCTAAAAGAATAAATGATGTAGAAAAAATAACTNNNAGGCCATGCGCTTGATGTTCCATATGCGGACAAGGATTTGGCAAAGGCGTCCGGAGCGCGTTGGGAGCCCCAAACAAAAACATGGTATGTGCCTAAAGGGGCTGGAAAAGAAAAGTTCGCGAAATGGGAAATAGGCACAGATTCTAATGTGATTGCCTTTGATAAAAGCTCTGTCCGCACGGTTGATCCTAACGGATTCCTTAGGGTATCCGTGTCGAATATTTCTCGTGAGTGTGTAAACCCCTATTACGGAAAGGAAATTCCCGGAAATTCAGAGCTTGGGCTTGACCCAGAGCGCATATACCAGGGATACCGCAAGGGAAGTGAGCTTGAAAAGGCTGCGGAGTCTTTTAATGGTTTGCCGCTCTTGCTTGATCACCACTTTGAGAGTGCCACCAATCCGCAAAAAGAGTACCGTGTAGGAAGTCTTGGAACGGATGTCCGCTTTGAATCCCCCTTTCTCAAAAGCTCGTTGATTGTGACGGACGCAAAGGGCATTGATGCTATTGAATCAGGAGAAGCTATGGAGCTTTCCTGCGCATATAGGTACAAGCCGGTATTCGAGCCGGGTACGTTTGACGGTTCACCCTATGATTTTGTGATGACGGAAATTCAGGGGAACCATTGCTCACTGGTGGCAGAGGGCCGCGCCGGTTCTGACGTTATCGTTGCTGACGCGCAGATAAACCCCAATCCCCAAAAGCGAGGTATCGTAAAAATGGGAATGGAAAAATTTGTTGACAAGTTGAAGGGGTTGCTTGCCCTCGCCGAAAAGGCCGAAAGCGAACAAGACCCCGAGTTTCAGGAAGCCGGAAAGGAAATCCTTGGCGACATGGAACCTATCTTTGCGGGCGATCCTGAAAAGAAACCCGCTGAAGATGAAGACGAAGACATGATGAAGCATCCTTGGTACGCGGCGGCGTCCGAGGAAGCCCGTGACGTCTTCGACAAAATCAACGCGAAAAAGGATGAGGAGCTTATGGCAGAAATTGAGGCGCGTCTTGGAAAGGGCGAACCTGTTGACGACGAACTCCCCATTGAAATTGTGGAGCAGGTGAAAGCGGCGGGACTTGACCCAGAAAATGAGGAACTGGCTAAAGCGTTTATGTCCGGAATGAAGGCCAACGAAAAGGGCGAGGGCGAGGACTGCGACATGCCCGGCAAGGAACAGAAGGCTGGCATGGACGAGGAGGCGGTCAAGGAAAAGGAAAAAGAGGAAATCTTTACCGCTCAGGATGCCGCTATCCGTATTGCCCGTGCTTCTGCACAAGCTGAAAATCGTGCCATTGCGAAAATGCGGTCCCTGTACAAGGCGGCGGGAGAAGTCGAAAGCCTTTGCGGCAAGCTCGAACCTCTTGCCTTTGACAGTGCATCCGGTATTTACGCACACGCACTCAAAGCTATAGGGCGCAAGACGGCCACGCAGGACGAGTCCGCACTGCGTGAAATGGTGGCTATGGCCGCTGACGCGAAGCACGCGGCCCTGTCCCCGGCGTATCCTAAGTTTGATCAACAGGAATACGACGGGCCTTTCAAGCACCTGAACAACATCCGCACCGGCGTGTAAGGAGAAATAACTATGCCCTTGCAGAAACAAGTTGAAATGTACCTTGCTCCGGGAGTACCGGGAAGCAAGGCGGACATGAATGTCCATGATTACCATCCGAATACCTTGCAGGCCGAAACGGACCTCGTTGCCGGAACTTTCGTTTGGCGCGGGACCGATCCTGCCACGCAGGCTAAATATGGCGGAACCGGATCTCCTCTTGGCCTCATTGAGAGGAACATCGTTTACCCGAACTATCAGCTTGAAGACGGCTCGATGGTCATCCCGGAAGGCTACGGCATCCAGGTCGTGACCCGTGGCGCTATGTGGGCTATCACTACGACGGCGGCTACGGTTGGTCAGTCGGTTATTGCGGCTACGGCAGACGGCACTATTTCCACGGGCGCGGCAGGCGACGCCGGTGATACTGGCTGGATTGTGGAAACTGCCGGTGAAGTTGGTGATGTAGAGGAGCTAATCAGTATGAGCAAGAAATATCCTTCCTTTGAAACTCTCCAGCGCGAAAAGGGCTTCAATTTTGGCCCTGGCCGTCATGCCTGGATTGGTGACACTGTGGCAATGGACGCTGCAATTCGGATGCAGACTGCGCCGAATACAACTGTCCCGATTGAACTGTATACCGTCGTTGACCCGATCGTCGTTGAAATCCTTACCGCCCCTCTGGCGGCTACGGAAATCTTCCAAGAAACGAAAAAGACCGATTGGGCGATGGAGCAGGCTATCTGGCGCGTTACCGAACTGATCGGCCGGACTCAGGAATACACGGACTTTGCCAATAATGGCGTCTCCGATGTGAACTACAACTGGAAGCGGCGCGAACACTACCGTTTTGAAACCGTCATTGAATATGGCGACCTCGAAACGGAAATGACCAGCGTTGCCAAGGTGAATCTTGCTGGTGATAAACAGCGGGCGGCGGCTCAGGCTATCGCGATTGACGCGAACAAATTCTATTTGCTTGGCGTTCAGGGACGCGAGATTTACGGCCTGTTGAATGACCCGAACCTGCCCGCCGCGATTACTCCGATTGCTGGAGCTGGTGGCGGCCTGACTTGGGACGGTAAGACCACAACGGAAATCTACAACGATATTCTGTTGCTGTTCGCGCAACTGGCGAAACAGTCTAACGGGCGCATTACCCGTAACGATTCGCTGAAGATGTTGCTCTCTCCTGAAATGGAAGTCATGCTCGGTAAGGCTACAGACTTCAACAAGTCCGTACTTGAAATGCTGAATACCTATTTCGGCAATCTGACTATCGTTACTCTGCCGGAAATGCGGAGCCTGACCGCTGGTGATTCCGTTATGCTGGTTTGTACCACCGTTGCCGGAACGCCTACGGGTGACCTCGGCTTCTCCGAAAAGATCCGTGCCGGGCGCATCGTTCCCCTGCTTTCGTCCATGCGTCAGAAGTGGAGTTCAGGAACATACGGAGGAACGATCCTTCAAAGCTTCGCTTTTAGCACCATGAGCGGCGTTTCCGCTTGATAGCAACCTGAACACAGATCATAAGGCCGTTGCGGTTATTCCGTAGCGGCCTTTTCTTTTTCTGCCCACGCTTCAAGCGCGGAAACTTTTTCTTTGTTTGGTTCGTAGCAATCACAAGAATCATGGCCGATATAGCCTGATTCTCCATCGTATGAATCAGGTTCGTATCTGCATTGCGTATTGGAATATTGATATATTCGTTCGCCATGCCCACTAATAAATGGGGGCATTTTTTCGGGAATAGGGAATTTGCAATACCCATAGGTATCACTATCTCCTGGCCTTCCTTCAATCCAGTCCGGTTCGTAGGCGCAAGTAAGGCAGTATCGAGCAACTGTAGGAGTATCGGCAAGAGGCGCGTTAGGATTCCATACGCCGATATATTCGCCTTTCCGTTTAATTTCTTGGTCAAAACAAAGGGGATGTTTATCCATTTTCTTTCGCCCTTTTCTTTTCTTCATTGTAGCGAGTGCGGGAAATATGTGTCCGCAGGTGACTGTCAAAGGTGCAACAATTTTCAAGATTATTTAGCATACGCATCAGGGCAAATGCACGATCTTTATCCTTGCTGTGCTGTTCACGGACGCGGATATGCTGATTGAATGTGCGCTTCACTGTGTGAGGGTAGAAAATAATGGTAACTCCCGGTTCCGTGTACCGGAACGCCTCATAGTTGTACTGTGACCATTCAAGGCTACCGGGTAGATCAAGCGCCTTTGCCTTTTCAAATTCTTCATGCCACTTTTTGCGGCGTTCTTTCATTGTGCCTTCAGGCCAGCATTCTTGTTCCATGGCTATCCCCTTTTTTCGCCTTTTCTAATTCCTTAATTGCTCCGATAATTTCAAGGCATAGCAGATGTTCCGAATTAAAAACGATTTGATTGAGTTTTTCATATGGAACTATTTTTATGATGCCAAGCCCGTCGTTTCTGACATTAAGCTTAACGCCTGTTTTTTCGTGGTATATTTTTACAATATATCCGCCTTCGCATGCGGACATCAATGTTTCTTGAAGGCTATATTCGTCCATTTCCTTTCGCCTTTTCCCACGCTTCGCGGGCTTTGCAAACGGCATGAAAAGCATCGTCTTGCGATTGTTCGTATGCTTCTTCATCGGGGAAACATTCCGGTTGCGCTTCAACAGATTCACGGTCTTCCATAGCTTGAATATACGCCTCCGCCGCTTCGAGCCTGGCGCGTAAGGTATCTTCGATTTGGCGCGAGTTCCACGCCTTTACAGCAGAGTCAAAGCTAGGTTCTGCCGTTCCTATCGCAAAACAATTTTCTTTGTTTTGGCATTGTGCCCAGAATTCATCAGCGACGTTTGAACAGTTATCGTATATGTCTGCCGCGCTACCACAAAAAGGGCAGTTCTTCAATTCCACCTTCCACCTCCAAGAATTCGAGTTTAGCAATCTTACTACCATGAACAGATTCGTGTTGACGCAAGAGCACAAAGTCAATACTTGCGATTATTACAACAGAATCTTTGTCCAATTGTGTACATAGCGTAGTGTTATAACAGGTACTTTATTTAATATTATCTGATTTTATAGCATTCCTGTAAGCATCGCATTTTACGGTGTTCTTTTATAGTATGTTTTTGAAAAAATGACACACGCTTGACGCTTCTTTGCTAAGATGGAAAAAACTTCGGAGGTGATCGAATTGCAGAATAAAACGTCCGATCTCGTGGTCAAAAACGCGAAACAGCTTCTGACGTGCAGGGACGACGCCAGGGACTCGCGGAGCGCCTCGACGTCCCTGTCGAACTCTTCGCTGTGCTTCGGCGGGATGATCGTCGGCGTCACCAGAATCATCGTGTTCTGCTTCACCGTCGCCTTGCTCGTGTGCTGGAACAGCTTGCCCACCACCGGAATCTTGTGCAGGCCGGGCACCTTCCGCACCTGTTCCGTCTGCTCGTCGCGGAACAGGCCGGCGATCACGCCCGTCTCCGTGGAGTGGAGCATCATCTTCGTGTGCACCGTCTTCACCCGCATGTTCGAGGGGATCGTGATGCTGTTGCCGGCGATAGCCACCTCCGTCATCACCGGGTCGTCGGTCTGCTTCGGGATGATTTCGAGAATAACCTGATCCGTGCCCCGGCACACGTGCGGAATCACCAGAAGCTGCACGCCGACCAGAACCTCGCGCTCATCGAAGGAGTACGACGCGTCGCCCTCGTCCACCGTCTGCTCGATCAGCGCGTAGGTGCGGATGTTGCCGATGAAGACGGATGCCTCCTCGTTGTCCAGCACCAGAATCTGCGGCGCCTGGACGATGTTGACCTTGTCGTCGAACTGCGCCATCTGCACCATGAACTGGAGGCTGGAGAGGGACATCCTGCCGAGCGTGGCTGTTCCCGCCGGGAAACCGGGGGTTCCGATCGAGGGGCCGAGGATGCCGCCGATGTTGCCCCAGTTTCCGCTGGGCGACCACGGCCACGATGATAGCCGGGA
>QMCE01000942.1_pt1 | contig 15660 bp, 12 predicted proteins | sample 1821851 | NCBI WGS metagenome assembly QMCE01 (sample SAMN09453174, study PRJNA476694) | Termite gut metagenome, whole genome shotgun sequencing project. | isolation source: worker | host: Odontotermes sp. | place: South Africa:Pretoria | collected 2016-01-28
AATCCGTATTTTTTTAAAAATAGCTGGAATTGTCATAACAATGCGTGCATACGCATTCCTTCGGCAATCCGATAGCCTTTATCAGATCTTCTAATGTATTAAACTTGAGTGTTGTGATATTTAGTTTTTTCCGGATACATTCCACCAGATTGTTATATTGTTCGGTATGGGTAGATGCGTATTTATCCAGATTTTTTTCATCGTCTCCGTTTTCCAGTTCCTTGATAATCCTTCGTGCAATAAGTTCCAATGGTGATTTGGATGCTGAAAATCCGATAAACGGGCACGAGAATAAAATGGGAGGACAACAGACACGCATGTGAGCTTCTTTGGCTCCGAATTTGTATAATATATTCACATTGTCACGAAGTTGCGTTCCGCGTACAATGGAGTCATCACAGAAAATAACACGTTTACCTTCCAGCAATTTTTTATTCGGGATCAGTTTCATCTTAGCGACAAGATCTCTGACAATCTGATTGGCCGGGGTGAAACTTCGGGGCCATGTAGGTGTATATTTTACGATTGCACGGCGGTAAGGGATGTCTTTTCCTTCGGCATATCCGAGAGCCATTCCTACGCCCGAATCCGGAATACCGGACACATAATCGGCGTCGGTTTGGTCATTTTTACCCATATTCAGCCCGCATTCATACCGGACAAAATCTACATTTATGTTTTCGTAGGTAGATACCGGGTAGCCGTAATATACCCACAAAAAAGAACATATCTGCATCTTATTATTGGGTTTACGGAGTTGTGTGTAACCGTCTGCCGTTAACAGGATTATTTCTCCCGGACCTACGTTGTAGTCGAGTTTGAAGTCAAGATTTGGAAAACCGGCATTTTCGCTCGAAACAGCGTATGATCCTTCTTTTTTTCCGATCAGAACAGGTGTTCTTCCGTATTTGTCGCGTGCGGCGATTATGCCGTCTTTAGTGAGCAGTAACAGCGAACAGGAACCTTTTATTTTATCATAAACGTTTTCAATCCCTTCGGTAAAAGAGTTACCTTCATTGATCAACAGGGCAATCAGTTCCGTCTGATTGATACCCCCGGAGCTTAATTCGGAAAAATGGTATCCTTTTTTTAACAGGTGCTTTTCCAGTTCTCTGATGTTATTTATTTTAGCTACCGTTACAAGCGCAAATTTGCCTAAATGCGTGTGCATGAAGATAGGTTGGGGGTCTGTATCGCTTATTGCGCCGATCCCCGAATTTCCTTTGAATTTGTCAAGGTTTTTTTCAAAACTGTTACGGAAATAAGAATTTTCAAGATTATGAATGGAACGGTTAAATGCCCCTTTGTGAAACGTCGCCAATCCACCCCTGCGTGTTCCTAAATGTGAATTATAATCTGTACCGTAAAATAAGTCCGTTATGCATGCGGATTTGGATATTGTTCCGAAAAAACCTCCCATGAGTATTTTAATGTTTTGTGAATAATGGCTGCAAAGATAATCCCTATGTTTGTAATCAAAAAACAAAACGGACTTAAAATGACACATTGCTTTCTCCATTTGAAAACAACGCTAATCGCGCATTATTAATGTAATGTTATTTATCCGGATTTACGGAATGCCAGGGGTGATATGCCGGTATGTTTTTTGAAAAATTTTCCGAATGTCGACTGATCCGGGAAGTTTAATTTGTTTGCGACTTGCTGGACATTGATGCGGGGCGTTTTCAACATTCCTTTAGCTTCGATCATCAGCGCATCCTGTATCCATTGGCTTGCGGATTTTCCGCTCTGTTCTTTCAGGATGGAGGATAAGTATTGTGTCGTGATACAAAGTTCATTTGCATAAAATCTGACATCGTGTTGTTTTTTGCAATGCTCTCTTAACAGGGTCTGAAAATCGGTGAAAAGTTCTTCTTTACGGGAAAGGGTTGGGATTGAATAATGTTCCCGTTTGCTTAAATAGATATTGCCCAGATCAAGGAAGAACATTTTTATTGCGAGTTCTATTTTTTCCTTATAAAACAGATGGGTATGTCCGGATATGTTATTTCTGATAAAACCGATGCTGGTGTAAATGGATTTGTATTCTTCCGAAGTAAAAACCGTCAGCGGATTTTTTTTTAACTGCATATAGGAAATTACTACGGGGGGATGTTGTTTAGCATAGGATATGGTTTCCATATACGTTTTTGAAATGGCGAAAACCCATCCTTTCAGATCCGCACTCCCGCTTATAAAATGCGTAATATGCGTAGGCATAATCAGGGCAAGTGAATTTTTATGCGCCCTGTATTTTATATAATCAATCTGTATTTCCATTTCTCCTTCCGATATACCTAAGAAAAGAACGGATTCAAAACGGGAAGGATTTGAAGGCGTATAATTTTTCAGGTTTTTGATTGATGCGGGGTCAAATTCCAGAATCATCACATTATCCTGATGATTGTCGTATGAACTGACGGCGTCTTTCAGTGAGTAAACCGAATTTATAAAATGATGAGCCATATTCTTTATTTTTGTAAGCGCAAATATATGTATATTTCGTCTTAGTATTGTTTTTGCCGATTGTTTTTTGATTTTTTTAATAAATAGGGAGCTATAAAGCATCTGTTTGTTTCGATATTGACTAATTATGTAACAAGTTGCACCTTTTTGGTTTACTTTATGCGCCGTATCTTTGCCGCTGTTTTTGATGCAACATAATGATAAAAGATGATTGTGTTTTAATTTTATGCGGTATTTTAAATCTGTATGTCTCTAAAAACTTATATAGCAACGAGTGCGGCTTCTTTATTCGCTCGTAACGGAATAAAGCGCGTAAGTATGGATGATGTGGCCCGGAAAGCCAACGTATCCAAACGTACCTTATATGATTTTTTCAAAGATAAGGAAGCTTTGCTTATTGAGGTTTTGAATGAAGTGCGCAAACCTTTTTCCGAACATTTTTCGGCATTGGAAAAAAGACCGGGTACTGCTTTGGAGATCATGTTGCTGTTCAATGAGAAGATGATAGAGAAACCGACCTTGTTGTGTGATGATTTTTTTGAAGATATCAAGCGTTATCCTGAGGCGTTAAAGGTTCTGTTGGAAGGGAAACGGTTATTCCTGGAAAAAGTGTTGGAGTTACTGAAGCGCGGAGAAAGAGAACGCGTATTTATGTCGGATATTAATTATGATATTATTTCTTTATTAGCTCAGAAACAAATGCGGTCGCCGCGTACGTCCGATATGTATACTAAATATACGCACGAAGAAGTGCATAATACCTTGTTTTTTATTTTTTTACGTGGAATTTGCACCGATGCCGGACGTGATATATTGGATAAATTTGTTGTAAAAAAGAGATACAGGATGTATGAAGAGCGATAATTTGTGTTGGTGTTTTAATCAGGTATAAATATACATTATTTAAAAGGTAAGATGATGATACGAAAGAGTAGAAAGAAGATTTTGATTATTGGTGTTCTGGTGTGCGCCAATATGTTTTTTCAGGTATTTGCAGAGGATACTATTGTTCTTACGCAAAATCAGGATACATCACAAGCGCTTTCTTCACCGGATGATTCTCCCCGGAAACTGACCGTCAGTTTAAAACAGGCTATTGAAATAGCATTGTCCGACAATCCGACAATCCGTGTTGCCGGCCAGGAGATCGAATTGAAAAAAGAGGCGAAAAAAGAGGCTGTTGCAGGTTTATTACCGGGTGCGGAGTTGAGCGGATCTTATTCCCGCACCTTGAAAAAGCAGACGATGGTGATGGATTTTCAGGGACAGTCTACCACCATTAAGATGGGTACCGACAATTCATATAACGGCGGCCTTTCAATTAGTCTTCCCGTTTTTGCGCCGGCGTTGTATCGTGCTATTAATCTGACGAATACGGATATCGAACTTGCAGTTGAAAAATCACGTTCGTCGAAACTGGATATGATAAATCAGGTGACAAAAGCTTACTATCAGTTGTTGCTGACGCAGGACAGTTATGACGTGTTATTGAAAAGTTATGCGCAGGCAGAGGCTAATTTTAATGTGGTTAATGAAAAGTATAAACTGGGAAGCGTCAGCGAATACGATAAAATCCGTGCGGATGTTCAGGTTCGCAGCCTTAAGCCGAATGTGGTTTCCGCTCGTAACGGAGTGAATCTGGCTAAATTGCAGTTGAAAGTGTTGATGGGGTTAAGTGAAGATGTGGAGATTGGGATTGATGGGAGCCTGAAAGATTATGAATCGGAAATGTTTGAACGCGGAAGGACTACTGCGGAATTGAATCTGGCAAATAACAGCGATTTGAAACAACTGGATCTGAATGCGGATTTGCTTGATAAAAACCTGGAATTGCAAAAAACAAATTTTATGCCGACATTGGGCGCTTCATATAGTTATCAGTATACTTCGCTCGGAGACGGCTCGCCGTTTAGAAACTTAAAATGGAATCCTTATTCGTATATCGGGTTAAGTCTGACGATCCCGCTGTTCAAAGCAAGTAATTTCCCTAAAATTCGTCAGGTAAAAATTCAGATAGACCAATTGAGAGAAACGCGTGTGAATACGGAACGTATGTTATATATGCAGATGAGTAGTTATCTGGATAATATGAGCGCGAGCAGTGAGCAGGTAGTGAGTAATAAGGAGAGTGTATTTCAGGCGGAGAAAGGGCGGACAATCGCTCAGAAACGCTATGAAGTCGGTATGGGGACAATATTGGAGCTAAATGATTCTGAAGTGGCGCTGACGCAGGCTCAGCTTACCTATAATCAATCTATTTATGATTACCTTGTGGCTAAAACCGATCTGGAAAAAGTATTAGGAAAAGAAGATAATAAATAAGTAAAATAAGAGATGATGAAAACAAAATTACAACTAACAGCGTTATTGGCAATTTCATTGTTGAGCGCGTGTTCAGGGGGGAAAAATGAAAGTGCAACTGCGACAGACAACAAAGTTGAAGAAAAACCTAAAGTAAAACTTGCGCTGGTAACGGAGCGTCCTGTTGATCAGACGCAGGAGTATACGGCAACCGTGGAAGCAGAAGCGACGAATAATATTGCGCCTTCATCGCCCGTACGTATCAATACTATTTTTGTGGAAGTCGGCGACCGTGTGAGTAAAGGGCAGAAATTGGTGCAGATGGATGCGGCTAATCTGATACAACTGAAATTGCAGTTGGATAACCAGCAGACGGAATTTAGCCGTATTGATGAGTTATATAAAGTAGGAGGTGTCTCTAAATCCGAATGGGAAGCTTCGAAAATGACGTTGGATATCAGGGAGACGTCTTATAAGAATATGCTTGAGAATACGGCGTTGTTAAGCCCGATTAACGGTATTGTCACAGCGCGTAATTATGACAACGGCGATATGTATTCCGGTGCGGTTCCGGTTCTTACCATTGAGCAGATCGTGCCGGTAAAACTGATGATCAACGTATCGGAAGGATATTTTACGCAGATAAAAAAAGGTCAGTCCGTGAAAATCAAATTGGATGTTTACGGTGATGAAGATTTTGAGGGGACGGTGAATATTGTTTATCCGACGATTAATCCGGTAACAAGAACTTTTCCTGTTGAGATAAGGCTGGCAAATACCGATATGAGGGTGCGTCCCGGCATGTTCGCCCGCGTAACGGTCAATTTCGGAACCATTGATCACGTAGTCGTACCGGATCTTTCGGTAGAAAAGCAGCCCGGTTCAGGCGAGCGTTATGTATTTATCTATCAGGATGGAAAAGTGTATCGTAAAGTCGTAGAACTGGGTCGCCGTATGGGAAATGAATATGAACTGATTTCCGGTGTGGAAAATAACTCTCAGGTGGTGGTAGCCGGACAGTCCCGTTTGGCGAATGAAACGGAAGTGGAAGTTGAGCGTTAACAGTTGATTAAGTAAATAATTAAGAATTAAGAAAAATGAGTCTATACGAAGGTGCGGTTAAAAAACCGATTATGACCTCACTATGCTTTTTGGCAATAGTGATATTCGGTCTCTTTTCTTTGAGCAGGTTACCGATTGATTTGCTTCCGGATATAGAGACTAATATGATTATGGTATTTACATCATACCCCGGCGCCAGCGCGTCGGATATTGAAAATAATGTTTCCCGTCCGTTGGAAAATACACTTAATACGGTTAGTAATCTGAATCATATCACTTCAAAATCATCCGAAAATCTTTCTCTTATTACGTTAGAATTTGAATACGGATATGATATTGATGTATTGACTAACGATGTCCGGGATAAGTTGGATATGGTCAAGTCTGCATTACCGGATGATGTAAATGATCCGATTATATTTAAGTTCAGTACGGATATGATTCCGATTTTGTTATTATCCGTACAAGCGGAAGAAAGTCAGGCGGCATTATATAAAATATTGGATGATGGAGTTGCCAACCCGCTGGCGCGTATTCCGGGGGTAGGAACCGTTTCGATATCAGGGGCTCCTGAGCGTGAAATATATATATATTGCGACCCGAATAAACTGGAGGCCTATAACCTGACGATCGAAACGATAAGCGCTATTATCGCGGCGGAGAATAGAAATATTCCGGGAGGGAATTTTGATATTGGTAACGAAACGTATTCATTACGTGTGGTAGGGGAGTTTAGCGATGCCAGGCAAATGGAGAATATTGTTGTAAGCACGTATAACGGAGCGAATGTGTACCTGCGTGATATTGCAAGGGTGGAAGATACCGTGCAGGAACGTGCGCAGGAAACGTATAACAACGGCGTTAAAGGCGCTATGGTTATTGTGCAGAAACAATCCGGGGCAAACTCCATGGAAATAGCGACAAAAGTACAGGCTATGTTGCCGTCTTTACAGGCCGCCTTACCGGCGGATGTGAAGTTAGGCGTTATCGTGGATACTTCCGAAAATATCCGGAACACAATCGGTAGTTTGACGGAAACGGTTATGTATGCCTTATTGTTTGTTGTGATTGTTGTATTCCTGTTCCTCGGACGCTGGCGCGCGACGGTGATTATTGCGATCACCATTCCGCTTTCTCTGATCGCTTCGTTTATATACCTGGCGATTACGGGGTCATCCATAAATATTATATCCTTGTCGTCGCTATCTATTGCTATCGGTATGGTGGTAGATGATGCGATTGTGGTACTGGAAAATGTTACGACACATATAGAACGCGGGTCGGATCCGAAACAGGCTTCTATTCACGGAACCAATGAGGTCGCGATTTCGGTTATCGCGTCCACCTTAACTATGTTGGCCGTGTTCTTCCCATTGACAATGATTACCGGTATGGCCGGCGTATTATTCAAGCAACTGGGGTGGATGATGTGTGTAATTATGGTTATTTCGACTTTAGCGGCATTGACGCTTACTCCGATGATGTGTTCGTTGTTATTGCGGCTTCAGAAAAAACAGTCGAAAGCATTCCGCTTTTTTTATAAACCGATTGAAAGAGTATTGGATGCGCTTGATGTATGGTATTCCCGTATGTTAAACTGGGCGGTTCGTCACCGGATTATAATTGTAATGAGTTGTTTAGCTATATTCATTGCCAGCTTGTTTTGTATAGGCGGAATCAGTACGGAGTTTTTCCCGTCATCGGATAGTGCGCGTATATCTGCCCAGCTTGAATTACCTATTGGTACGAGGGTGGAAATATCGCAAAAGCTTGCTGCGGAATTGGCTGACAAATGGCTTCATGATGAAAAATATCATGTCAAAGTCTGTAACTATACGGTCGGGCAGGCGGATGAGGATAATACATTTGCCTCAATGCAGGATAACGGTTCGCATATCATATCGTTTAATATCAGTCTTGTGGATCCGGAATATCGTGATGTTACGCAGGATGAAATCAGTGAGATGATGCGAAAAGACATAAACAGTTATCCGGAATTTAAAAAGTTCCAGGTAATATCCGGAGGAAGCTCCGGCGGTCTTGGCGGTCAAAGTTCTGCGGATTTTGAAATCTATGGATACGATATGGAAAAGACAGATCGGATATCTGCAGAACTGAAAGACAAACTGGAAAAATTGAAAGGCGTATCGGAGGTCTCTGTTAGCCGTGGGGATTATCAGCCCGAATATCAGGTGGATTTTGACCGTGAAAAACTGGCTATGTTCGGAGTTAATCTTTCTACTGCCGGAACGTATCTTCGCAATCGTTTCAATGGTTCGACCGCCTCGCAGTATCGTGAAGACGGGGAAGAATATGATATAACGGTTCGTTATGCAAAAGATTTCCGCCAAAGTATAGAGAGCCTGGAAAATATTCTGATTTATAATAATCAGGGGCAGGCTATGCGTGTGAAAGATCTTGGTACTGTTGTCGAACGTTCTTCGCCCCCTTCCATTGACCGTAAGGATCGTCAGCGTATTATTACCGTATCCGCTATTGTCGGCCCGGGCGCCGTGCTTGGCGATATTGTCGCCGAAGGTCAGAAAATCGTAAAAAATATGGATGTTCCGTCTGATATCAGTATTCAGGCAGCCGGTTCTTTTGAAGATCAGCAGGAGGCGTTCGGTGATTTGGGAATGCTCGCCATTCTGATCGTGTTATTGGTATTTATTGTGATGGCGGCCCAGTTTGAGTCGCTGACATATCCGTTCATCATAATGTTTTCATTACCATTTGCATTTAGCGGGGTTATATTATTCCTGTTCGTAACGCGAACGACGCTGAGCGTGATGAGTTTGCTGGGGGCAATTATGTTGATTGGTATTGTGGTGAAGAATGGTATTGTGTTGATTGACTATACCTTGTTATGCCGTGAACGTGGCCTGGGAGTTATTAAGTCGGTGGTTACTGCGGGAAAAAGCCGTCTTCGTCCGGTATTGATGACCACCCTGACTACGATTCTGGGTATGATACCGATGGCGATAGGGACAGGGCAGGGAGCGGAAATGTGGCGTCCGATGGGGGTCGCCGTGATAGGTGGTCTTACGATTTCGACCGTATTGACCCTGATACTGGTACCTACCGTATTCTGTTCGTTTGCAGGAGTCGGAATCAAACGTCAACGTCGCCGTATACGTAAGAAACGTGAAATGCAGGCATATTTCGATACACACAAACAATATATAATCAAAAAGAAATAATTTCGATGAAAGCTATATTTATATCGTATGACCAGGCGTTTCACGAACGCCTGATTGAAACATTGACACATCTCAACTGCCGCGGGTATACGCGTATTGAACAGGTACAGGGACGTGGTAGTAAGACCGGCGATCCTCATTTGGGTAGCCATGCATGGCCCGCTATGTGCTCGGCGATTCTGACGGTAGTGGACGATGAACAAGTTGACAAGGTGCTTGAAGTGTTGCATGAAATGGATAAACAGACCGAGCAGTTAGGTATTCGGGCCTTTGTATGGAATATAGAGAAGACTATTTAATAGTATATAGTTGGTAATGTTGAAAATGCCGGTTTGGGAAATTTTTCCCGGTCCGGCATTTTTGCCGGTTATAATTGTGAAAATTTCTGTTTTCTTCTGATATAGAATGCATATAGCAAACTTTGTCTCCGGATCTCCGGGATGGTATGCTGAGTAGCTTTTTTCCGGTATTCCGCTCTTATTTCCGCATATTCATCTTTTAGTCGTTTAAAATCTTTGCGTGCGCGAAATACGGCCGCTGCATTTTTAGGATGTCCGGTCATGAAAAATTTGGCGGCAGCAATGAAATCTAACCAGAAACGTATGCGAAAAACGCTGTTGATATCTTTTTCCGGAAGATTTTTGTACAGCATAAGCAGGTTATTACGAAAATTCAGAAATGTTTTTTGCGGGCTTTCCGTATTCAGTGTCGCACCTCCCACATGATAAACGACAGATGACGGGATGCATACAATGCGGTATCCGCGTGATCGTAATCTCCAACATAAATCGATTTCTTCCTGGTGTGCGAAAAAATTGGCGTCCAGTCCTCCTTCCTTTTTATAGACGGCCGTCCGTATAAAAAGACATGCTCCGGATGCCCATAAGATGTCTGTTGGTACGTTATATTGACCTTTATCTTTTTCTACCACGGACATCATACGTCCGCGGCAATACGGATAGCCGTAGATATCAATAAACCCTCCGGCTGCACCGGCGTATTCAAAATATTTTTTATCTCTTTGCGCACGTATTTTGGGTTGTACGGCGGCGATAGATAGATCTGAATCCAGGACTTTCAGTGGCGTATCCAGCCAGTCGGGAGTTACTTCTACGTCGCTGTTCAATAATACCGTATAGGTGGAGTCTATCTGATTAATCGCTCTGTTATATCCTTCGGCAAAGCCATAGTTTTTATCCAGACGAATTATTTTTACAGAAGGAAATTGCTGATGAAGCATTTCAATAGAATCATCCGTAGAGCCATTATCTGCTACTATAATTTCGGCTATATCAGCGGGCGTATTCCTGATGACCGATGGCAAAAATTCTTCCATGAGGGCTTTACCGTTCCAGTTTAATATAACGACAGATAATTTCATTTATGCTTCATTTATTGAGGATTTTAATTGTTGCTGACCTTGTTTTTGAATCCGTATGCTTAAAATCAGGAAGGGTGATCCGCCCTTTTATGTTTCCATCTTTTATGCGTCCAAAGCCAGTATGCGGGGTCACGCAGGATTGTTTGTTCCATCATACGGGCGTAATTTTCGGTAATCTGAAATTCATCAGTTTCTTTAGGATTATCTGTAATTAGCTTGAAGTCAACGGTGTAATATCCTCGTTTTATTTTCTTTGTATCCGCATAAATAATGGGAATATCTAACTTCTTTGCGATTCGTTCCGGACCGGTAAGTATGGCGGATTCCTGGTTCAGAAACATCGTCCAGTAGTGCAGATTTGCTTTGCTGGGTGTCTGGTCTGCAAGAAAGGGGAGGAGGGCATGTGTTTTGTTTTGTTTAAGGCGGATCAATTCGCGTATGGTATCATTCTTTTTTATGCCGAACGAGTGGAAGCGCGTACGCAGGTAAATGTATAAACGGTCGAAGGCTTTGTTGTTGAGAGGCCGGTAGACCTGATAGATGGTAGCGCGTCCTTCAAAACGCGCCGTTGCGCCCGAAAACCATTCCCAGTTACCATAATGTCCCATTATCATGATAAAACAGGTGTGTCCTTTGTCCAGTAAATCATAAACTAATTCGGGGTTTCTGATGTTTGCACGACGTAGTAATTCGTCTTGAGATATATGAGCCAGTTTGATTGTTTCAATGATATAATCGGCAAAATGATGATAAAATCTACGTTCGAGTTTCAGCCGCTCTTCCTTTGTTTTATCGGGAAATGAATTTTTTAAATTGTTTCTTACAACTTTCTTCCGGTAGTGAGCCACATAATAAATAAAAAAATACAATATATCGGACAAGATAAAGAGAACCGGCATGGGGAGTATGGCATGTAGCTTTGCCCATAAAAATAAAATCGCATATACTATATTGTTTCCCATATTTTAATCAATTAGCTCTGCCGTTAAAGCGGTTTGGTCTTTATTCCAGCCGGTCATTCGTATGGTGCGGATTTCGTTACACAATGCTTTTTGATAAGCAATCTCCGTTTTTATATAATTCTCCGTAAAACCATACATATACTTTCCTTTTCGGGCGTGTTCGAATAAAACACCGGCCGTTTGTCCGATATGCCTGTCATAAAATTCATAGAGCCTTTTTTCTGACAGGTCCAGCAGTTTCCGGCTTCTGTCGTGCCGTATGGCCGGAGGCACTACCGGTTTTATTTTCAACGCCTGCGTATGCGGGCGTTCGGAGTAGCTGAATACATGTAATTGCGAAAATGGTATACGTTCGATGAATGTCCGGCTCTCGTTGAAAAAGTCATCCGTTTCGCCACGCGTTCCGACGATTATATCTACACCGATAAAAGCGTCCGGCATCAGTTTTTTGATCTGTTCTGTTTTTTTTCGGAACAAAGTGGTATCGTAATGACGGTGCATCAGCTTCAGTACGGCGTCGCTTCCGCTTTGCAGAGGAATATGGAAATGAGGCATAAATTTGTCGCTGTCGGCAACAAAAGAAATAATCTCGTCGGTGATCAGGTCGGGCTCTATGGAAGATATACGATAGCGCGAAATCCCGTTTACCCGCTCCAGCGCTTTTATCAGGTCGATAAATCTGTCTCCCGTACTTTTTCCGAAGTCGCCGATATTTACACCGGTCAGGACGATTTCCTTGCCTCCTTCCTCTGCGACCTTTTCTGCTTGTTTCACGATGTCGTCTATTGTTCCGTTACGGCTTCTTCCACGGGCCAAAGGAATTGTGCAGTATGTACAAAAATAATCACATCCGTCCTGAACCTTGAGAAAATGACGTGTGCGGTCGTCTGAAGAACAGGAAGGAGCAAAAGTGCGTATATCTTTGACCGGGGTATATATAATGTTTGACGAAGGTTTTTGTTTTTTGTAAACAATATCCTTAATATATTCGGTAATACCGGATTTTTGTTCTGCTCCGAGCACCAGGTCAACCCCTTCTATGGCTGAAACTTCTTCCGGTTTCAGTTGTGCGTAGCAACCCGTTACAATAATATAGGCGGAGGGATGCGTTTTATAAATACGGCGTATCATCTGCCGGCATTTTTTATCAGCCAGTTCCGTTACGGAACAAGTATTGATAATACAGAAGTCGGCTTGTTCGCCCTGACGAACTTTACGGATACCAAGTGCGGATAATGCCTTACCGATAGTAGATATTTCGGCAAAATTTAACTTGCAGCCTAATGTAAAATAAGCTGCTGTTTTGTTTTCAAATACATCCGAATCTGTCATAATTAATCCGTATTCCGGCCGCAAAGGTAATTATTTTTATTCTTAATTTCCCTTGTCGTTGTATCTGATTTGCATTATATTTGCGTGTTGAACAGCGGAAAATGATAAAAGAAAACCTATTAATAATGTACGAGCAAAGTTTCCGTGATAACTGGGAACTGCCGGCCTTTTCGGATTATGGAACCGATACATTGTTCCGTTTTTGCGATATGGCGGAAGAAATTGCCCGTTTACATCTGTTGTTTGAATATTTTCAGATAAGTCGGGGTGATAAAATCGCTTTAGTCGGTAAGGATTGCGCCAGGTGGGGGATTGCCTATATGTCGGTCATTACTTACGGCGCTGTTATTGTACCTATTCTTCAGGATTTTCATCCGAATGATATACGTCATATCATAAATCATTCGGAATCCTCCTTTTTGTTTGTTTCGGATCGTATTTGGGATGCGTTGGATGTGGATCTGCCGGGCGAAGTAAAAGCTGTTCTTTCATTATCTGATTTTTCCTGTTTGAATTGTACGGACCGTAAAAAATCCGTGGAAATGAAGCAGGATATGGAAAAAATGTTTGACGAGCGCTATTCCGGCGGGTTTTCCAAAGAACATATCCGTTATCCCGAAGTACCGAATGATGCGTTGGTTGAAATTAATTATACATCGGGGACCACCGGTTTCAGTAAAGGAGTAATGCTGACAGCGAATAATCTGGCCGGAAATGTTACATATGCGCAAACGCTGGATCTGATGTTCCGGGGAGATAATGAATTGTGTTTTTTGCCGATGGCCCACGCGTATAGTTGCGCTTTTAATTTGTTGGTGCCGATGGCTGTCGGAGCGCATGTGCACATATTGGGAAAAACTCCGACTCCTAAAATACTATTGCAGGCATTTGCCGATGTAAAGCCAAATTTAATTATAACAGTGCCTTTGATACTGGAGAAGATCTATAAAAAAATGATCCTGCCGCAACTCAGCAGGCGTGCAATGAAGTTAGCATTGTCTGTTCCGTTACTGGCTAATCGCATTTATGCACAGATCTGCAAGAAATTAATCGACGCGTTGGGCGGGAGATTTTGTGAGGTAATTGTCGGTGGCGCTGCTATGAATCAGGAAGTAACGGATTTTTTGTGTAAGATAAAATTTCCGGTCACGATAGGCTATGGTATGACGGAATGCGGTCCGCTTATCAGCTATTCGAATCACCGCGTTTTTGAACCGACTTCGTGTGGTCACATCCTGAAAGATATCATGGATGTGCGTATCGATTCGCCTGATCCGTATTCTGAAGTGGGAGAGATACAGGTTCGCGGGGAGAATGTGATGATAGGTTATTATAAAAATGAAGAAGTGACCCGCAACGCTTTTACGGAAGACGGATGGTTGCATACCGGCGATTTAGGAACGATTGATGAGGAAAAGCGCATTTTTATACGCGGGCGTAGTAAGACGATGATTCTGAGCTCTAACGGGCAAAATATTTATCCGGAGGAGGTTGAAGCGAAATTGAATAATATGCCGTTTGTACTTGAAAGTCTTGTGGTCGAGTGTGAAGGGAAGATTATTGCGCTTGTCTGTCCGGATTATGAACAGGCTGACAGTATGGGGATATCACATGAAGATTTACCATTGTTGATGGAGCATAATTGTAAAGAAGTGAATAAGCAGCTTGCGCCTTATGAACACATAGCGCGTATAGAACTGTATCCCACCGAATTTGAAAAAACGCCGAAGAAAAGTATCAAACGATATTTATATACAAGGTATTGAAAACAATATATAATTGACAGTTGCGGTCTTTTTGTTTTGTAAAGTGATTTAAATGTATAAATATAAATTAATTATTAACGGGTTATGATGAATCATTTAGAATGTGTTACTCCCAAAAGAAACAAATGGTACTGGTATTTGCTTGTACTTTTTGTGTGTTTTATAGCGGCTAATACGGTGGGTTCCGTACCTATTGTTCTCCTAATGATCTATGCAATAAAGAACGGGACTGATTTGTCCGTGCTTACAACGTTGAATTTCGGAGCGGTCGGTATTGATAAGAATCTTATATTTGCGGCTATGCTGTTCGCTTTTGTCACTATGTTGATCGCTGCCGTATTTTTTATCAAATTAATTCACGGGCGTTCGTGGAAACAGGTTATTAACGGGACAAACCGTGTGCGTTGGTCCAGGTTTTTCTTTGGATTCTTTATTTGGGGAGTCATTTCGCTCATTTTATTCGGGATTAGCTATTATATGAATCCGGACGTTGTCCAATTGAGGTTTCAACCGTTACATTTTTTCATTCTGCTTATTATTGCATTGATTTTTATTCCTTTGCAGTCCACAGCGGAAGAGTTTTTGTTTCGTGGATATATTACGCAGGGAATTGCTTCGTGGACCAAAAGTCGTTGGTGGGCGTTAATTATACCCAGTGTGCTTTTCGGACTGCTGCATTCGGCCAATCCGGAGGTGGTTGAATATGGGTTTGGTATCATGATGATACAATACATTTTTATGGGACTTATGCTTGGACTGATGACGATTCTGGATGATGGGATCGAATTGGCGATGGGGGTGCATACGGTAAACAATCTGCTGGGTTCTGTTTTTGTAACTTATAAAGCATCCGCACTTCAGACGTACGCGCTCTTCGAAATTACCGAGGTGAATCCCCGGGAAGAGCTTATTCCGTTTATTATTTCAGGCGGCGTACTACTTGCTGTTTTTGCTGTTAAGTATAAGTGGAACTTTAGCATATTAAACCGGAAAGTTTTTTTCTAAAAAAACATGTTTTATAACAGGTTGTAAATTAGTCGCTTGAAAAAAAAGTGAAAGAAAAAGAGAAAAAAGTGCCGAAAATATTTGGAAGGTAAAATCGAAGTCCATATCTTTGCACCCGCTTTGAGAGAAAAGCAGTAAACATATTAGATATTGAAATAAGTGCAGAGAGATTGTAGGATTGCTTC
>QMCE01000943.1_pt1 | contig 15657 bp, 14 predicted proteins | sample 1821851 | NCBI WGS metagenome assembly QMCE01 (sample SAMN09453174, study PRJNA476694) | Termite gut metagenome, whole genome shotgun sequencing project. | isolation source: worker | host: Odontotermes sp. | place: South Africa:Pretoria | collected 2016-01-28
CCGTCAAGCAGAATTTCACCTTTTGCAGGTTCATAGAATTTATCGAGCAAATTAACCACTGTACTTTTCCCTGCCCCTGAAAGCCCTACCAGCGACGTTATTTTATTGGAAGGAATGGTCATACTCACATCAAACAGGGCTTGTGTACCGTTCGGGTAGGAGAAATCAACGTTTTTAATCTCAAATTTTCCGATAATTTTTTCGGGACGGTAACTACCGGACTGTTCCTTTTGGTGGTCTGCATACATAATATCGAAAAAGCCTTCGGCGTAAATCAGGGCGTCGTTGATATCATCGTAAATACGATGTAGCTGCCGGATTGGGGCGGTAACATTGCTGAACAGCATGATATGAAGCATGATTGCGCCTATCTGCATCTGCCCTATCAACACAAGGTACGCGGTCAATATAATGATAATAACCACGCCGAACTGTTCGGTAAAGGTTTTAAGCCCGTCGAATTTGAAATTCGTTGAACGGGTACGCATTTGCGTGTTCGTAAGAGCGGTTTGCAGGGCGAGCTGCTTTTTTGTCTCAATATCTTCGCGGTTAAACGATTTTATCACGCTGATTGATTCCAGAATATTGATAATTCCGCCAGACTTATTCTCACGGTAACTGCGGATATTGCGCCGCCAGCCTTTGAGCTTCTGCGCCTGTTTCTGGCTGATAAAAAAATACACCGGCACAATACAGAGTCCCACAAGCCCGACATACATATTGGCGTTAAACATGCCGATAAGCGCCACAATAGCCGAAGTGAAGAGCGGAAAAATATCAATAAAAAAGCTCTGAACCGTGCGGGTCAGGCTTGAAACGCCCTGATCAATACGGGTTTGCAGTTTGCCGGATCCGCTTTCATCGGCAGTAAAAAACGCCATCCGGTAGGTCAAAACCTTTTCGATTATCTTTTGGGCAAGGTCCTGGGAAATCATAATCCTGATTTTTTCGCCAAAGAATTTTTGACCGAAGGAGATAAAGATATTGACCAGTTCTTTGCTTAACAGAATAATAGAAATAATTGCGACAATATGAAAACCATCCCGTAATGGTTTGTGCTGTTCCACAAGCGAAGCAATGCTGTTAACGGTATATTGCAGCACATAGGCGTTGACCTGCGCTGTCAAAGCTCCAATGGAAGTCAGTATCAACGCCAGCGCAACCAGCCATTTATATGGACGGACATAGGGAACAATATTTTTAAATAGTTGAAACAGGTTCATCTTTGGCAGCCTCCACTCATATTCTATGATAACACGGACGCCGCGCGCTCTGCAAGCTCTGATTCCTGCATCTTGGAGGCACGAATCTCTCTGGCGGCGGTCTTACGCAAACTGTCTAGTATGTGTTGTTTGCCCTGATTTCACATCTATTGTAAGAGAAATTCTACCGATATTCTGGTAGTTATTTCCAATTCACCCATCGGCACTACTGTTGAACCAGCGTTACTTGAAGCTTCCGCTTCAAAAAGAACTCTATTATTCATTGGTGATATGTTTTGATTTATATCTTCTGATATATTTAACACTTTAATTATTTTAAGGTTTGAAAGTTCAGCATATTGGTTTGCTTTTTCCACTGCTTTTTGAAACGCCAGTTCACGGGATTTAATAAAATAATCAGTGTTATTTTTTACACTGAAATTTATGTAATTTAATTCAATCCCATTAATTTGGATAAGACTGTCTATAATTTCGGAAACTCTTTCGCTGTTATTATGTATATTATCAACAGAAAAAGAAATACTTTGTTCGGCTCTTTGTCCGATTAAAACGCGTGTGTTTGTATATTCATATTCCGCTCTGAAAGTCAAAGAAGCTGTCATTATATTTTTATCTTCAATATCGGTATTTTTTAATATTGTCAAGGCCTGCCTTACCATTTTACTTACTTCATCCTGAGCCTCTTTAGTTGTTTGAGCTACATTACTTAACGTAATTCCCATTTGAATTATATCCGGTTGAGCTAAAACCGTACCTGTTCCAAATACAGAAATGGTACTTTGCTTGGTTGTTTCACATCCGAATATGAAAACTATGGTTAAAATTAAAATAAAGAAGGGTTTTGTTTTCATAAATAGGTTCCTTTTGTCAAAAACTTACTTAATACACATCACTATACCTGAATGGGGAGTGTTTCCACTGCCATTACTGGCCGCGGTCTGTTACAAACACTCCTCATTCAGGTATAGCGGGAGAATCTCTGTCGTTTCCTGTGTTGTTGGTTAGAAAGAAACGATGAGGGTTCCGGTTATGAGCCAGTGGTTTTTAGCGGTGTTTTTGAATGCGCCGCCAGGAAAGAACATGCCGCCGCCCACATTTGCCATGATGTCGGAGAGGGGCGCCCACATAAGGGAAACAAAGAATTCACCACCTAAAAAGCGCGACTTTGAATCTCGGTCTAACTCTGCTTCCCGAAAAGTTGTCGTGTCAGTACGAAAGAACACGTTGCCCTCGGCTTTGAGCAAAAGGTTTTTGATTGGGAGTATGCTGTAGCCGCCGTTTATAGCCATAAGCGCAGAGAGGTTTGGGTTGAAGATTTTACCCTGTCCATGTATGGTAACCGGCAGGTACGAGCCTATTGTGTCATTGATTGCACCTGAAGACCAGCGTCCGGTAAGGAATAGCTCGTCCCGCAGGCGACCCGGCACTGCCCAGTTGCCACCAAGTGTAGCGGCAAACCCGATGTGATTGTCGCCCTCATACTGCACGAAGCCCGCGCCGAAAGAAGTTTTAAGATTCAAACCGCTTATTGGTGCAATGGAAAAGTTTACCATGACATATTCGGAGTTCAGACGATCCTTGGACACTTTTTTGCGAAGGTCAAACTGCCCCACGCCTTCTATGGAAAGCGAAGAACGCTCTGTGGGGAACGAAGGAAGTTCCATCGTAAGAACCGCCATGATGCGGCGTGGCGCGAAGTAGTTGTCTTCATCGGCGTATTCCTTGCTGTCAGACTTTGACAGAGTTATGCTCGCGCTTTCCGCGTTCAGAAGCCCTGTATAGAACGCTGCGGCTTTAAGGCGTGTGGGTCCCACTATAAAGGACGCGCGCAGTCCGTCAAACAGACCCGAAGCCGCCAGCCCCGCGTTGTCGGCGAAGCGCAGCCGTCCCGCCTCCAGATCAATTTTACCAGTAGGCGAAAAGGTGATTTGCGTGCGCTTCAGATCCGGTATAAATTTCCATTTGTGCAGCTTCCTGCTGTCGCTGTATGTTACGCCAAGATTAGCGGACACGTAGACATCAATCGACCCTTCTTTGTTCACCCATGAAAGCCAGGGGAGGAGATTTATTGCATACTTTCCCTTGGTGTAATTGGAATACTCGGCGTGTCCGGCAAGCGCCGCGCCAAAGTCAAGGGCGAACAATCCTGTACAGGAAAAGGCGAACAGGGCGAAGACAATCGCTCGTTTCATGTTTTTCATAACTCCCTCCCTGTATATACAGAAACTTTATCAAGGATATTGAGCAGATCCGCGCCCGAAATTTTGTGGGATGGATCGCTTGGGGAAGGGAGCAGCCCGTTGCGGCTCATTTCCCGGAAGCTGTAGCGCGGTCCGGGGAATAGGCGCTGCATAAAGCCGCCCTTCATATCAAAAGCATGCATAACGAGCATAGACACATTGCCCATTGTAACGGAGTCATTTATCTGGGTTTTGGAGGGCAGCCATTCCTTTGTTTTTACCTCGACAAAGGCGGCGTCCTCGTTTATACTCTGCGGCGCATTATCAGTCAGTATAAGCAGAATACGCGCCGCCTGCCCGTAATTCACTTCAGACGTCGCGAGCAGCGCGTCCATTTCTTGGGCAGGGGAGGCGTATGCGTAAGACGCGGCGCACAGGAAAAGAAACAAGATCGTACAACGCGCTATTAGACGCGTCGTACGCGGATTGGATGTGTGCTTCATATACTTTTTATATTCCATACAAAATACCCTGTAAAGATTTACCATACCAAAGTACCGTCGATATTGCCGTATTCGTCGGTGGGATTATCTGGGATAATGGGGTCATCGACAATATTGGTAATTATATCCGTGACAGTAGAATCAGCGGAGATATTGGTAATCATATCCGCGACAGCTTCAACCGAAGGCGCAAGCGCTATTACCGTGTCAGCAGGGCGGCTTGCGTTGCCTTTCGCGTCAGAACGACTGGACTCGCCTGCGTTTACCGCGACTGAAAACCCGTTGCTACCAGCGAAGCTCACCTGTCCTTCGGACACGTTGAGGGAGTCTTGGCTCATTTCAAACGCTGTACCGCGCACCGAAGCCGTAACCGAAGGACTGCGTATGGAAAAATCCGCGCTTCCCCCAGGCGGCGGCGTAACCTTCGCCCTGACACGCCCTGTTTGCAGCCCGATTTTCACTGTTTCAGTGCCGCTGCTTGACACGAGTTCTTCCAGTGTCAAGCGAGTCAGCGGGCGTACAGTAACTATAGAATTGCCGACTTGTATCACGGCGGAACTTTTCAGTCCTGTCGATACAATCGTGTCCGCCGTAACCGCACTTCCGGCGGTTGCGGGCTCCCAGATTTGAGAAGATGATTTTTTCAGTTCAACTGTTCCGGAGACTTCGGTTATGACGCCCTGTTGGGCAAACGCAAACGTAGCGCACAAGACGCATAAGGTCAAAAAGCATATATGTGTTTTCATATAATGAAGTATATCACATTATAGAACAAAACACAATAAAAAAGTATGTTTTTTTGAAAGAATATATATAACGGAATGAGATAAAATTGTATGGGAAGCTACTGCTCAATATAATGAACCTCCTTGCCGCAAGTGATGGGGAAACATGTACGTGTTACAGAATTGACGAGGTTCGTTCTGTAAGGAAATTAGTATCTGTGGGGTTACTACCATAGAATGGTAAGTAGTACACACAGCAACCGCCACACAGCGGCGCGATACTAAACCCCACTGCGAATAAAAAACGCCCTCTCCATTTTGGAGAGGGCTGAGGGAAATTAAAACATATCAGCGGGGAGTTTTTGCGACGTCGCAGATGCGGTGTGCCATATTTTGCAAAGAGACTTGTTCCATAACATGACCTAATTCATAAGCCACGCGCGGCATACCGTACACCACGGCGGAAGCTTCGTCCTGTCCCAGTGTTAAACCGCCTTCCTTGTAGATTTCGCCAATCTGCTCAGCGCCGTCTCGACCCATGCCGGTCATAATCACGCCGAGCGCGTGGTTGCCGTACCACTTCGCCACAGACGCAAACAGCACGTCGGCGGAAGGGCGGTGTCCGCTCACAAGAGGCGCGTCGGTCAAGTGGACGATTGCGCCGCGCGCACTTTTTTCCACCTCAAGGTGTTTGTTGCCCTGGGCAATAAGGGCGCGTCCCGGCTGTATAAGGTCTCCCTCGGCAGCTTCCTTTACGTCAAGCGGGCATATACGGTCAAGACTACGGGCAAATTCCATCGTGAAGCCCGGCGGCATGTGCTGTACCACGACAATCGGGACTTTGAGATCAGCGTCAAGTTTGGAGAAGACCAAGCGCAGGGCGTCGGGACCGCCGGTAGAAATACCAATAGCGATAATGTCGGTTTTACCCGGACGGCGCACTGGCGTGGGCGGCTTGAGCGGAGTGGCGGGAATCTGCATACTGTCCGCCGACTTGACATAGGGCTTGTTGGCAAAGGAAGAGGGTAGTGTAGTGGAGCTTTTAGACGGAGGTTTGGCGGAAGTGTAGTCTATGGGAACTATGTTCTTGCCGTGCAATCTGCGGTATTGTCCGCCATAACCAAGGAGCATCCCTACAAGCGTATCTTTGACCATGTGTATATCGTCGGAAATAGACCCGGAAGGCTTCTGGATGAAGTCGCTTGCGCCAAGCGAGAGGGCTTCCATTGTGATTTCCGCGCCCCGCGCCGCGATGGACGACAGAATGACGACAGGAATCTTTATACCCAGCTTTTTCCGCTCCTTGAGGAACTCTATGCCGCTCATTTCCGGCATTTCAAGGTCAAGCACGATAATGTCGGGATTGACGCGGGGGATTTTTTGCAAGGCGAATCTGCCGTTCATCGCCTTGTCAGCCACAGCAAGCCCCGGCGTATCCTCAATCATGTGCCCTATGAGGTTCCTCATCAGCGCTGAATCATCTACAATTAGTACGTTAATAGCATCAGCCATAAATCAACTCCATTTCCTATAAGCAGTTGCCCACTGGGTCTTTACAAATTCAAACTTCGTGTCCATACCAAAAAGGGATTCTGAATGTCCTATAAAAAGAAACGATTTTTGCGCCATTGCGTCCCAAAAACGCTTCATCACAGCGGTCTGAGCGGCTTCATCAAAGTAGATGATGACATTGCGGCAGAATACAATATCAAGGTTTCGCTGCCCAGAATCGTTTTTAAGGTTATGATAGTCGAAGCGCACCTTGGACATCAAATCACTCTTGATCTTGTAACCCCCGCTCACCTTATCGAAGTACTTGATAAGGTAGTTTGACGGTACGCCCGCGATACGGCTGTCGGCGTAGAAGCCTTCCTTTGCAGTCATCAGACACTTGAGACTTATATCGCTCGCCAATATTTCGTACTTCCACGGCGGAGACAGAATTTCGCTCATCAGCATAGCCAGCGTGTACGGCTCTTCACCGGTGGAACAGCCTGCACTCCATATCTTTATAGTCGTATTGCCGGTCAATTTTTTTACCTTCATCAATTCTGGCACGACGTAATGTTGCAAAGCATCGAAATGCGCCTGATTGCGGAAGAAGCGAGTCAAATTCGTCGTGATAGAGTCCAGGAAGCTTTTCATTTCTTCCTTATCCCGCGAGATAGTATTATAATAGGTACGCGCATCTATGTGCTTGTCCCGCAGGCGATCTTTAAGGCGACTCTCCAGAATGGAGCGATTTGTTGGTGTAAAGTGTATACCGCTTTCGTTGTAGATGAGGTTCCGGTATAATTCAAAGTCGGCGTTTGTTAAAAATGCTATGTCTGCCATGATGATTTAATCATAAGCCTTTTACAAAAAATTGTCAATGTAAAAAAGTAGAAATAATGCGGCTTGACAAAGAACTTGCGAATCAACCCTTCGGCGCTCTTGAAAAAGAGAACGAAAGAGAGCATAATATCCTAACATGAACAAGTTTATTTTCGTATCAGGCGGGGTATGCTCCAGCCTGGGAAAAGGGGTCGCCGCGTCTTCTTTGGGCGCGCTGCTTGAGTGTCGAGGGTTTAATGTCCGCATGGTCAAGTGCGATCCATATATCAATGTGGACGCGGGAACTATGAGCCCTTACCAGCATGGAGAAGTGTATGTTACAGACGATGGCGCGGAGACTGATCTTGATTTGGGGAATTACGCGCGGTTTACGAACAGTCTGCTTTCAAAGGCGAATTCCATCACCGCCGGACAGATTTGGCAGAGCGTTATCAACAAGGAGCGATCTGGGCAGTATCTGGGACGTTGCGTCCAGATCATCCCGCATATCACTGACGAGATTAAACGACGTATAGTCGCCGCTGTTGATACGGACGCCGACATTGTTATTGTGGAGATAGGCGGCACTGCCGGTGATTTCGAGTCCCAAGCCTTTTTGGAGGCGGTGCGGCAGCTTATCCACGAGTACGGGAAAGAAAACGCCCTATCCATACATCTGACGCTTATCCCCGAAGTAGGGGAGGGCGAACTCAAGACCAAGCCCACCCAGCACTCGGTTAAGACCATGCAGAGTCTAGGAATTCAGCCTGATGTCCTTATCTGCCGCGCTCCGGTTATGATAGACGAGAGCATGCGGAAGAAAATCGCCCTGTTCACCAATGTGGAAAAAGGCGCAGTCTTTACCTCGTACAACATTTCCACCACCATTTATGCGGTTCCGCTTATGTTTTACGAACAAAAAATGGATGAGATTATCCTGCAAAAGCTTAACTTACCAGTGCGTCCTTCAAATTTATCCCCGTGGAAGGGGATGATGGACAAGTTCGCCTCGCGCCGAGGAAAGGCGCGGATCGGCATTGTGGGCAAGTACATGGAACTGCACGACGCCTATAAGTCGGTATACGAGTCCTTGTTCCACGCGGGGCTTGAAGCCGAGATCGAGGTAGAGCTGGTGAAGGTTGATTCATCGCGTCTTGAGGACTGGAACGTGGTCGGCGATATTTTAGACGTGGATGGCGTTCTTGTGCCGGGCGGTTTTGGACAGCGGGGCATAGGCGGCATGGTGAACGCGGCGCGGTGGGCGCGGGAAAACAAGAAGCCGTATCTGGGTATCTGTTTGGGTATGCAGATTATGGTGATCGAGTGGGGGCGGAACATACTGGGCTTTACCGACGCGGATTCAACGGAATTCAACCAAGACACGAAGCATCCAGTTGTTGATCTGCTTGCCGAGCAGGTTGACGTCAAGGACTACGGCGGCACAATGCGGCTGGGCGTGAGCGAATCAATAACTCTTGAGGGCAGTTTGATCCGCGCCGCCTATGGGAGCGAGCGTATCTGGGAACGGCATCGGCATCGTTACGAGTTCTCCAACCGTTACCGCGATGAAATGACGGCTTCCGGTCTGAAGCTCGCCGCCTTTACGCCGGACAAGAGCCTTGTGGAGTGCGTGGAATGGGCGGATCATCCGTGGGGATTGGGCGTGCAGTTCCATCCCGAATTCAAGTCCAAACCGACGTCCGCAAGCCCGCTATTCCGGGATTTTGTGAAGGCTGTCCGTAACACGATCCAAGCTGAAAGCGGCGCGGACTGAAATTTTTTGTGGAGGATGACGCCGCGCCAAGCAGGGTATCTTCTTGCTAAGGCGCGTAAAAATATGTCCGTATTTTTTGAAAAGTTAAAACTATACGCAGTATGCGCCTTGTACGCGTTTGCGCCGCTCGCATTTATGTCCTGTTCCTTTGACTATGGGACAGCAATGAGTGCAATTCCAGAGCGCCCCGATCTCATCATGAACGATGTGGAGTATGTGCGGGTGCAAGACGGAGAGCCGCTGGTGCGGTTTCACGCTGACGCCGCCGAACAGTATGAGGAGAAACAGCTTATGGAACTGGATTCGCTGGAGTTTGAGCAGTTCTATAAGCAAGGTTCCGAAGTGAATGTGCGGGGCAGCGTTGGCGCGGCGCAGGTCGAGATTAACACGGGGAATGTTGCTATGGAGGGCGGCGTGCGTATAGATGTTTCTTCCGATGATCTTTCGATCAGCACGGACGCCTTGACGTGGCGGAACGATGAACGGGTCGTGAAAGGTTCCGCAGAAGGCGAGGTGCGTATAGAGCGTTCCGATGGTACTTCGTTTATCGGCAGGGGGTTTTCCGCCAATGCGCGGGAACAGACCTTTGCGTTTGACGGCGGGATTGAAGGCGTGTATTTTGAGGAGGGCGAGGGTGAATCGGAATAGAGTCGTAACGTTAAAAATATTTGCGCTGCGCGTTGGACTGTTCGCCGCGCTCTTTATTGTGCTGTTTGCGCCGACCGTGGATGCCGATACGTTTACGTTCCGCGCCGACCGTATGAGCGGCGGCAGAGCTACCGGAAAAGAGAGCATCATTCTTGTCGGGAACGCCGAAGTCCGGTCGGACAGTCTTGTGCTGAAAGCCGAGCGCATAGAGATCATGGGCGAAAACAACCAGTTCATCAATTGTACGGGCGGGGTAGAAGGGCAGGAGCGGGAAAAAGAAATTTTCTTCCAAACAGACAGACTGCGCTACGACCGTTCCCTGAAAATAGCGCGGCTTGAAGGTAATTCTACGCTTGAGGACAGAAGAAACGCTATTGTGGCGAAAGGTAATTTTATCGAATATAACGATGGGAACGAAACCGCCATTCTTCAGATTGAGGTGCGGCTTTTCAAAGATGACCTTGTGTGCCGTTCCCAGTACGCGGTGTACCGCCGTCAAGAGGAGCTACTGGAGCTTGCCGGTTTCCCGGTGGTGTTCAAAAAGCAGGACGAGTTCCGCGCCGATCGCATCCGCGTGGACTTGAATACCGATGATGTTACTATGGAAGGCGCGGTCTCCGGTTCTATCACAGATAATTAGAAGCCGTGTGAGCGGCAAAAAGGGTTTTAAAAAAGGAGAAGGTATGGGGGATTATTTTAGAGAGGAATTTGAGGAAGATATTACCAGATTTGAGGACGCGGAAGAACTGGAACGGCTGGAGATTGGAGCGGTTATTGTAGAGAACCGTGAAGTTACGCCGGATATGCCAGTGTATCGCCTGAGACTGTTCTATTCCAACGAGACCTTCCTTGCAGCATATAACGGAGAAATTCTTGAAAACGCGCAGCAGGTGATCGTGCCGACCCGTTACGGACGGGATTTGGCGCAGGTCATGGGACGCATAAAAAATGGCGCCTGTACTTCAGAATTGGCGCTTATAGAGCGGATTGCTTCTGCCGAGGATTTGGAGAAAGTCGCCCATAACAGAACGCTGGAAGAGGAAGCTTTCGCCATAGCGAAGACAAAAATCGCCTCTCACCGCCTTGATATGAAACTAGTTTCCGTGCATTACCTTTTGGAAGACCCGAAAATCCTGTTTTTCTTTACCGCGGACAACCGCGTGGATTTCAGGGAGCTGGTGAAGGACTTGGTCGCGATATTCCACGCGCGCATAGAGCTGCGGCAGATCGGCATTCGGGACGAGGCGCGGGTTCTTGGCGGACTTGGCATTTGCGGAAACGGCTACTGCTGCCACGCGGTCTCGGACAAGCTCAAGCCCGTGTCCATCAAAATGGCGAAGGATCAGAACCTTTCCCTCAATTCAATGAAAATTTCCGGACCCTGCGGGCGGCTTTTGTGCTGTCTTGCCTATGAACACTGCTTCTACTGCGAACAGCGCCGGACAAGTCCTCAAGAAGGCGCGCGAGTATTCTGCAACGGGCTTATGTGGAGGGTCATTGAAGTGAATGTACTGACGGGCAAACTCAAACTTGCCGCCGAGGACGGCAGCCAGATGGAAGCGCCGCTCAAGTCCTGCGAAAAGAAAGACGGGCGGTGGACAGTAAAGACCTAAACCACGGAATCGTACCGCCGCAGTATTCTATACTTTCGCTGTTCATCGTTATTTTAGGATTGTCCATAAATCTTACAGCCCATAAAGTTTTATTTTATTCAAAATAGTCTTGCGGGTAACGCCCAGTTCCTCGGCGGCTTTGGTGCGGTTGCCATTGTGCCGCGCAAGACATTCTCGTATGGCTTCCTTTTCTATTGCCTCAAGGGACGCCGCGCCAATTCCGAGCGCGTCCGCCTGCCGCGTCTCGCGCAGTTCAATGTCATCCGCGCGTATAAGGTCGCCGTCCCCGTAAATGAGCGCCCGTTCCAATATGTTTTCCAGCTCCCGTATGTTTCCCGGAAAGGAATAGGCGCAGAGTTTGGCGAGCGCTTCGGGGGACAGTTCCGGCGCGCCTTTCCGGCGGGAATATCCCACCCGCGCCGCCAGTTTTTTCAGCAAAAAATCCGCAAGCAAGGGGATGTCGCCTTCCCGCTCGCGCAGGGGCGGCAGTTCCAGGCGGAACACGTTGAGTCGGTAAAACAGATCTTCGCGGAAGCGTCCCTCGGCAACCATTTCTTCAAGATTGCGGTTTGTGGCGGACACAATGCGGGCGTTCACCGGAATATCGCCGACCCCGCCAAGCCTGCGGATTTTCCGCTCCTGTAGAACGCGCAACAATTTTACCTGCAATGGCATGGGCATTTCGCCAATTTCATCAAGAAACAGCGTACCACGCCCCGCCAGCTCAAACAATCCCTGCTTGCGCGCCGCCGCGCCGGTAAAAGCACCCTTTTCGTGCCCGAAAAGCTCGCTTTCCATAAGGTTTTCGTTGACTCCGCCTATGTTTACCGCAACAAACGGCTCGGCGGCGTTGTTTCCTCGATCGTGTATTTCCCTCGCCGCAACTTCCTTGCCTGTACCGCTTTCGCCAGTGATAAGTACAGTAACATCCGTGCCAGCGAGGCGGGCGATTTTTTCCGCAATGTTCCGCATGGCAGCGGACTGGCCAATAAGCCCTGTCGGAGAAGCGGTGCATTTCGCCCCGCCAGCGTTGGTGAGATCATTCACGAGCGCCCGCAGTTTGACTATAAGCTCCGCCGGATCAAAGGGCTTCACAAGGTAATCCCGCGCACCGCTCTGGAGCGCGCGCACCGCATCCGGTATCTGCCCATGCGCGGAAATCATCAGCGCGGGCGTGAAAATTCCGCGCTCACGCATCCGCTCAAGCACATCCTGCCCGCTCATGCCCGGAAGTTTCAAATCCAGCACCACCGCGTCAAAACTTTCCCGCTCAAGCACAGCAAGCGCAACTTCGCCGCTTTCAGCGTCAATCGAGTCAATATCTTCTAATGAAAGGTATTTTTTTAAGGAGAGGCGTATGTTTTTTTCATCATCAACAATCAGCACTCGCAACGGAGAGAGTGGGATTTGAACCCACGATACCCTTTAGGGGTATACACGACTTCCAATCGTGCGCCTTCGACCACTCGGCCATCTCTCCATATCCGCGCATTAGAACGGATAATAAAAACATCATTACAAAACGACGGAGAGAGAGGGATTCGAACCCTCGAAACCCGCAAGGGTTTAACGGTTTTCGAGACCGCCCGATTCAACCACTCTCGCATCTCTCCAGCGCGGATATAATACAAAACTTTCAGGAACTTTGTCAAGCCTTTTTTTAATAAACGGGGAAGATTTTTATGTATGAGACGTTTTGGAGAATCCTTTGAACCAGTTTCACTCGCATAGCGTTCCAAGACAAAGACGCATATAAGCGCTGCCTTTGCAATGATAATTATCAAGAAAAGTTAATTGGGGTAATGAGATATTTGCTTAGTTCCTTCTTCCCAGTGCGGCTAGGTATCTTTCTGTTATTGATAAACTGCTATGGTACAGGAAATCTCTAACCTTTATAGGATCACGCGTCTTGTCATATTCTCTGCAGGCAGCATAGTGTCTAAAATCATGGCAAGAGTAGGGGGATTTGATCTCTCCATTCTTCCATAATTTTTTGATATAGTACGCTACCATAATTCCAATGCTGTTAGCGGTTCTGCCTGCAAATGGCGCTTTAGGATCAAGTCCTGCGGCTTTAATTGCCTTTAGGCACGAGGAGGGAAGGTCTATAAAATATTCTTTGCCCTTACTATAGATTTTATAACGTTTCCCCTGCTTATTAAGAGTAGGAAGCGCCCCGCACCTTATCCCTATGGTTGCCATAATAGATACAGCGGCGGCCCATGCCGGGGGCAATTTCTTTAATATAGTTTTAAGCTCTTTTGCGTCTGGTATAACAAGGGTTCGGCTCGGTGTTTCTCTAGGTCGGGCTTTAGTTCCTCTAAAAGGGTTTTCGATGTTGATATGTCGGCGGTGCAGGAACGTATAAAAGCCTGAGACTGCAGCGACGGTTACGCGGATGGTTGCAGCAGACTTTCCATACGCTTTATGTGTATCTGGGTCTGTTATTAATCCCGCTCTTAAAGTATTTATGAAATCATCCGCTTGGGCAGGAGTCAAGGTCAAAAGATCGATATGTTGGAGGGTTGTCCATACTTCCAGTTTTTTCAACGCGTTTGCATAGACCCGTCGTGTATGGCGGCTCCGTTCCCGTCCAGCTGTATCAAGATAGATTTGCTTTTCCATATAATAGTCAATCCCTATAAAGTCAGCGGCTTTTATGACCTTCTGGGCTGTATGTAAAAGGACGGCAAGCCGGATTGCTTGAGACTTTTGGGTATCTGTCCATTTATCGGGTGTTGGGAATGACGCAAATTCGGCGGCAAGTTCTTTAATATCATTCCCAGCGTACGCAAGCGCATCCATAGTATTAATTTCCTCTGTTTTCGTGGTTTTCATATCACTATATAAATAATACAAATTCTGGCAATTATCAACATATTCATCTTATGTTTCTCCACTTTTCCGGTTTTTTCTAGCTGATAATATAACATTATACCAAAACATTTAATACTCCTGAAGAAGCACAAGAGTTTTTAGGCGTTGAAGTTTTTGGTTTTGATTTTTGATAAAGCTCGTTTAATCCAGTGCACCGTTAATGCAGATTGTCATTGCATAACGAGACATGGGTTAATAACATGCTATTCCGTCGTGTGTATGCATACGGAGATAGTTAGGTGAAGTCCGCGTAGAGGTGAACCTGACAGTAGATAACTTTAAATAAAGAAAGGAGAAACAGAATGAGAAAGAAATGCATAGTATTGATGGTTCTTGCTGCAATACTCATTGGAGGAGCGTTTGCACAAACCGATTTCGACGCAATGCCGAAAAACACCATTATCGTCGATTTTGGTCCGACGATTGTCGGTGCAGGCATCGGAGCAATCGGAAATACAATTGGAGAGGACGGAGTCAGCTCTTCCGGCTTTGGCATTGCCGCTCAATACGAACGGCAGCTGCTCAGAAAGGTGAGCGTCGGACTACGATTCGCCTATCTCGGAGGCGGTCTTGGCTTTGCAGAAGAACAGAGCGGACTGAAAGCCGGACTGAACATGAAACTCTCGTCTTTTTCCTTGGAAGGTCATGTTCGATTCTATCCGTTTGCGAAGACCTTCTTTCTGGATGGTATGCTCGGCTATGCCTATATGTCAGCCGCGTTCTCAGGTGAGGTGATTGGCACGAGCGATTACGGTGTTAAGGTAAAGGAGGCTGTGTCGTTTACCGCGTCAAGAAACTACTTCAAACTTGGAGCGAAATTAGGATGGCGTATAGATTTTGGCAAGCCGGGAGGATTTATCTTTGAGCCGTCGTTAGGGTATTACGGAGGGATCGGGATTGGAGATAGTCTTGGGAAGAAGTTATCGGCTGGTGTTGGAGAGGACATAAGTGACTTTGATGAAGCCTTCACGATACTGGAAAACTTCATCTTCATTGGAGGACCGCGCCTTACCCTGTCGTTTGGATGGAGATTCTGATACCTACTATGCTTCGTAGCCATGTTTGGGGGCAGGGATCGTTACTTCACAATGTCCCTGTCCAAAATATCATATACCGCCAGAACGTTAAATGAAACCATTGTATTTATGGGGTTAACACAATGACAAACAAAAATTTGTGGTTGGGAATGACAGTTGTTGGCTGTAATAACGGTTCAGCAGGTGATAATAGGGTAGATATTTGGGCGAATGTTACAAGTCTATCTCAATTGAATGGGATATGGAAAGGATTGGGGACTGAGACACTTACCACCGAAGAAGGTATTACTATGAAAACGATAACGGAATCGACCATAACCATTGATGCAAACACAAAAACAATGTCAGGGTCTGCAAAAGTAACAATGACCTTTTCTGGCAGTAATATACGTTTAGTATGGTCTTCTCTAAAAGCAGCAGCAATTAGTGAATATTCTTGTGCTGCGTTTGATGATGCAAACTACAGTATAATAATGACCGAACTTATACCTTTGACTCCTATACATTTATCTAATATGGGTGGAACTCAGATAAATCAAAATGGGACAAAACTAAAACTCCCTCCTGAAAGGGACGGTTCACCTGAAGTATTTATATATAAACTTGTAAGGTATGTTTTTAAGATGACTCTCGTCGCTTTCCAAAAACTTTAAATTTGATTTTTTCATACATAACATTTTATTCCTCGTTCATTAAACGGAATAACTCTTAATGAAATATTATCTAAATTTGATATTTTGAATCCATAATTCATTATTATATTT
>QMCE01000945.1_pt1 | contig 15655 bp, 16 predicted proteins | sample 1821851 | NCBI WGS metagenome assembly QMCE01 (sample SAMN09453174, study PRJNA476694) | Termite gut metagenome, whole genome shotgun sequencing project. | isolation source: worker | host: Odontotermes sp. | place: South Africa:Pretoria | collected 2016-01-28
GGGAGGAGGACCGTCGCCGAACGGATTCGCAGCCCGCCGATCACGTCGTTCCGACTGTTGAGGCGCGGCAGCATCCTGCGAAGAATCCTGCGCCGCAAGGACCGTCGGGAAAATCGCGATAAAACCGGATAGTACCAGCAAACGAATGCGGTTGTGGCGAATGGAGGGATATCTCATTATTAGTGAACTGAAAGCGGTGATACTGAAAGCCATTGAAATTTCCCGAAGCCGATTCTCGGGAAGCCTGCTTTCCGAAGGTAAGCAGGCGGATAGGACGGGCTGTGGTTACCAACGACTCAACCGGCTTCGGTATGTAATGTGCGGATTAAAAAAATGGACGCAACGGCGCCCGGGCGAAACGGAGCGTAGCCAAGGAAACCGCGCGGTCTTTCAACCGTACGGCGCAACGGAACAGCCGGATCAACCCGTCAAAATTGACCCGCGGGTCTAAAAACAACGGATCTAAAAACAACGATTTTGGTTCCCGGACGCTTGAAAAAGGGGCGTCGAACCATTATACTCCAAGGGTGTCGTACTCCGGTTGGCGGCATTCGGCGGCAAACGTCCCGGTTTCGGGATTTGCCCGTGACCGTCGTCTTTTTGTCATTGCTGTCTTTTCGTTGTTGCCTTTTCGTCATTGTCGTCTTTTTGTCGTAAAAAATCAAGAACCGGGCGTGTTGTTTTTCGGAAGAGCGGGCTCCTTGGAACGCGGCTTCGGAAAATTTCGATCGTGTCCGGCATAGAGAGGTTGTATGAGCGTTTTCCCTTGTTTTGGCATGTTGACCGCGGCGCATTTCCTGTCGATTCCGTCCGAAATGTTCCCCTTTTTCCTTGTCATGTCATGCGTTGCCATGTCGTGCGCCGCGCTGGGCATGGCCCGAAGCGGCGACATGCGTGACGAGGAGTCCGAAGACGGCGGGAATGATGACGGTGCGCATGATGACGAGGCGCATGATGACGAAGACCCTGATTATTCCGGCATGGAATCGCAAATCGCCGCGTTGGCCCAGGTCGCGAACCGAAGCCGTGAACAGGAGGCCGAACTGGCGAACCTGTATTTCGCACATGCCGTGAAAAAACAGGAGTACGACGAACTTGACGACGCCGTTCTTTCTTACAACAACGGGATCGCTCTCCTGGACGCGTTGTACGCTCCGGGCGGAGTGGACGACGACGGCGCCCGGCAGCTCGGACATGCGTTGCTCGGCAGGGCCGTCGCCGAAAACGACAACGGCGATACCCGACGTGCTTTGGACGATTACGACAGGGCGATCGACGTGTTGAAACCGCTTGCCGACAAGCAGGACGGCGACGCGATGTACGATATCGCGGGCATCCGGCTCAACCAGGGTACGATTTACCACCAGTTGGAGGAATACGACAAAGCGAACGAAGTGTTGGACCAATCGTTCCTCGCGTTCCGCGCCTTGGAAAAGATCAGCGACTTGGGCGACACCCGGTTTTACATGGCCAAAGTCAGCATCGCCATGGGGAGCCTTTATCGCGACACCGGGGAACCGATCGAGAAAATCATCGACGTCTACGATCGCGCGATGCGCCTGCTCGTCGAATTGATCGACATCGGGCAAATGGAGCACGAGCACGAACTGGCCGTCGTCCTGCTCGACAAATGCACCGCGTGTTACGACGCCTGCATGGAAAAGGAATTCGCGAGCGACCGGGAGCGGAACGAGGCTCTTGACGCGATCTTGCTCGATGTCGGCCGCGGCGTCGAGATACTCAAGAAAGTCGCCGAGACGGGCGACCCCGGTGCCTGCTACGATCTTTTCAGCGCCATGATCACGCAGGGGACCATGATGCTCGATCTCGACAAAAACGACGAGGCCCTTGCCGTTTTCGACGAACTGCTCGATTCCTTCAAGGAATTGGGCGAAGTCGAGGACCCGATCATCCGGCATCAGTACGCCGGATTGGAAGAAAACCGGGGAACCGCCCTGTACAATCTCGATCGTTATGAAGAAGCCCGGCAATCATTCGATTGTTCCGTGCGATTGCGGCAAGAGCTGCTCGAAAGCGACGAGATTGAAGAGGAAGATCGGATCGAGTTCACCATCGGACTTGGTTCCGCTTATATCAACAGGGCCAACGCGTTCGGGCAACTGGGGCAAATCGACAAGGCACATGCCGACTGTAAAGCCGCCAGTGCGTTGATCGAGCCTTATGCAAAAGAGTATGGAGAGGATTTCCAGGATCTTCTCGAACAGATCAACGAGATTTCCGCCGCGTTGGTGAGCTGAATGCCGGTGGACTGAATTTCTTTGTCAAAATTGACAATCGGCACGACATACCGTAAACGGCATGACAGTCCGCCTGTACACCATCGCCCGCCGCCCGAGCGATCCGTTTATGTCATGATACAGACAGAAGTTAGGGCCGCATAAGTGCGGCAGGCGAACTTGACCAAATGTTCGTTTTCATCGCGTTTCCAGTATATGTCGCATTCCCGCCGTTCTTTTTTATTCGGCCGGGCATTGGTGTCCGATATCGAAACCGCGCCGCCGCGTCCGGGTTCGGCGCCGCTACTGACGGTTACGCGGGAAGCGATGGCCGGGGAATTCGAGGTCGATCTCAACTTCGGTCAATATCCCGAAGGGGCCGAGGCGGCGCTTGCGGCGCTGGACGAAGTCACCCGGCTCGAAGAAAATCTGTCGGTGTTCCGCCCGAAAAGCACGATATCGTACATCAACGCGGTTGCGGCCTACGAGCCGGTTCCGCTGGACGGGGAATTGTTCGAATTGTTGCGGCGCTGCCTGGAATGGGAACGGGAAACACAGGGAGCGGTCGACATCACGGCGACCCCGCTTTGGCGCGTCTGGGGGTTTGCCCGGCGTGAAGGACGCGTTCCCTCCTCTGCCGAAATCGACGACGCATTGAAGACCGTCGGCAGCCGTTTCGTCGTGCTGGAGGAAGCCGACCGAACCGTACGATTTCTCAAGCCGGGCGTGGAGTTGAATCTCGGCTGCGTCGGCAAAGGTTTCGCCCTTGATGTTGCGGCCGATCATTTGCGCCGACGCGGTATCGAAAACTTTTTGATGCACGGCGGTTTAAGCAGCGTACTTGCCGCCGGGCGGCAGGAAGGGTTGCGGCGAACAAAAACGCCGGATAACGGGAGTGTTTCCGGGGAAGGCTGGAAGGTCGGGATCGCCCATCCGATGCATCCCGGAAAACGGCTCGGGGAGTTGGCTTTACACAACCGTTCGCTCGGCACCTCCGGAACGCGGCACCAGTATTTTCGTTATCGCGGAAAACGGTACGGCCACATTCTCGATCCGCGAAACGGCCGTCCGGCGGAAGGGACGATTTCCGTCACCGTGCTTGCCGGGGAAGCGGCCACGGCCGATGCGCTTTCGACCGCTTTTTTCGTCATGACGCCGGACGAGATCGCAGCCCTTCTCGAACGGCGCCGCGAAGACGACCTCGGCGTCATCCTGGTACGGACGAGCGAAAAAGGAAACGGATATGAAATCACGCGATTCGGAAACACGTCCCTTGAAAACACGGGGCGCCGCGTGTGACGACGGTCCGGGCATGTCGCCGGGTCGCCGCCGGCCGAATCACCACAGTTTCCACCAGGGTTTTTCGCGGCGATCGACCGGGGGCGCCTGGGAAACTTTGGCGCCGTTTTTGGTGACCAGGCCGGTAATGTACGTGCTGGTTCCGGCCGCCACCGTCCGGGAACGGATCGGGTCCTCCATGCCGACGATCATCACCTTGGAAGAGGGATGCGCAAACAGGGAGTCGGAAAATCCCATGCGTCGTGAAACGCGCATCGGACCGTCCTGAAGCATTCGTTCGAAAGAAATTCCCTCTTCCTGTTCGAGCGGTTCGCCGTAATCCTCGATCACCTCGTTGTTCTGGATGTTGAGCGCCCGGATTTTATCCGGTGAAAAAAGAAAAATGCCCGCCGTCCCGGAAATGCTTTCGGCGATATACCCGAAAACACGGACTTGCAGGCGGCGCGCGCACTCGGCGCATTGCTCCTCGTTGAGGATCATATTCATCTCGCGGTCGAGAATCGCCGTCCACGTTCCGTTGAAAAGAATCGCTTTGTGAACGTGATGACGCGGTTTGCCGCGTCGCGGCCAATTCGTCAGATCCCAGATTTCCCCCAATCCTTTGGCGATTTCCGTGCTTCCCGTCACTCGCAGGTCGAAACAGTCGAAGACTTCCGGCAGCATATCGACGATATCGCCTTCGACAAGAACCAAACTATGATTCGCGCTCACGGCCAACCTCCCGATAGGGATCAAAAGCTAGAACGGACACCCACCAATCGATCCTGGAAAATTGTCGGTTCGGGAATAAATTGTATACCAAAGTCGGCCCCGACACAGGCAAACACCGTCCGGTCAACTCGCCTGTTTATACCGCAAACGGCCTGAAACTACGGCCTGAAACGTTTTCCGCGAACAAACGCCTGTTGCTCGAACGAAACGTGCAACCCGGTATTTACACGGATGTTGTGGCGAGTGAGTGCAACAAGCGGTCGTCGCCAAACAACCAATTTCACCGCGTTTCCAGTTTATCTGCGGCTGCGTCGTTTCCGGCGGGCAGGCTCCCGAATCGTCGGTTTCGGGAAATTTCAACGACTCCGGCATGTCAAGGGAACGACAACCCCCCCACGGTCGCCATTATATAACGGTAGATTGTGGAGGGCAACCGCTTTTCTCCAAAAAAGAAAAAATTTTTTGACCCGCGAATCAATTTTGGGCTGCCGATCAAGGCGTACCCGCGCGTATCCGTCGACCGGAGCCGGCTAAGTTTTCCGATGATACCGTAAACGGCGTGATATACTGAAGGCGATTGAAATTTCCCGAAGCCGATTCTTGGGAAACCTGCCCACTGCAACGATACTGCCGCAGGTATGCAGGCGGATAGAACGGAAAACTCAACCGGCTTCGGTATAATCCTTCCTCGCAGAATCCCGCGCATAACCGCCTGTCGCTCGAACGATCCGTTTATATCATTATACAGACGGAAGTTAGGGGTGAGCGCGGCAGACGGACTTGGCTAAATGGTCGTTTTCATCGCGTTTCCGGTATGGATCACGGCTCGCTTACGACGAATTCGACCCGGCGGTTTCGCGCCCGATTTTCTTCGGTCTGATTATCGGTAAGCGGGACGGCGCCGCCGAGCCCGGCGGTTCGCAACCGGTCCGCATCGATCCGCAACCCCGTTGCCAGGTATTGGGCGATCACGGACGCTTTGTACGACGACATTTCCAGCAAATACGTCGGGTTTTGCGGGTTGGGCGACATGGTGTCGGTATGTCCCTCGATCGCGATGACGCTGTCGGGATAATTGATTCTCAATTCGCTGACGACCTTTCTCAAGACATCCTCGCCGGCCCCTTGGAGCTTGAAATGAGAACCGCTCTGAAAAAGCATGGCATCGGGCACGGAAACACGTACGGCGCAGTCGTCTCTCCGGGCTTCGACGCCGGGAATGTCGATCACGGGAACGATCAGGGGAAGCCGGTTTGCGCCGGTTGGACGCACGCTTTCCGGGGAGTCGGTCGCCAGGGAGTTGACCGTCAGCGATTTGATCGTCGCTTCCTTGCCGATCAATTCCCCTTGCAAGGCCACGATTTTCCGCTGAAGCTCCTCGATCACGGCGGCTGCATCGGTCCGTTCTTCCACCGAACGCAACAACGTTGCCGGCGTTCCCGTGGGATCGGGCGGCGTTTTCAGGTCATCCGGGGTGGCGTAGGATCGGGTATCCGCCTGGACGGTCGGAACCGTCGACGCGGCATCCGTTCCTCGAATAATCGATTCGCCGATCGGTGGCGGCGCCTCTGCACGAATCAGGGCGTCCGAATCCGACCGCGACACAGCCACATCCGTCGCAGGCGCCGGAGTCAATGCCGCCGCGACACCGGACCGGGGAGAGTCGATGATGGTTTCCGTGACTGGCACCGGTTCTCCGGGGAAGGCGGGCAACCCGAACACCGGATCCGGTTCTCGTTGTTTCGTCAAGGCGCAACCGGCAAAGAGCGGTATGAGAATACCGAGCAACACGAACCGGAGAGTGCCGTCACTTGAGGATTTCATGCCCCAGCATACCTCACGGATTCGGCAAAACATCGTGAAAAGACGGTTTTGATGGTTTTTTTAACCACAGCGCGGCCAACTTGTATCGATTAGGCGGATCCGGCAAGCGTGAGTACGCCCGCGGCGACGGCGATCGCGGCGGTTTCCGTCCGCAAGACGTTCGAGCCGAGCCCGAGCGGTTGCCAACCGGCAGTCAAAGCGGCGTCGACTTCTTCCGGAGCAAGCCCTCCCGTCGGGCCGATGGCGACAACCACCTTCCGTTGCGCAGGCGTTGTACGGACAAAAAAATCCGGGTCGAGACAATGCTTGAGATAGTGCTTGAGAAACCGCTGACCGACGTCGCCGTCACGAACCGGATGGGCAAACAGCCGGAGTGGCGCCATCTCCTCGCCGTGACCCGCTTCATGCCCGGTTAAGCGAAGCAGGGATTCGAATGTTTGTTCGGCCGCCATTTCCGGCAATCGACGGCGACCGCACTGTTTGGCCGCCTCGACCGCTTGGCGCCGCAACCGGACGAGCACCGCTTCATCCGCTCCATATTGGGAATAACGTGTTGAAAGCGGAATAATCCGGCTCACGCTCAATTCGGTCAGTTTTTCAACCATCCATTTCTGGCGATCGCCTTTGGGCAGCGCGACCGCCAAAGTCAACGGAACGGCGACCGGTCCCTCTTCGGAAAGAATGCCGAGGATACGAACCTCGACGCGATCCCGTTTGGTTGCGATGATTTCCGATTCGAATTCCAGACCGCGTCCGTTGAACAGCGTGATCCGATCACCGGCTTTCCGCCGCATGACCCGCACGAGATGCCTCGCCTCTTCGAGAGAAAGAATCAAGAGAGTATTCGTCGCGGGAGGTTCCGCCACGTCAACATAATATCGTTCGGACATGGACGCTTATTCAACAGCGTTACGGATCTGTGAAAAACATCAGACCTGATTTCGAGGGCGGGCTTCTCGGAAGTCGGCTTCGGGAAATTTCAATGGCTTTCAATAGACTCCCCATCGGCGCCGGCGAAAATCGATTGCAACCGCAAACCGTGGGCATTGTACCCGATTTTTATTGTACCCGATTTTTGAGGTATTTCAAAGCGGTACGGGAGTTTTTGCGGGATGGTTTCCATTCGCGAATCCTCCTTGCTTTGTTATCGTTTTTGCGTAAAATGGGGATGATGTTCCGAACACGTCGGAACATGTCAAGCGGGCTTTGTTTTACTGAAAACACGCTTTTTGGGGAAGTCCGGTCGACATCGGCATATCCGGCAGAGCGGCAGATTGCGCCGCCGCCGCATCCGTTTATTTTTTACCCGGAGGTCCGGTATGAACGCCAAAGACATGAAGCGGGGGGCCATCGTCGTCTACAACGGCGCCCCCTGCATGATCGAAGGAATCAACGTCCAGTCCCCCAGCGCGCGAGGGGCGGCCACGCTCTATAAGTTTCGTGCTCGCAACCTGGTCTCGAAACAGAAGGTCGATATCGTTCTCAAGGGCACCGAATCGCTCGACGAAGCCGATTTTCAGCGCCGCGAGGTCAAATTCCTTTACAGCGATCCGGACAGGGCCCATTTCATGGACAACGGCGATTACGAGCAATACGCGATCGATCTCGCCGATGTCCGGGACGAAATGCCGTACATCACCGAACCGCTTGAAGGCATCCGGGTCCTCATCTACAACGACGAATGCGTCGCGATTGAAATTCCGACCGCCGTCGATTTGAAAGTCACCCGCTGCGACCCGGCGGCCCGGGGAAATTCGGCGACCTCGCGGTCCAAGCCGGCGACGCTTGAAACCGGACTCACCGTCCAGGTTCCCGAATACCTGGAAGAAGGCGAAACGGTCCGCGTCGATACCCGGACCGGCGATTTCCTCGGCCGGGCCTGAACCGGTGCGACGGGAATCGCGGGGCTCGTTTTTCACGACCATCCGTTAGTGCGAAGCCGGTTGAGCTGTCCGTCGAATTCGTCCGTTTGCCCGGGGAAAACGGACTTCCGTGAAGTCGGCTTCGGGAAATTTTAACCGCTTCCGGTATGACATTCCCCATGAACACGCTTTCCCGTTTCGTCCATTTCGTCGACCCGGTCGCCGCCTTTCTCGATAACCGGATGAATCCGCTCCTGGTCCGGGAGTTGCGCCAACTCGTGCGCAACCGATTCATCATCGTGATGTTGAACCTGTATATTTTCCTGCTCGTGTTCGTCTGCCTCGTGCAGGTCGGGTTCACCTCCGATTTCACGACGGCGACCGGCGAACGGCTCTTTTACACGCTTACCGCCGTTCTCGGCTGCTCCGCCTTTTTGGTCGTCGTCCCCTATACGGCGTTGATTGCGGCGATGGAACGGATCAACGACGACCTGATGTACACTTCCGGGATTCGGCCCGGCAGTATCGTCTTCGGAAAATTCCTGAACGGAGTCATCCTTTCGCTGCTCCTGTTCAGTACGACCCTGCCGTTCTACATGCTGGCCGCCCAACTGCGCGGCTTGGACGTCAACGACGCCCTGTTTATCGTCTGGCTTGTTTTTCTCGGCCTGCATGTCTTCAACGCGTTCACGCTTCTCCTCTTTACCGGCGTCCGTTCCCATGTCCAACTGATTTTTTTCGGCGCCTTGCTGATCGGCGTCGCGGTGGCGGCATTCGTCAACGCTCCCACCGCTTTTTCCTCGGTTGGGGCATTCGTCTTTCCCGGGTGGAGGGAATGCCTGGTCGTGACCGCGCTCGCAACGGCGGCCATCGCCGTCTGCCTCTCGGCAAGCATCGCCAACGTCGCCCCGCCGTCGGCCAACCGGACGCTGCCGTTCCGGGTCACGGTAAGTCTCGTTTATCTCGCCGGGTTTGCCGGTACGCTGTATCTCAATTACGGCAGGCCCGACGCGCTGGATGCCTGGGTCCTCGTCACGGCCTGGTCCCTGGTTCCGCTCACCGTCATCGCCGTCTGCGAGCGGGACAACCTCGGACTGCGCATTCGTTCGACGATCCCGGCACCGGTCCCGTTGCGGTTTTTCGCTTTCCCGTTCTATCCGGGAGCGCTCGGTGCCCTGCTCTGGGTCGCCCTCCTTGCCGCGGGAATCCTGTTTGCCGCGTCGCTCGGCAAAAACGCCTTTTTCCACGAGCCGCACGTCCGGGCAGCCGTTTGCTCCGCCGTTTTCCTTTTCGATTATTGTATTACGGCCCTGTTGTTGCGATCCTGGTTGTTTTCCAAAACGATCCGGCACGAATTCACCTGGTTGATCCTCGGGATCCTCCTCACGTTTTTCATCGTCGGCGGCATGATCGGTTACCTCGTCTTCCTCCAGGACGACGTCGGCGGCGCCTGGAATTACGACGACAGCGTTTTCGCGGCCCCCAATCCGTTCGTCCAGATACACCGGATGTATCACATGAACGGATCGTCGATCGAACAGATGCTGGAGAACTTCGCCTACGGTTGGGGAATCCTCCTGATTCCGGCTTTTCTCATCTGGACCGTCCCGCGAGTCAGGCGTTTCGCCCCGCCCGCAGCATCGGCTCCCCACGCATCGGCTCCCCACATATTGCCTCCCCACGAATCGCCGAAAAATTCCCAAGTGTTGCAATCGTCGCCCTGAACGGTTATATTGTCCCGTATTGTTGCGTTATGTGGATTCGGTGCATCGGTGTGACCAATCCTGTTTACCACGAACCATTGGGAGAAGAGAATAATGAAAAAGGACAAACAAGCGTCGCGGCGTGATTTCCTGAAAACGACGGGCGCCCTCGCCGCCGGTGCGACCATGATCGGCGGATTGGGTGTTACCCGTTCAGCCTACGCGGCCGGGGACGACCGGATTCGTGTCGCGTTGATCGGTTGCGGCGGGCGTGGGAACGGCGCGATCCGCGACCGGCTCCAGGTCGGCGACAACATCCAAGTCGTCGCGATCGCCGATGCTTTCCAAGGTCGCACCGCGGGCACTGCCAAGGGCCTTCGTTCCGACGAGAACTACAAGGACAAGGTCGATCTCCCGGATGAACGCGTCTTTTCGGGAATGGACGCCTACAAAAAAGCGATCGATTGCCTTTCTCCCGGCGACCAGGTGGTCATTGCGACCCCGCCCGGCTTCCGGCCCTGCCAATACCGGGCCGCCGTCGAAAAGGGGTGTCACGTCTTCATGGAAAAACCGCTTTTCACCGATGCGCCAGGCTACCGGCATACGATGGAAACCAACAAGATGGCCGACGAGAAGAATCTCAAGGTGTGCGTCGGTCTTCAGCGCCGGTACGAACCCCATTACTACAACTGGAGCAAGGCGATCGCCGACGGAAAAATCGGCGACATTTCCTACAGCCGGGTCTACTGGAACGGCGGCGGCATCTGGTGCAACAAGCGCAACCCGGGCGAAGGGGAAATGGATTACCAGATGCGAAACTGGTATCATTTCGTCTGGCTCTGCGGCGACAACATCTGCGAACAACATGTTCACAATCTCGATATCGGCAACTGGATCCACGGCAAGGGCGACAAGATGGCGCACCCGGTCGAAGCGAACGCCATGGGCGGTCGGACCTTCAAAGCCGGCCCGGAAAGCGCGATGCGGGAAGCGCCGTCCTTCAGGAATGACCGGGGTGCCTGGGACGAGTGGTACCAGAAGAACAAGGACCTCTTCTTCCGGCACGGCCAGGCGTGGGATCATTTCTTCGTCGAATACGCCTACGCGGACGGTTCGAAGATGTACAGCCAGTGCCGGCATATCAAGAACACCTGGAGCCCGGTCGAAGAACATGCCGTCGGAACGAACGGGACCGGCAGGCCCGGTTGGCTCAAAGACGCCTCGGGCAACGATGTCTGGAAAAACGACGAGAAGGCGGTCAAGGGACCGTACCAGTGGGAACATGATTGCCAGGTCAAGGCGATTCGCGAAGATTTGCCGATGAACGACGGTTATCACGGTGCGATGGCGACGATGACCGCCGTGCTCGGCCGCGAAGCCGCCTTCTGCGGCCAGGTCCTCAAATGGGACGACGTTGTCAACAACGGACGCGAATACATGCCCGTCGACGGTTTCGACAGCTTCGAGCAGGAACCGCCGGTCCTGCCTGACGACGACGGTTTCTACGAAAGTTCCGTCGCCGTTCCCGGCATTTACAAGGCGATCGGCTGAGCCTTTTCCGGGTATATACCGTAAACGGCATGACAATCCTCCCGCGAACAGTCCCACAAACAATCGCCTGCCGCTCGAACGAGACGTTTAAGCACTTGTCTGAACAGACGTTAAGGTGAGTAAATGCGGCAGGCGGACTTGGCCCCGTGTTCGTTTTCATCGCGTTTCCAGTATCGTCAAATCGGAGCCGCGACCATCAGGGAGCGGTTCTCCACACGATCCGGGAACGATGTTCCCGGTCGGCTTACGGGCCGGTGTAAAGACGATGGTTTCGGATGTACTCTTCAACGTTCCGGGGCGTTTGAAAACGAATGCTTTCTCCTTTCCGGACGTGGCGGCGAATCTGTGTGGACGAGATGTCGATTTGCGGCATCGCAACGACTCCGAGACGGCATTGTTCCCGTTTTTCCGCCGTACAAAAAGGGGCCAACGCCTCGAAAGACGGCGGTCCCACGCCGGGTCGTGCCGCGGTGAGCAGGGATGCCATTCGCAGGATTTCCGCCGGTTCCCGCCAAAACGGCAAATCATGAGCCATGTCGGCCCCGAGAATCAGGAACAATTCCGGAATGGGTGACAATGTGGGCGGCGGTGGCAAAGCAGGCAAAACGTGCGAATCATTATTGCGAGGGCGTGCTTCAGGCATGAGCGTCGCATGAAAGTGCCTCAATGTCGCGACCGTGTAACTGGGACCGGCTTGCTCGATATCAAAACGACTGATCGAAAAATCGCCGTACCCGTCGATCGCCCGTTCGAGCATGGCGACCCGATCCGCCGCCGAGGCCGCATGAGCGCTTTTTCCCCGACGATGCGGCGAAACACCCGTCGGAACAAAAAACACGTGATCGAGTTTCGCATGTTCACGGCAGCGTTCCGCCAAAAGTAAATGCCCGAAATGAATCGGATCGAAACTGCCGCCAAAGATTCCGTACCGCATGTGACTGGTGGAAAATCGACTGAATTTCGGGAAAAGGAAGGACATTCCTTACCGCGACCCCCTGCGTGCGACGACGCTTGCCTCGACCGCAAGTCGATCGCAGCGCTCGTTTTCCGGGTGGCCGGCATGTCCCCGGATATGGGTGAAACGGAATTCATGTTTGGCGATCAAGTCGTCGAGCGCCTGCCATAATTCCACGTTTTTCACCGGTTTCCACCGACCGTTTTCCTTGCGGCGCCAGTTGTTTTTTTTCCAGTTCGGCATCCATTCGGACAACCCTTGGAGAACATATTTGCTGTCGCTGACCAATTCGACCCGGGTCGGCCGCGTGAGCGCCTTGAGCCCTTCGATCACGGCCGTCATTTCCATGCGGTTGTTCGTGGTGTTCTCGTCCCCGCCGCTACGGACCAGTTCCTTGCCGGAATGCGGATGCCGCAGGATGAACCCCCAACCGCCGGGGCCGGGATTGCCGCTACATGCGCCATCCGTGTAGAGAACGACTTCCGGTTCAAAACGCGGCGAAGACATGGGCACTCGTACCGTTGCTGGGACTACGAAACAGGTGGAACACACGGAGCAAAAGCCCCTTCATTTTCGACTACCGGTCGCCGCCTGTCAACGGTCAACCATCGTGTTTTTTCCTCTTGCCTCGCGGAAATGAAACGGTTATGATTCGGACCTTGAAGCGATCCCGTAAACGGCCTGACAATTCTCCCGCGCACCATCGCCTGCCGCTCGAATGAAACGTGCAACACGATATTTACGAATATCTTATGGCGAGTGAGTACGGCTGGCGGACTTGACCAAATGGTCGTTTTCATCGCGTTGCCGGTATAACCCCGAAAATCGATCCAGATTTGTCTATTTTGCGTATTTTGAACAATCCGTTCCTTGTGTGCATGTTGCTTGTTTTGATCCCGGTCTCGTGTCTCACGGGAAACGGTTGCGCTTCCGGTGTGATTTGCGAGACAATCGCTTTGCCGAATTTGTTTCATCCGGGCCACATCGACGATCAACGAGCGAAAATGCGCCAATTCGATCCGTTTACCAGCACCGGTCCCGGTCCCGACATTCCGACCGACCGGCCCGAAGGTTTTGCGGTTCCCGGCGCTTCGGAGCGGCGCTTCGAAGGTTATCCGAAAGCCGCCACGGGGTTCCCTTGATGTTGTATACCGTAAACGGCCTGAAACTACGGCCTGTTTTTTCCCGCGAACAATCGCCTGCCGCCCGAACGATCCGTTTAAGCACTTGTCTAAACAGATGTTAAGGCGAGTAAGTGCAGCAGGCAGTCTTCACCAAATGTCCGTTTTCATCGCGTTTTCAGTATGCTAACTTCAAAGTAGGATAGAAAAATACGCGAATCTGAGGTTAAAACCTTCGTTATTTTGTCCATGCTACGGTTAGCGAACACGTCTATTGTACCGGAGGAGAAAAGAAAAATGGGGTTTCGGCGGAATTTGGTTTCCCCGGATGATTGCTTTTTCCAGCCAAGGTCGTTAAATTAGACGGGAAACGTATTTTTGCCGAGAGTTTGCATTGAATTGGGGCGATGGCCAAAAAGGGTGTGTTCAGGCTCTTGGCAATGCTTTCCTCTTGGCAATGCTTTCGGCAGCGATGACAAGGCCCTCTACATCGTACCGGATGGCGATGACCGAACTGACGGATCAATTGGCGGGGAAAACATGCGAATCAATGGTGGGATGGCCGCCCAATTCAATCGTATTCTTGTTTACACGTAGATACCGAAGCCGGTTGAGTTGCAGTTTATTGATGAGGGTGTCGCAAATTGGCAGGAAACAAAAGGGATCGTCACCGTTACTGATCTGTAAATAAAATTGGAACGTAGCGGCGCCGAAGGAAGCCGCGCTGTATTTCCTGCCGTGCTGTATTTCCACCATACGGCGCATCAGGACGGCTCGACCGACGGGTCAAAATTTATTCGCGGGTCTATAAATATCCGGGCGCACAGGATATCGTCGTGCGAATGGACGCATTCAATCCCTCAAAAAAATGTGCGGTATCGCGCTGTTTGAGAATGTCGGCGATACGTTTTCCGTGGAAAAAATGGTTCGTTTCTTTGATGGTCACCAGGATATTGACGCGGCTTTCGGCGTGGGGGATGCGGTGGACGGCCGGCAGTAAATGAATGTTCATCGCCTCTTTGAAAGTCTGTTTTCGTCTTGGATAATTTTTCCGAAAGGAGCAGGTATTATGGCATTGACACTCGTTAAAGGACAGAAGATTTCCTTGGAAAAAGAAGGGGGCGGCGGTCTCTCCCGCGTCGCGATGGGGCTCGGCTGGGACCCGGTCAAGGCCAAGGGAATCATGGGCTTCTTGGGCAGAACCCCCGAAATCGACCTCGACGCGACCTGTATCATGTTCGACGCCGCCAAAAATATCGTCGATGTCGTTTGGTTTCAACAACTGACAAGCAGGGACGGGAGCGTCAGGCATTCCGGAGACAACCGAACGGGAGCCGGTGACGGCGACGACGAGACGATCAACGTCGATCTTTCCCGTGTTCCGGCCAACGTCGCCAGTCTTGTTTTTACGATCAACAGCTTCACCGGCCAGACTTTCGACCAAATTGAAAACGCCTTTTGCCGCTTGGTCAATCTTTCGAATCATCAAGAGATCGCCAAGTACACGCTCAGTGGCGGCGGGCGGGTAACGGCTCAAATCATGGCGAAACTTTATCGCCATAACAGCGAATGGAAAATGGCCGCGATCGGCGAACCGGCCAACGGCCGGACGTTCCAAGACATCCTCCCCAATCTCATGCCTTTTCTCTAACCCTCTTTTTTCGACCCTTTTTTCACAAGGAGAACACGATGGTTGACTACATGAATGCCCCGGTAACCGATGTCGTGAAAGCGATTCTCGAAGACGGCGTCATCGACGATGCTGAAGTTGCGCAACTCCGCCGGCGGCTCTATGCCGACGGCAAAATCGACAAGGAAGAGGCGGAAGCCTTGTTCACGATTAATGACGCCGTCAAGGGCAAGGCGAATTCCGCCGATTGGGGCAAGCTCTTTGCCGAAGCGATTTGCGATTATCTTCTCAAGGACGAAAGTTCGCCCGGTGAGATCGACGACGACGAAGCGGCCTGGTTGATCGAAAAGCTGGAAGGCGATGGTGAAATCGACGCCAATGAAAAAATGCTCTTGATTTCTTTGAAAGAGAAAGCGAACAAGCTGTCCGACGATCTTCTCGCCAAAATCAAGGAATGGGGCGTTTGAGAGAATCGACGGTTTGAAAACACTCGGACCGTGACCCGTCGGTCGCGGTTCGTCATCCACCATCATCTTTCATACCGAAGCCGGTTGAGTCGTTGGTAAGCACAGCCCGGTTGCACCGCCTGTTTACCTTCGGCAGTGTCGTTTCCGGTGGGCAGGCTCCTTGAAAGTCGGCTTCGGGAAATTTCAACAGCCTTCAGCATACCTGCCATTAGGTAATCTCTTGGAGGAAGCCTGTCATTATCTACATACTCATCAAAAGAATGGAAACCGTCAGGGAAAGCGTAAGTTTCATCGC
>QMCE01002256.1_pt1 | contig 15642 bp, 16 predicted proteins | sample 1821851 | NCBI WGS metagenome assembly QMCE01 (sample SAMN09453174, study PRJNA476694) | Termite gut metagenome, whole genome shotgun sequencing project. | isolation source: worker | host: Odontotermes sp. | place: South Africa:Pretoria | collected 2016-01-28
GTCGCGAAGACAGCCCGGAAACACAGTCTTCTCGCCATCGCCGACGGCACGTTCACGACGCCGTATTTGCAGCGGCCGCTGGACTTCGGCTTCGACATCGTCGTCCACAGCGCGACGAAGTTCCTGAACGGCCATTCCGATGTCATCGCCGGGGCGGCGGTGGTGCGGGGCGGCGAACTGGGGGCGCGGCTGCGCTTCATTCAGAACGCGTTCGGCGCGGTGCTGGGCGTGCAGGATTCGTGGCTGGTTCTGCGCGGGCTGAAAACGCTGGGCGCGCGGCTTGAGGCGGAGCAGAGAACGGCGCTGTGGCTGGCGGAGCGGCTTGCCGCTCTGCCGGAAATCGCACGGGTGCGGTATCCGCTTCTGGCCGGGCATCCCGGACGGGAAGTTCACGAGCGGCAGGCATCCGGGGGCGGCGCGGTCATGTCGTTCGAGCTAGCGGAGGGCGTCGGGACGATGGCGTTCCTGCGCGGTCTGCGGCTGCCGCTGCTGTCGGTCAGTCTGGGGGGCGTGGAGAGCATCGTCACCCACCCCGCGACTATGTCCCACGCGTCCATGCCGCCGGAGGAGCGGGAGAAGCGGGGCATCGACGAAAATCTTGTCCGCCTGTCCGTCGGGCTGGAGTCGGGGGAGGATTTGCTGGCGGACATCATTCAGGCTTTGAAAAAAGCGAAGTAGAAAAGGCGACCATCCCATGACGTTGGAACAATTTTTCCGTGAAAATCCCTCGGTCGCGCTCGGCTTTTCGGGCGGCGTGGATTCGTCCTATCTGCTGTACGCGGGCATGAAGTACGGCGCAAAAGTGCAGGCCTACTATGCGAAAACGGCGTTTCAGCCGGAGTTCGAGTTCCGGGACGCGCTACGGCTGGCGGAGCAGATCGGTGCCGAAGTCACCGTTTTGGAGAGGGATGTTCTGAGCGAAAGACAAGTCACCGACAATCCGCCCGACCGCTGTTATTTCTGCAAAAAAGTGCTGTTCGGGGCATTGTGCGAACGGGCGGCGGCTGACGGGTTTTCGCTTGTGATGGACGGCACAAACGCTTCGGACGACATGGACGACCGCCCCGGCATGAAGGCTCTAACGGAGATGGCGGTGCGCTCGCCGTTGCGGGAGGCGGGTCTCACAAAAAGCGACGTGCGCCGCTTGTCAAAGGAAGCCGGTCTGTTCACCTGGGACAAGCCGTCGTATGCCTGTCTTGCGACGCGCATACCGGCAGGACGGGGTATTACGGCGGAACTGCTGCGGAATGTGGAGCAGTCGGAAGATGCGCTGTTCCGCCTCGGATTCACCGATTTCCGCGTCCGCGTATTCCACGAAGCGGCGAAAGTGCAGCTTCCGTCCGGGCAGATGGGCGCGGCCATTCAGAAGCGCACGGAAATACTGAGCGCGATAAAACCGTATTTTTCCACAGTGCTGCTGGATTTGGAAGCACGATAAAAAGGAAATAAATAAAAACAGTTGACACTGCCTAAATTGCATATATTATATACTCAATCGAAAAGGTGATGTATATGCGAGTGTCAATGAAATGTCAATATGCCCTGCGCGGTTTGTTCGCTTTGGCTCGGCGTGAGCAGGAGGGGCTGTCCCGCGTGACGGATGTGGCGGCGGAGCAGGGTATTCCGCCCCGATATTTGGAGAATATTTTCAACCAACTCCGGCAGGGCGGCTTTGTGGAGAGTCGACGCGGCAAGGAGGGAGGCTTTTATCTCACCCGCCCGGCGCGGGATATACGGGTCGGGGAGATCATCAAGTTCATCGAAGGCCCCATGCACCCGACAGGCTGCACGGACGATTCCCCCGGAAAGGATGTTTGTCAATTCAAAGGCTGCTGCGCATTCATCCGTTTGTGGGACGAGGCGGAAAAAGCGCTGGAATCCGTGTACAATGCCACGACATTGCAGGATTTGGTCGATGAAGACAGGCGGCTTGGGAACAACGCGGCGATTGAGTATTGCATTTAGTTTTTTTGACCACTTATTATCATAAACTTGATTGAGTAACTTTAAATTTGTAAAAAGGAGAAGGCATGTCGAAAATTTATGCGGACAATTCACAGTCCATCGGCAACACGCCGCTTGTGCGGCTGAACAAGGTGGCGGGGAGCAAGGCGACAGTGCTTGCCAAAATCGAGGGACGCAATCCCTCGTATTCGGTCAAGTGCCGTCTCGGCGCGGCGCTGATCTGGGACGCGGAGTCCAAAGGACTGCTGAAGCCCGGCGTGGAAATCGTCGAACCGACCAGCGGCAACACCGGCATCGCCCTGGCCTATGTCGCGGCGGCGCGGGGGTACAAATTGACCCTCACCATGCCCGAAACAATGAGTCTGGAGCGCCGGCGGGTGCTGGCCATGCTGGGCGCGAACCTGGTTCTGACGCCCGGAGCCGAGGGCATGGCGGGCGCGATTCGCCGGGCGGAAGAAATCGCCGCGTCGGAGCCGGGGAAATATTTCATCCCGCAGCAGTTCAAAAATTCGGCGAATCCGGCCATCCACGAGAAAACCACCGGCCCCGAAATCTGGGTCGACACCGACGGCGGCGTGGACGTGGTGGTCGCGGGCGTGGGAACGGGCGGCACCATCACCGGCGTGTCCCGGTACATCAAGAACACGCGGAAGAAAGCGATAACCTCCGTCGCCGTCGAACCCACGGGCAGCCCGGTTCTGTCGCAGAAGCTGGCGGGGAAGGAGCTGAAGCCGGGGCCGCACAAGATTCAGGGCATCGGCGCGGGCTTTGTGCCGGAGACGCTGGATTTGTCCCTTGTCGACAGGGTGGAATTGGTCGACAACGAGGAGGCAATCGATTTTTCCCGCCGCCTCGCCCGTGAAGAAGGGATTCTCTGCGGCATTTCCTCCGGCGCAGCGGCGGCGGCGGCGGCCCGGTTGGCGGAGTCAGACGAGTTCGCGGGCAAGACCATCGTCGTCATTCTTCCCGACGCGGGCGAGCGGTATTTGTCCTCCGCGCTGTTTGACGGCATCGGAGCGTAGGGATGGCAAAAAAAGTGAAGAGTCCAAGCTGTTCCGAATGCGGCGTGCGGAACTGCTACCGCAACGACAGCGAATTTCCCCCGTTCTGTCCCTCCACCGCGCACGGCGCGATGGTGGAGGACACGCGGGGGTTGTACGCAGGGGACAGCCTTGACGGGCGCATGGCCAGGGCGGCCGCCGAGGTGGAGGCGGAGTATTACTGCCGGGCGACGCGCTTGGAGGAAATCATCATTTTCGCCCGCAAGATGGGGGTGAAAAAATTGGGCATCGCCTCCTGCGTGGGGCTTTTGGACGAGGCATCCTTCTTCGCGAACGTCGTCCGCACCGCCGGGATCGAGGCCAAAACAGTGACCTGCAAGGTGGGTGCGATCGACAAAACAGAAATCGGCATGGACGAGTCGAGCAAGGTCTGTCCGGGCGGGCATGAGTCCTGTTGCAATCCGGTCATGCAGGCGCGGGTGCTGAACGAATGGGGGGCGGAACTGAATGTCATGGCGGGGCTGTGCGTCGGGCACGACGCGCTGTTCTCCCGCCACAGCGACGCACCGGTGGTGACGTTCGTCGTCAAGGACAGGGTGCTGGCGCATAATCCCCTCGCCGCCGTCGCCATGTCGAAGACGTATTATGGGCGGATTCGCGATTTTTCCACCTTCGTCAAGCCGTAGTTTTTTATCGCAATATCATACTTTTTATATGGGAATACAATGAAAATAATGCGGGTATGGTGGCCATTTCTTTCCGTTCTCGCCGCCATCGCTGTAGAGAGACTGCTCCGCAACGCGCCGGGGCAGCCTACGACGAAGTATCCATTCTACCTTTTTGTCCTGCTCGGCGCTGGCGCGTTGTTTGGCATCGCTCCGCTTATCGGGCGGTTCAACCGGCATCTGGGCGGTTTTCTGAGGGAAAAGGCGGCGTTCTACAGCGTCATCATTCTGGCAGTCAATGTCCTGAATATCCTCACGAAGAAGTTCGGGGTGCTGCCCGCCATTTTCTTTCCAGCGCCGGATCGCGTCATCGGCGTGCTGGCGACGGACTGGCGCTTCCTCCTTCTCGACTGTCTGGCCTCGTCGGCGAAGCTGCTGTTCTTGGGATTTTTACTCGGCGCCTTCGCCGGGCTTGTCACCGGCATCGCCATAGGGTTCAGCAGACGGGCGGCGTATTGGATCACGCCTGTCATGCGCATTCTCGGGCCGATCCCGTCGACGGCGTGGATTCCGATTGTGCTGGTGGCGTTGCCCAGCACGTTCAGCGGCGGCGTCTTTCTCATCGCCCTGTCCGTGTGGTTCCCGACGACAGTGATGACCTCCAGCGGTATCGCCAACGTGCAGAACGCCTTCTTTGAGGTGGCGAGCACGCTGGGGGCGACGCGGCGCTACCAGATTTTCCATGTGGGCATTCCGGCAGCCATGCCGCACATCTTCATCGGGCTGTTCACCGGAGCCTGCTCCTCCTTCATCACCTTGATGACGGCGGAAATGATCGGGGTCAAAAGCGGCATCGGCTGGTATGTCAACTGGCAGCGAGAAATGCTGTCCTACGCCAATGTCTATGCCGGGCTCATCCTCATCGCGGTGGGCTTCTTCATCCTGATAACGCTCTTCTTCAAAGTGCGCGATCATCTTCTGGTATGGCAAAAAGGGGTTATCAAATGGTGACGGCGGGGAAGGATTTCCAGGGCGAGGTCCGGATCGAGGGCGCGGGCAAGACGTTCCGGAACAACGACGGCACGGAGACCACCGCCCTGTCCGGGGTGGATCTGTCCGTGAAGCCAGGGGAATTTATCTCCCTCGTCGGCCCCTCCGGCTGCGGCAAGTCCACCCTGCTCCGGCTCATCGCCGGACTGATCCGTCCGGACTCGGGGCGGTTGCTCCTCGACGGCGGGGAGATCGACGGGACGGATTCCGAACGGGGGCTGGTCTTCCAGAACCCGCTCCTCTTCCCGTGGATGACGGTGCGCGACAATGTCGCCTTCGGGCTGCGGGCGCGAAAGCGCTACCGGGAAGACAGGACGGAAGTGGAGGAGTTCCTGAAGCTGACCGGGCTGGAGAAATTCGCCGGAGCGTATCCGCACCAGCTCTCCGGCGGCATGGCGCAGCGCGCGTCGCTCGCGCGGGCGTTGGTGAACCGCCCCAGCATTCTGCTGCTGGACGAGCCGCTGGGTGCGTTGGACGCATTCACGCGCATGAACATGCAGGACGAAATCATCCGCATCTGGCAGGAGCGCAAAACCACGATGATCATGGTCACGCACGACATCGACGAGGCACTGTATCTGTCCGACAGGGTGGTGGTGATGACTCCGGGCCCCGCCCGGATCGAAAAAATAATCCCCGTCCCGCTGCCGCGCCCGCGCGCACGGAGCATGCCGGACTTTCTGCTGCTGCGGGCGGATATTTTGAAAATCCTGCACTTCGGCGGGAGAGTATTGGAACCGGCGTATCAAATCTGAGTTGTACAATTCATAGGAGAAAACAATGCGTTTGCAACACATCCCGGCGGCGCTGGCCGCCGCAGTTCTTGTCATCACGTTTTCTGCCGCCCGGCGGGCGGACGCGGGCGATCTCGATACGATCAGGGTCGGCTACGAGGGCTCGCTGTGCGAGGCTCCCCTGCACATAGCCATCGAAAAAGGTTTCTTCGCTGAGGAGGGTCTCGAAGCGGAGCCTGTCCGGCTGTCTCCGGGCGGGAGATTCGAGGCGATTGCGACAGATAAAATCCACGCCAGCTTCGGCCTCATCGCCACGATCATCCCGCCGCTCGTGAACGGTCTGCCTGTCAAAATCACCACCGGCCTCCATACCGGCTGTGACAAGCTGCTGGTTCCCGGCGATTCGCCGATCAAGGAATTCGGCGATTTCCGGGGGAAGCGCATCGGCGTCCCCAGCCTCACGAACAGCCCGATCATGTTCGCGAAGCGCGTTCTCGCCTCGCATGGCCTGAAGGTGGGCGTGCAGAATTCGGAGGTGGAGTTCGTGGTCATTTCCAACGCCGAGCTGCCCCTCGCGCTTGAGCGGGGCGTCGTGGATGCCATCTCCGCCAGCGATCCCGTGGCCGCCATAGCCGCACACGAGTACGGCCTGACCGTTCTCGCCGACTCCGCGAGGACGGAGCCCTACGCCGGGCAATACTGCTGCGGAGCGTTCGTCCGTTCCTCGCTGGCGGAGACGAGTCCGGAGATCGCCGCGAAGTACACGCGGGCGGTGCGAAAGGCGAGCGCCTGGATTCAGGAAAACCAGGACGAAACGGCGCGCATCCAGACGGAACGGAACTATGTCGCGGGTGACGCCGCGTTCAACGCGGGGGTTCTGAAGAGCTACAATTTCGTTCCGTCGATTCAGGGCGCGTACGAGGCGTTCGGCATTTTCGCGCGTGAGATGCAGACGATTGAGGTGCTGGACGCCTCTGTGGACGTGGACGATCTTCAGAAGAACAGCTTCGCCTTCTTTCCCGACGTGAAGGATACAGCGGCAGAATGATGGACGCGCACGAGATCCGGCGGTACGGCAGACAGATCATCATCCCCGAAGTCGGCGCGGAGGGACAGCGCAGATTGAGGGAAGCCCGCGTGCTGGTCGTGGGGGCGGGCGGTCTTGGCTCGCCCGTCGCCCTGTACCTTGCGGCGGCTGGGGTTGGATACATCGGACTCGTCGACGCGGATTGCGTCGACGAGTCCAATTTGCAGCGGCAGATCCTGTACGACACCCGCGATGTCGGCCGCTCAAAAACCCTGTCGGCGCGGGAACGGCTGCGGGCACTGAATCCATTGACGGAGGTGACGGCGTTCGAGACATTTCTCACCGCCGCCAACGCGATGGAGATACTCTCCGGCTTCGACATCGTGGTTGACTGCTCCGACAATTTCCCGACCCGCTATCTCGTAAACGACGCTTGTGTGCTGTTGGGGAAGCCGAACGTCTTCGGCGCGATTCACCGTTTCGAGGGACAGGCCAGCCTGTTCGGCGCGGAGGGCGGGCCGTGCTACCGCTGCTTTTTCGCGGAGCCTCCGGAGCCGGGCACAGTACCGACCTGCGCCGAATCCGGAGTTCTGGGCGTGCTGCCCGGCATTGTGGGGAGCATTCAGGCGGCGGAAGTCATCAAGCACATTCTCGGCGGCGCTCGCACACTGGCGGGACGGCTGCTCCTGATCGACGCATGGACGATGCGCTTCCGGGAGGTGGCGCTGCGGAAGAATCCCGCCTGCCCCGTATGCGGCGAGAATCCGACCATAAGAGAACTCATCGACTACGAAGCGTTTTGCGGCGTCAAAAAGAAGGAGGACGCGGGCGATGTCCGGAGTCTGAGCGCGCAGGAATTGAAGAGCCTGATTGAAACAGAACCCCTGCTCCGGATCGTCGAAATCCGCGAACCGCACGAAATCGATCTCCTCGCCCTGCCGAACCGCACTGTCATGCCGCTGGGCGAGGCGGTGAAGCGGATAGACGAGTTCGATTCGTCATGCCTGTGGGTGTTTGTCTGCAAATTCGGCATCCGCAGCGAGTCCGCCGTCCGGATGCTCCGGGAGGCGGGACATACGGGGCGGCTGTACAGTCTGCGGGACGGTATATTCGGCTGGATTCGGGAAATCGGGGAGCAGCCCTGCGGAGAAATATCATGAAGGTGCTTGTCGGCCTGAGCGGCGGCGTCGATTCGGCTGTGGCTGCGGCGCTCCTGAAGCAGCGCGGCTGCGACGTGAGCGCCGTCACCATGAGCATCTGGCGGGACGGACGTTATCACGGCGGCGGGAAAGACGCCTGCTTCGGCCCCGGCGAGAAGGAGGACATCGGGGCGGCGCGCGCCGTGTGCCGCGCGCTCGATATTCCGCACCTGGTGATCGATTGCTCGGAGGCATACGAGCGGGCTGTGGTGGAGTATTTTCGTGGAGAATACCTCGCGGGCAGGACGCCCAACCCCTGCGTCCGTTGCAACGGCGCAATCAAGTTCGGCCTGCTGCCGCATCTGGCGCGGAAGTCGGGCGCGGATTTCGAGTATTTCGCCACCGGCCACTATGCGCGCATCGTGCATGGAGCGGAGCGGGCATTGCTGTATTGCGGCAAAGACGCGGCGCGGGATCAGTCGTACTTTCTTCACCGCCTGCGGCAGGAGCAGCTGCGGACAGCCTTGACGCCTCTCGGAGAATTAGACAAAACCAGGGTCAGGGAGCTTGCGCTGGAGTTCGGCCTTCCCGTCCATGACAAGCCGGACAGCCAGGATTTCTATTCCGGCGATCACCGGGAACTGCTGCGGGCGGAGGGAAAGCAGGGGAGGATTGTCCATGTTTCTGGCTGCTGTCTCGGCGGGCACAACGGGCACTGGAACTTCACCGTCGGCCAACGAAAGGGGCTGGGGATTTCCCATCCCTCGCCTTTGTACGTGGTGGACATTCAGGCGGAGCGGAATGAGGTTGTCGTGGGCGATGCCGACGCGGCGATGAGCCGGACGCTGACCGCCGTCGATGTGAACTGGGTGTCGATTCCTCCGCCGCAGGAGGATTTCCCGGCGGCGGTAAAAGTGCGCTCAGCCGGCCGCGCCGTTGTTTGTCTGGTGCGGCCTTCTCCGGACGGGGGATTCCGCGCCGACTTCGACGAAGGGATTTTCGGGGTCGCCCCCGGCCAGTCGGCTGTTCTGTACCGGGACGATATGGTGCTTGGGGGCGGGAGTATCGTCTCCGCAGGAGAACGTGGGGAAATACAGTCATGACGCTTTCGATGATTTTGGAAAAAGCGCGGAACACGCGCCGCGCCCTGAGCGTCGGAGAAATCGAGCAACTGCTCCTTCTGGAGGACGCTGCGGATCTGGACGCCCTGTTCCGGGCGGCCCGAGAGGTGAAACACGCGTATTCAGGGAAGGGCGTGCATCTGCGAGGACTCATTGAAATGGGCAATGTGTGCGCCAAGAACTGCTTCTACTGCGGCATCCGCAGGGACAACGCGAAGACGGAACGCTACACCATAGGTCCGGACTCGGTGCTCCGGATGGCGGAGTGGGCGTACAAGGCGAAATACGGATCCGTCGTCATCCAGTCCGGAGAGGTGGAGTCGGACGGGCATACCGAAACGGTTGCCGCAATACTGCGGGCGATTGCGGATATTTCGGACGGGCGGCTGGGAGTGACTCTTTCGCTCGGAGAGCAGGCCGAAGAAGTATACCGTTATTGGCGCGAGTCGGGTGCGCACCGCTACCTTCTGCGCATCGAGACTTCCTCCCCTGAACGGTACCGCAGCCTGCACCCGTCCGATCACAGTTTCGAGCGGCGGCTGGAATGCCTCCGGACACTCCGCAGTCTCGACTATCAGGTCGGAACCGGGGTGATGTCGGGGCTTCCCTGCCAGACCGCCGGGCAATTGGCGGAGGACATACTTTTCTTCGCGAGGATGGATATCGACATGATCGGGATGGGGCCGTTCATTCCGCACCCCGATACACCCCTGTCGGAAGGAGCGCAGCCGACTCCGGAGCGGCAGTCGGAGCGTCTGCTCATCGGGCTGAAAATGATAGCCGCGACCCGTCTGCACCTGCACGATGTCAATATCGCCGCCGCGACGGCACTCCAGGCATTGGCTCCGGACGGTCGTGAGCGCGGCCTGCTGGCGGGCGCGAACGTGCTTATGCCCAATATCACCGACACCCTCCACCGGCGGAAATATGTCCTCTATCCCGGCAAACCCTGTCTCGGCGAAAGCGCCGAACTCTGCCGCGGCTGCCTGTCCCGCCGCGTTGAAAGCGTCGGATGCGCCATCACCTGGGATCAGCGCGGCGACCCGCCGCACTACTTCCGGCGTCAAATATTGGCGGAAGCAAAATGACGGCAAACGGCATCGAGGTTCATTGTTGACAAAAGTAGTTGTATATTTCATAATCACATAAAATCGATAGGAATTATATGATTAAAAGGAGGAAATTCCGTGATTAAGAAGAATTATCGCTTCGAGACGCTCCAGCTTCATGCGGGACAGGAAGCACCCGATCCCGTCACCGACGCGCGGGCAGTGCCGATTTATCAAACCACGTCGTATGTGTTCAAGGATTGCGCCCAGGCTGCAGGGCGCTTCGGGCTGAGCGAGAGCGGCAACATCTATACCCGTCTGATGAACCCCACCTCGGATGTGTTCGAGCGGAGGATTGCCGCGCTGGAGGGCGGCGCGGCGGCCCTTGCCACTGCGTCCGGGGCGGCGGCCATCGCCTACGCGATCCAAAACATCGCCAGGGCGGGAGACCATATTGTCTCCGACAAGTTCATTTACGGAGGCACGTACAACCTGTTTGCCCACACCCTGGCCGACTGCGGGATTGAATCCACGTTTGTGGACGGCGGCGACGCGGGCAACATCGAGGCGGCCATCCGGGAAAACACGAAGGCGGTTTTCGTGGAAAGCCTCGGCAATCCCCACTCCACCATTGTGGATGTTGACGCGGCGGCGGCAATCGCCCATAGGTACGACATCCCGCTGATAGTGGACAACACTTTTGCCACGCCCTGTCTATTCCGCCCCCTCGAACACGGCGCGGACATTGTCGTGCATTCCGCCACTAAATTTATCGGTGGGCACGGAACCTCGCTAGGTGGCGTGATTGTCGACGGCGGCGCGTTCGACTGGGCGGCAGACGGCAAATTCCCCGGCCTCTCGCAACCCAATCCGAGCTACCACGATACCGTGAAAATCCGTACCACCCTGATGCGCGACACGGGCGCGGTGCTCAGCCCGTTTCATTCCTTCCTGTTTCTGCAGGGGCTGGAGACGCTGTCACTGCGCGTCGAGCGGCACGTAACAAACGCTTTACGCGTTGTGGAATACCTCGCGAAACACCCGAAGGTTGAGAGGGTTAACCATCCGTCGCTCCCGAGCCATCTCCACCATGCGCTGTACAACAGATATTATCCGCGCGGAGCCGGCTCCATCTTCACCTTTGAAATCAAAGGCGGCGGAGAGGAGGCGAAGTCGTTCATCGACAGGCTGGAGCTTTTCTCGCTGCTGGCCAATGTGGCGGACGTGAAGTCGCTGGTGATTCATCCGGCGTCCACCACCCATTCGCAGATGAGCGCGCAGGAGCTTTCGGCATCCGGCATCAAGCCGAACAGCATACGCCTGTCTATAGGCACAGAACATATTGACGACATACTGGAAGATATTGAGCAGGCACTGCGCTGAATTCGAACCCTGTATGGAGCAAGGAAAATCATGACCACAGGCAACATGACCGGATACTGCCCGAACCTGGAACCGTACCTCACACTCCTCCACATCACGCCTCCGCAGACGGTCTGCCCCAATTTCTACATCCTCGACCATGCGCGGGGGTGTAATTTTAACTGCGATTACTGCTTCCTTCGCGACATCGAATACAACAGAAAGGAACGCAGACTCTTCTCCGATATTGGCAGGATGCAAAAGGAAATCATCGAGTGGGTCGCGGAGGACGGACTGGAAACATGCCTCGCGAACGCGGGGAATATGACCGACGCCCTTTCGTTCGAGAAGGAGCGACCGGTCTGGGGCATGCTTATCGAGACGATGCGCGAGCACGCGACGGGGAAAGGCAGGCCGCACTGTCTCCTCGTCGTCACGAAGGCAGGATTGGACATGTGCGGCGCGTTTCTGGAGCACGCGCCCTGCCCGAATGTCATCGTCAGTTTTTCGATCAACGATCCTGGTGCCGCACGCGACCACGAACCCGGTGCCGCGTCCTCGGAACAGCGACTTGAAGCGGCACGGAAACTGCAGTCCCTCGGTTGGCGCGTCCGCGTCCGGATGGATCCGATGATTGCGGGGTACGACTACGCCCCGCTCGCCCGTGAAATCGCGGCGTTCGCGCCGGAGCGGGTGACGCTCGGTACGCTCCGCGCCGACCCGACGCTCCTCCCGGAGGTGCGGGACGTGCCGATGTTCACCCGCCTCGAAGAGCCGGAGCCGAAAAGCATCGCCCGCTACCCCCGGGCTCTTCGCATGGAGATGTACCGGACGGTTGTGGACATCCTCCGGGACAGGACGTCAATCGGTCTCTGCGAGGAGACGGAAGACGTGTGGAGGGATTTGGGGCTTGATTACGTCAATAAAACATGCAACTGCAATCCGCTGTAGTTCCATCTGAAAAGCGCATCTCCTCCGTCGTCCGGATTCATATGTCCGGACGACGATTTTTGCACAATGTTCGTCGTTCGGAACAAGGGAAAGCAATTCGACCCCGATATAGCGGATGTTTGTATCGGAATGCAGGAAAAAAATAAAAAAGATGGGTAAAGGTTTCAATCAACGATAACTATCCTTTGGATGAAATTGACGCGATCACACCGATTAAACGGATAACCATAAAGCACATGCACAATCCAGACAGCAACGACCTGGAAGACGTGGGCAAAATACTGGCCGGCGAAACCGAGTTGTTTTCACGGCTTTTGGAACGTCACGGCGAAGCCGTTGCCAAACAGATGCGCAATTTTTCCAACACGCCCACTGTCATCGAGGAACTGACGCACGACGTATTCGTCGAGGCGTATGTCAACCTCGCCAATTATCGAGGCGATGCGCCGTTCCGGCACTGGCTGGCGCGCATAGCGACCATCACCGGATACAGGTATTGGAAAACGCGGGAGAGGCGCAACAGGGAAGTGGTTTTCGAGGAAGAGGCGGAACACGAATCGGCAAAGCCGGAAAGCACGGTTCACGGCAATCCGGAGGCCGCCGGAGAATTGCTGCACGAAATGCTGGCGGAACTTCCCGACGCCGACCGCATGATTCTGGTCATGATGTATGTCGAGCGTTGCGGGCAGAGGGAAATAGCGTCCCGCCTGGGTTGCTCGAAAACGGCGGCGGCGGTGCGCATTTTCAGGGCGAAGAGAAAATTGAAAAAGCTCGGTGAGGTTGAAACGTGGAGAAGGAGAGCTAAATGGATGATTTCCTGAATGATGTCCAGAGCCTGTCGGATATGGCTTGTCGAAGGAATTCGCCGAGATTTGATGCTGACGCCGTCATGCGGAGCGTCTACGCGGCAACGCCGCTTTCCCGAGTCATCGAATATCGGACGGGATTTCTGTCGGCCATGGCGGCGACCGCCGCCGCCGCGTCGATCATCATCACGATTTCCGCATTTTCCGCGTGGACGGACATCAACAATCCTTTCCTCGCGATGGGCAATTTCGTCAATCCTATGGGGTGGCTGCAATGATGACCAGTATGACCGACTTGAACCGCTGCGGATGGGCAAGCTGGCGGAAGACCCTGATTACGGCGGGCATCGGCCTGTGCGTCATGCTGATCGGAATCTCCATCGGCGTGGGTATGACGGTGCTGTATTTCCGGGAGCGGATCGTTCCCGAATCAGACGGCGCGGCGCGAATAGGCAGTCTGGTGAACAGTACCCTCAAGGACAGCGTGGAACTTTCCGAAGAGGAAAAGACGTACATCAACGAAATAGTGACCGCCGGAGTCGGCGACGTGGAAGAGTTGAATCGGCAGTACGGAGCAATGATTCAGGGGCGTTTCGACGCCATGTGTGGAAAGATATGCGTTGTTCTCGGGCATGAGCGTTCAGGAGACTGGGAAGAGTATGTGCGGCGTGATTTCGGTGAAAAGGCTGCGCAGATGATACAACATTGCCGAAGCCGAATTGCAGACTGACAGGAGGCAGAATGTCCGCAACACCAGTCACCAAAACGGGAGAAGTCTCCGGTATGGTCTGTGCCGCCTGCGAAGCGAGAATAGGCAGGCGGCTCATGGACGAGCCGGGCGTCAGCCGGGCGTTGGCGAATTACAAAAAGAATACGTTACAGGTGACGTTCGATCCAGAGCGGGTCTCGTGGGCGCGCCTTGCGGAAATTCTCGACGACATGGAGTACAGCCTGTCCGAAGCCTGCACGGAGACGGGCGGCGGCGCGTGGAAAATAATCCGGCAGATCACGGGGACGCTCATCGTCATTGCCGCCCTGTACTGGCTCGGCGTCCGCTTCGGTCTATTAACCCTGCTGAACATTTTCCCTGAGGCGGAATCCGGAATGGGGCTGGGTATGGTGTTCGTGGTCGGCCTCCTCACTTCCGCGCACTGCCTCGCCATGTGCGGCGGCATCAATATGTCGCAAACGGCGTTGTCGCATACCTCCCTCGCCGCGTCGAAAACAAACGGCGGGTGGGAGATGGTCATGCCGGTTCTCCTGTACGGCCTGGGACGGGTCATTTCCTACACCGCCATCGGCGCGGTTGTCGGTGGGCTGGGGTCTGTGCTGAGTCTGTCCGGCGGCGGCAAAGGGCTGATACAGATTGCGGCGGGTGTGTTCATGATGCTGATGGGGCTGAACCTCATGGGGATTTTCCCCTGGCTTCGCCACATTATTCCGCATCTGCCGCAGTCGCTTTCCGGCAGGGTGTCGGGCGGCGTCAACCGGGGGCCTTTGTATGTTGGGCTGCTGAACGGGTTCATGCCCTGCGGCCCCTTGCAGACGATGCAGCTTTTCGCTTTATCCACAGGCAGTCCGGTGGAAGGGGCGCTCTCGATGTTCGCGTTCGCCGCCGGGACGCTGCCGCTGACGATGGGGCTGGGGATGATCGCCTCGTACTTGGGGCGGAAGTTCATGGGGAACGCCGTCCGCGTCGGCGCGGTTCTCGTTTTCCTCATGGGGCTGGCGATGCTCGGCAACGGCCTGACGCTGTCCGGCTTTGTCCGCCCGACATTTTCCGGAGACGGCGAAGTCGTTGAATCGGTCGTCGCCGGAGGAAGGCAAACATTGGAAACAAACCTTCGCCCCGACGCCTATCAGGCTGTCCGTCTGCAAGCCGGAGTGCCGTTCATTTGGCGCATCACAGCGGCGGCGGGGAACATCAACGGCTGCAACAACAGGTTCTTCATCCCCGAGTACAACATAGAGCACAAACTGCTTCCCGGAGAGAACATCATCGAGTTCACTCCGGAAAAGCCGGGAGTGTATCCCTACATGTGCTGGATGGGCATGATCGCGAGTCGCATCGTCGTGGGCGATGTCGCGGACACGGGCGCGGTTCCGGAATTCGACGCCTCCGTGCTTCCCGATCAGGAAGCGGCCGAGGATATTCCGTGGTTGGAATGAGATTGACTGGACGTCCCGACGGTCGGGGCGCTTATTTTGGAAATGAGGAACAACCAAAAAAGGGTATTCCTGTGAAAACGAATTTTTTCCGCTCACTCTGCTTCTTCGTGCCGGCTTTCTTCTGCGCGGCCGTCTTCTTCTCCTTCGCTTCCGATGTGCACGCCGCCCAGGCGGCTGTTGTCGTTGACAGCGATCTGGTTATTCCCCTGAAGGACATGTCCTCCACCGCGATCCTCTATCCTGTGGAAGTCGGCGGCGTCATCGCCGAGTTCATCGCCGTCAAGGCGCCGGACAATTCGATCCGCGTCGTCGTCAACGCCTGCCAGTCCTGCGGCCCCGCCGGTTTCACCCAGAACAGGGACAATTTCACATGCAGCGCCTGCGGACAGAACTTCCACGTCACTGTGCTTGAAAAACAACGGGGCGGCTGCAACCCGATTCCCGTGGGCGATAAGAACAAACGCATCGAGTCCGACCGTATCGTACTCCCGCTGTCGTTTTTGAAGCAGGTCGCGGCCAGCCGCTATGCCAAGGGCAGAAGGGGTTAATCCATGACAAGCGACAATCTGCCCATCACGGGTATGAGCTGCGCCGCCTGCGCCA